>Ga0075428_100006069_pt1 | contig 13432 bp, 14 predicted proteins | sample RhiMetdeltSRZDD2_FD_75291 | JGI IMG/M metagenome (GOLD analysis project Ga0075428, IMG submission 75291) | Populus rhizosphere microbial communities from Tennessee, USA - Rhizosphere MetaG P. deltoides SRZDD2 | ecosystem: Host-associated > Plants > Roots > Rhizosphere > Soil | place: USA...
CTGACCATCCGGACGATCCAGATCAGCAGGCAGGCGCCGATGAAGCCGCAAATCAGGTAGCCCAGCCATCCCCCGAGGGCGATCCCGAACACGCTCAAGAGCGCGCTGGCGATCACCGCCCCGACGATGCCGAGCACGATATTCATCAGCAGCCCCATGTCACTCTTCATGAATTGCTCGGCCAGCCACCCTGCGATACCGCCGATGATGATGGCCGCGATCCAGCCCACTCCGTCCATGGCTCCCTCCCGGGAAAAGGTGCACCTTGCACCGCGCATTCTCCAACCTGCGAAGGCAGATAACAACCGTCTACTCGATCACCTCGTCGGCGACGGCTGACGCTCTGGCCCGCTTCAACCCCGAAAGCGGACATGCGGCGGCTGCCTCGGTGAGTCCGGTTGGAGGCAAGAGCAGACTCCGCTGCCGGGAATGAGCGGGCGATAGAGCGATTCCATTCGAACGGGCCGTGCCCTAGATTGGGGACCTTGCGATCGGCCAATCCGACGACCGGTTTCCCCCGATGCCTGACGGCCCCCGACCGAGGTCCGTAGCGGAGACGATACGGCCGTTCCGCTGGCGCATCGCGTTCACCTATGCGCTCACCGTCATCGAGGACCTGCTGGAACTGTCCTATCCATGGGCCACGGGGCTCGCGATCAACGGCTTGCTGGCGCGGGATTATCGCATGATCGCGCCGGTGATGATCGCCTGGCTGCTGCACACCGCGATCAGCTGCGGCCGGCAGATGTACGACACGCGCCTCTACACCCAGGTCTACAACACCATCGTGACCGATACGGTGCTGCGCCAGCGCCAGGCCGGTGTCGAGCCCACCAAGGTGGCGGCGCGCTCGGCCATGTCGCGCGAGTTCGTCACCTTTTTCGAGAAGGACATGCCGGTCGTCCTCAATACGCTGGTGAGCATCGTCGGCTCCGCCGCCATCCTGTTCTACTACGACCTCATGATCGGCGCGGTCGCCGCGCTGCTGTTCATCCCGGTCGCCATCATCAACCGCAGCTACATGCGTCGCTCGTTGATGCTCAACGAGGGACTCAACAACCAGCTCGAGCACGAAGTGCAGGTGATCGAGGCGGCACAGGAGGGAGCCGTCGCCCGCCATTTTGCCGAGGTGCGCAACTGGCGCGTCAAGCTGTCCGACGCCGATGCCTTCAACTGGACCATCATCGAGGGGCTATCGATCCTGGTGTTCCTGCTAGTGCTGGTGCGCGTCGCCTATATGCCGGGCGCCGATGTCGGCACCATCTTTGCAATCTTCGTCTACGTCTGGCGCCTGATGGAAAAGCTTGACCTGATGCCGCAGATCGTCCAGCAGCTCATGCGTCTCAAGGACATCCGCCGACGGATCGAGGCCGGCGCCTCGATCGAGGCGATCGGCGAGCAAATCCAGCGCACCGGCACCGACAAGGCCGGGCCGCCCTGACGGCGACCGTCGAAGCAAATGTGCGGGCAGCGTCTAACCGCGGGCGGTGCGACGGCGATCGCGCCTTCGCCCAATCCTATTAGTCTTCAGGGTAGTCCTGACCGAGCTTGGTTTCGACGGCTCCGATCCGCTCGGAAAGTGTCCGAAAGTCGGCATCCGAAGCGGTGAAACTGATGCTGTTCAATCTCGCCGACAGCGACGCCACCTGACCGCGCAGCCAATCGAGCTTTTTGTCTACCGTCAGATCTCTCCATTCGTCGTCTGTCATCGGAGATGTCCCTTGGATCGGGCAACGCACAGCCAGAGCTGGCGGGCGATCATATAGATTTGGCCTCGCGCACGCGAGGCTGATGCGCGGCTGCCGGCGTGTCGCTCGCCGGTTTGCCGCGACGCGGTTCGCCGCGCCGGAGCGCCGCGCTTTGGCTCGGATGGCCGCGAAACCGGGAACACTTCGCGCGCGTATTCCGCGTACACCTGCACCGGAGCACACCCCTTGCAATTTCGTCGTGGCCCACCAATTTTTTTGACCGGCGCGGGTCCTGAATTCCCCTCAGGTGTGCGCCCGCGCCACCCTTGCCCCTGGCCTCGGCCGGGGGCCTTTGTTTGGTGATGAACGGTGAATGGGCCGGCCGCGCTCCGGCGGCGTCTAACCTTTGCGGAAGGCGCGATCATCCAGCCCGGCTGGTCATCGTAATCGATTCCCAGGTCGCAGGTTCGTTACGCGCCGGGGCTCCCTTGGTCCTTGTTTGCCCACGCGCGGCCCGATAGGTTCGCGTCAACAACCAAAGATGGCCACCAACCGACGTTCGCCCTGAGGCGGGCTGAGAATGGTCGGCGCGGGACGTTGCAGCAGCTGACCGGGATCCGAGTGGCGAGCGGGGAAGGGCGCCATGCTGGAAGGCGTCATGCTGCTGTGGTTTCTGTTGACCGCAGCGGCGCTGCTGTTCGTAGCGGTGGACATCCGCACCACGCCGGAATCCCCGGTGCTCAAATGGGGCTTCATACTGCTGACCGCCTATACCGGCGTGGTAGGCGCGTTCCTCTACGTGCTCGGCTGTCGCGAGCCGCTGCCTGGATTGCACGAGCAATATGTCGCTGCCCGCTGGCGCCAGACCTTGGGATCGACCATGCATTGCGTCGCCGGCGACGGCGTCGGCATCATCGCAGGTGCGGTACTCTCGGCGCTCTTCGGTCTCGCGGGCCTTATCGAGGTGGCGATTGAATACGCGCTCGGCTTTGCCTTCGGCTGGACCATCTTCCAAGCGCTGTTCATGCGCGACATGGCCGGCGGCTCCTACCGGCGCGCCCTGGCGAGCACGTTCATCTCGGAGCTGTTGTCGATGAATCTCCTGATGGCCGGCATGGTCCCGACGGTGATGACGCTGCGCGCGCACATCCCGGCGGCGGCAGATCCCGCGACCGCGAGCTTCTGGTTCGTGATGTCGATGGGTTTGCTGGTCGGATTTATCGTCGCCTATCCGATGAATTGGTGGCTGGTGGCCAATCACCTCAAGCACGGCATGATGACCGTGCGTCCGACGACCGCAGCTGCTGTCGTGCATGCGCCTGCCCACGCTGCCGCCGCAGCCGCCGGGCATTCGCATTCGCAAGCGGCGGGCACGGTCACGGCCAGCGGACATGCCACGCAGCCGCCTCTGCCGCTGATGACCCTGTTGTCGTTCGTGGCGCTGGCGACGGGGATTGCGATCGCGCTGCTGGCGCGGCCGTGAGTCGGAGGCCGGAACGGGAGGTTGTCATGCTTACTCGCCGTCGCCTTCTGCTGGGCGCCGTAGCCGCGGCGCCGATGCTGCCGAGCGTTGCGCGGGCACAGCATGCGGCGCAATCGCGCGACGATCGCGATCACGGCGCGCCCACCCTGCTGCGGCTCGAGCGCCGTTCCATCGAGGTGAACGGAAAACCAGCCTCCGTCTTTGGAATTCGCCAGCCCGACGGCACCTTCGGCATCCGGACCGCGGTCGGCCAGCGTTTTCGCGTACGCGTCGAAAACCGCATTGATGAGCCCAGCCTGATACACTGGCACGGGCTCACTCCGCCCTGGGAGCAAGATGGGGTGCCGGGCATTTCCGGGCCGCCGATCCCTCCGGGCGGCAGCGCCGACTACGATTTCCCGCTGCGCTTCGGCGGCACCTTCTGGATGCACTCCCATCAAGGGTTCCAGGAGCAGCTCCTGATGGCCGCGCCGCTGATCATCCGCGATGCCCGGGACCGTCCCGGCGAGCAGGAGGTGATCGTGATGCTGGCCGATTTCAGCTTCACGCCGCCGGAAGAGATCTATCGGGCGCTCCGGAGCGGGCGCGACATGACATCGACGAAAGAGCCCGCCTCGGTTGCGATGCCGGGCATGCCGAAGATGCAGCATGCCGGCGGTGCGATGCCGGCCGGCATGACGATGGGCGGTGCAAGCCCGGGCAAGCCCGACTTGAACGACGTCAAGTACGACGCCTTTCTCGCCAACGACCGCACGCTTGCGGACCCCGAGGTAGTGAAAGTGGTGCCCGGCTCCCAGGTGCTGCTGCGCCTCATCAACAGTTCCGCGATGAGTGCATTCCACATCGATCTCGGCCGGCTCGACGGCGCGTTGGTCGCGGTCGACGGCTTCGGCGTCGTGCCGGTGGTCGGCCGACGTTTTCCCCTCGCGGTGGCGCAACGGCTCGATGTCCGGCTGACGATTCCGCGCGGTCCGGCGGCGTATCCCGTGCTCGCGGTGCTCGAAGGAGAGCGCATGCAGACCGGCATCGTGCTGCAGGCCGGCAACGCGCCGATCACGCGCGTCCCCGGCTCCGCGGCGGCGGCTTCGCCGCCGCTCACGCTCGACCTTGAGCGCCGCTTGCGCGCCCTCCGGCCGCTCAAGCCGCGCAAGGCGGACCGCACGCACACCATAAATTTGACCGGCGAAATGCAGGGCTATCTCTGGTCGATCAACGGCGTCTCCTGGACCAAGGACGTGTCGCCGCTACCGCTCGCACGCGGCGAGCGCCTCGAGCTGGCCTTCATCAATCGGACGATGATGCCGCATCCCATGCACCTGCACGGCCACGAGTTCCAGGTGATGGCGATCGACGGCATGCGCTTTGCCGGCGCGGTGCGCGATACCGTGCTGGTGCCGCCCGGCCGGCGCGTCGTGGTCGCCTTCGATGCCAACAATCCCGGCCCCTGGGCGATGCACTGCCATCTGCTCTACCATCTCCACGCCGGGATGTTTACGACCTTGCGTTACGCATGAGCGGTGCGCGCGCGTGCCGGACGCGGGCGGCGCACCCGTCCCCACCAAGTCCTTCACCTTGATACACGGTCGAGACGCCAATCTAAACTGACGCGAGCGCGCGCCTCGTTCAGTGCCCGCTCGATGAGCTAACTAGGATAGACAGTGTTGCCATCGCCGAGGCGCATCGGCGAGCGCGAATGCCTGCGCGAGCAGCTTGATGATCTGACCACGCTTTGTTGACGTCCGAGCCGTAGCGCTCGGCCAACGTCGACTTCCGGCACCGACAACGGCGCTCGCACTTGGCGAGCGCCCCTCCGTCACCATTCCGCCACATCGCGACGCTCAAACTGCTCCTGAGGCTTATGTCGATTCGCCGATGACACGTGCACTCTTTGCAGCAGCGACCTGTTGCTGTGCGCTTTCGAGCGTATCAGCTCTGGCCGAGAGCTGTGATCGGCGTTATCCGGGCTCCTGCCGGCTCGAGGTCTCCACCACGATCGTCAGGACCAAAGGCGATAGTGCAGCAATTCCTGCGCGCTCGCCGCAACGCATGAAGCGCGCACGCAAGCCGCTTCCCATGGGCACCCGGCCGGCGCGGATCGCGTCGGTGCCATGGCCGCCGTCATCCCCTCGTCGCGTCACAGCCGTTTCTACGCTGCCGCCTGTGCCATTGCCGGCGCCATCGCCTCGGCGCTTGGCAGCCTTTACAAGGCCCACAACCATTGTGGATGAGGCATTCAACATCCTGACTTTGAACGACTCGAACGACGCCGTTCTGGAGGCCGCTTTGAGCAACCGGCGGACTCAATTTCTCGGCTCGATGTGGCCGTAAGCTAAAGACTGGAAGCTTGACGCAAAGCCGGCAGTCGCGTCGGTGCGCCTGGCGACACGTTTGCGTGACATTCATAGGGCACCTGTACGATGGCGGGGGCTGCGGAGGCCAGCGAGGGGCAACCGTTCGGCCACGTTCCTGCAACGAAAAAAAGCCTGCTCGGGTCGTTTGCCGAGCAGGCGAGTGATTCCGGTTACGTCTCCAATCAAGACAGAGACACGAAACCAAAGCAATATAACGGAAGATAGAGACGGGTTCCCGTCGAGCTCACGACGGCCGCCCTTGATCCTCCATCATATTGATCTCCCCCGGGGCTACCGGCTTGAATTCTGAACGAGCTGGCAGGCTCAACGCACGATCCGGAGGCCGAGCCCGGATCTCGCGGCGCTCGTTCCGGCTATGGGCCACTATGCGCTACAAAACGCCGCCATGTTACATCCGAGGATCCGGTTTGGGCCGCGGGTTCGAATGCTGATCCAAGATCGCCTGCCCGTGCCATCGCCCCTTCCTGAGCAAAGGCCGAGTTGAGCGGATGCCGGGCGCATCGTCGGAATGGGGTCGCTTATCTTTCCAATCGGTTCTGGCGGCGGACTGCGAGGGTCTTCTCGTGTTCGCACATCACCATCTGGTACCGCCTGTTATGAAGACGTTCGAAGGTTTGTCGGTCCGCCGCAGAAACACTAGCCGACTGGCTTTGTATCAGTCTACGCAGCTCCAACAAACGTCGTCCTTCACTATCACTCATGCTACCGCAAGCGGCTGCTATCCATTCATTATACCAAGGAGAGCCGAACATCGTATCAAGCTCTTCGAGCTTCAACCACCGGATATCGGCAGACGGCGTCTGCAGCATCGCGTCGACAATCGCAGTGGGAACCTCCATTTCGCGCAGGTACCGCACGGTCTCGTCCAAAAGGAACCCATACAATCGCGATGCCGCACTCGGAGGTGCTGCCCAGAACTCCTTCGCTGTGCTACGCGGTCTATGCAAGCCCAGTTCTGATCCAAGTCGTCCTACGCCGCCGGCCCATACCAGAAAGCAGGCGCTCACGCACGCGCAGTCGTCTTCACGGCAAAGGTTGTGCTCCTGGTTTGGAGCGGTCATGAGCAGTTGGTTTCTCACACGCCGAGGAGCCTCTGTCTGCAGAAGGTTGGCTCTAACAATGCGGCCAATCTTGATCCCCTCCCGCAAAGAGCCCCCGGGTGAGTCGAGAAGGACGATAAATATTTCCGGATTGTCCTTGATCCAGCTCTGGAAAGTAGCGGCGTCGCCCTCGACAATTTCACCTCTGATGAAGAGGACGACGCATTCGCGGGGCTCGAGTTTTGTCCACGTGGTGCAGGTAAATTCGGCGGCCTCCGAGCGCGACGCGAACTGGTATTGAGCTGACGCACCGATCAGCAAACCAATGACCAACGCCATCAAGCGCATCGGACTTGCCTCCTGAACACGCTGGGTCACGCGTAGCGCCCACCGCTGGGTTGGCAATTCGCAGTCTGGTCGTGCTGGCGTCGGCGCCTAATCGCTCAGCGTCGCTGATGGACTTGGTTCATGTGCCACAGCAAGCCGGGCATCATGGGTCGAACCAGTTTCCACGCGAAGACGTTCGACTCGAACCCACCGGAAGTAAATCTATCCGACGATATACGGAAGCCTGCTCTCCACATCGCAATACCTTTGATGCGAGCCAATCCACGGCCAACTGTGTGCCGTAGATCGTTCGGCATATGGACGAAGCGTCGACGAACTTCCACATTCCAGCGAGCGACAACACTCCCGAGATCCGATTCAACCTCACGGTTGACGCATGCGCGAACGGATCGTGGTGGCGCTCGGCATTGTCGGGACCGGGCTCGCGAGCCTGCTCTGGCTTATCGCTCTGGTGCTCAAGTGAGCCGCGCCTCGCGCCAAGAGCGAACAGACGAGGCGCCACAGGTGCGGGACCGGGGCAGGGGAGCGATGGCGAGCACTGAGCACCACCGGTTGCAGGTCGAAACTCTCAGCAAGCTCGCCCACTCGAGGCACGGTCCGGACGCCGCCAAGCACATGGCGCCGGCCGTGAAGCTGCAAACACTAACGGCGGTAAGGATTGGTCGCCCGCGAGCGATGCCCCGACAACGGGGGACCGCAGCCTCCATCCTCCGCGCATTCGGAAACTTTTATGGACGACGCGCGGAGCGCACCGCGTCGAGTGTCCGGCCGCGCAACATTGATTCAAGATCACGCCGCCAACTGGCTAGGTGGTCAGATTCCGATAATCTTCAGGAAGTACTGCAGATCAAGAAACTCGAGCCGGGAACTCGACCACATAGAAGTTTCGGTCTGGGTTTTTGCAAGACGCTTGCGATTAATACGCTCGTCTGCTGCTTCCTACTGATCCTGCTGGAACTGTCTTATAGAGCGTGGGGGTACTTTCGGGATTGCGACAAGATTTGCGATAGCGCCTTCTTCACCAGGCTGGATGCGTTCAACCGCAGCGCTCATTACGGGTTTACCGGTCCCGATCCCATCGTCGGTCATTCGCTCGTTGATGGGACATTCAAGATTCATGAGGCTTACTGGAATGGTGCGACCATCACGATCCGCGAAGGTGTGCGTGTAAATCCGAAGCTCGAGTCCAATTTGGCCGGCGGTGCGATCCTGACGGTCGGCGATAGTTTTGTGTTCGGCGACCAGGTATCGGACGATGAGACGTGGCCTGCGCTTCTCGAGCAGCGGCTTAACCGGCGCGTTGTCAATGGCGGCGTTGCGGCGTACGGAACGATGCAAGCGGTTTTGCGCGCGGAACAACTACTGAAGGTTCAGGATTATTCACTGCTTATCTTGTCGATTCTCGTCGGTGAGGACCCTCTGCGGGATCGTTGGGTTAATTTCGATATGTATCGTCGGCCAGCGGTTATTCGGGACGACGGGAAGCTCCGTCTGACAACAATCGAGGAGAGCGGCAGGGTTTTGAGTTTGGTTTGTGCTCATGCTTGGATTCCCGAACTTTTCTTCTGGTCGCATGTCGCCAAGCGTGTCTTCTCCCGGATTGGGTACGACGGGCGTTGCATTGCCAAAAAACACCCGACGGCGGCTACAGCCGATCAGATCATAGAGTTTGTACTTGAGCGATTTGCAGCACTACCCGTCGCAAAGGCGATCCTTCTTCAATATCCGCAGTACGCGTTCAGTGGCCCCGCGCTGGACGCCGCCCGCGCGTTTGATCAAGCGCGCGAAATACGGGATAATGCCAAACGTCGTGGAGTGCCGGTCATTGACACCTATGATGCGCTCGGGCTCGAGCCGCTCGATGAGATGTATGCTCACCATGGGCACTTTCCTCATCACTCAAAGGGCGGAAACGGAGTCGTCGCCGACGTTTTGGTGCGCGAGATTGCTGCACCGGCACATTGATTAGTTGAACCGGCAAGGGTGGCAAGGTGCCACGCGCGCCGAGCCTGGTGGGAGGCGGCGATGCCATCGATCGACCAATTGGTTGTCTGGATCGCGGTTGGCCTGATCGGCGGCGCACTTGCCGGACTGCTGATCACCTGGGAGCGTGAGGGCTTTGGCCTGCTTCGCAACCTCGCGCTCGGTCTTGTCGGCGCCCTTGTCGGTGGCTTCCTGTTTCGCCTGTTCGGCTGGTTTCCAAACCTCGACAGGATCTCAGTGTCGCTGCGCGACATCGTCGCCGCCGTCGTCGGCTCGCTGATCGTGTTGCTGGCGCTCTGGCTGTGGCGACGGCTCCATTCCCCCAAGATAGCGCCATGAGGGACACCGATACCGGGTGCAACCGCCAAACCAACAGGGGAGGCGAACATGGGCTCCTTCTCTCGCCCCCGCAAAGTGGTTGCGGGGGCGACCCCATTTCGGACCGGGTGATCGCTCCATCGCTCGTCAGGCGCCCTGGCTTGCCTACCTAGGCAAGCAGGCGGCGGGCTCCCGAAACACAGACGATACAAAATCGATTCGCGATCGAAATCAGCGCGAAACGCAACCGAGTTACTCCTTTGCCCGGACATACCGACAAAGCGAGAGCGTTCTATGAATGCCATCTTTGGCGCCGACTTCGGTGCCGCCCTGGCGCCGGTTGCCGTCCTGGTGGTCGTCAACACCGGCCTTGTTGTCGCCGCGGCCATCGCGGAGCACTTGAACCGCGCCGGTTCGACAGTCGCGCAGGAACAACCCCGAGACCGGTACCGTCCCCGGTAATCCAGCCCGCCTGAGCTGGTGCGGACGCGCTTTGTCGGGCGTGCGCTCGATTGGACAGCGGTGTTGCCATCGCCAAGCCCATCAGGCGGGGCGAACGCCTGCGGCTAGAAGTCTCAGAGCCCAGCCCCGCTGCTCAGAAGGATTGGCCAGCGGCGTTCCGCGCCGCGAACGAATCGCTGCCAAGGATCGGCAGCGCAATGAAGTGACGCTCTCCACGGCCGGGGATGCGGATCGCGCTCGGCGCGCTCGGCGTCACCGATAGGAATCACATTTCATCACGAAACAATCCACCTTCGGGCGCGGCTCAGCACGAAACATTTCACCGTCGTGCGCGGCTCATTGCGAAACAGTTCACTTTCGTGCGCAGCAATAAATCGCAACAGAATGGCTCGAAAAGGTCAGTGCTGCTGGTGGTGTGATCGCAAGCAGGCGGATCCACCCGCCGGGAGGAGGAGAGAGCCCATGCCAATGCTTTTCACTGATCGTCCGCGGCATCCGCCCGGCACCCGTAAATATCTGGCGCGCACGAAAAAAGGGGAGAGGGCCGTGAATCCTGAGGTGTTGCTCGGCGCCGTCATCGGCGCGTCTGCATGTCTGTTTGCGGCGACTGTGATCTTCGACGCTTACGAGAAGGCGATCGAGCAGCGGACCCTTGCCGAAGTCGTGGTTCAGAAGTTTCGGCAAGACGTCGAGCGCGAGCGCTTCCGGATCAGCGTGCAGCGGGAGCCTGAGGCCGCGGAGGGTCGACCCGCGCATGCAATCGCTCCGCAGCAGTGGTGATGTGGGCGGCGCTGGCGTCCGTCGGTGCCGTCGTGGTGCGGGTGCTCTGAACACCGTCGCAGACTGACGACTGGTGAAACGTTCGTTCGCCAGCGCTTCCGGACGTGCCGACGGTCGAGCAGCGTGGCCTTGCGGTACTGCCCGCGGCGATCGCACTTGGTGCAGGCGAGCCGGACCATGTCGGTAGCGTGCTCGGCGAGGGTGACGTAGGAGCAGGCCATCTGCGGCCTAGGCCTCGCGCTGCACGCTCAGGCGCAAGCGCTCGCGCTCAGGCACGTCGTATTCCTTGATCGCGCGTTTGCATTTTTTGACGCGCGAAGAAAAAAATTGTGACGCGCATTATGGTGTACCGGAGGCGGCTTCGACGGAGGTACGACCCAGCTTCGGTCACCAAGCTGGGTCTCATGCGATCGCGGCCCTCTCGTCCCGGGCCTCGACCGTGCCGAGCTTCTCCGCGCGCTTCCGTAGCGAGTAGGCGCCCCAGCGTGGTGGGACGACGTCGCGGGGCTTTCATCGGATACACATCCGGCTACAGGATTCGCCTGTTTGCATAACATGCTGAACATACGCTGTTTTTAGCCATGGTTGGCGGAAGGGGTGGGATTCGAACCCACGAGGGGCGTTAACCCCTGGCGGTTTTCAAGACCGCTGCCTTAAGCCGCTCGGCCACCCTTCCGGCAATTGATATCGCTGCTTGTTTCCGTCTCACAACTCCGCCCGAGATGGCTCTTGCTACCGCTTGTTACCATTTCCAGAAACAGGGCCGCTGCAACGCAGATCCTTTTTTTCGACGTTCGGCCCAGGCTCCTCCGCGCCAGTGCCCCGCGCAACGCCTGATCTATGTCGCCGCCAGCATCGTCCTGCATACCAAGCATATCATGCGAGTAGAGATCGAGCGTTATCGCGACCGTAGAATGGCTGAGGCGCTCGCTCGCATCTTCGCATGGACACCGGCCGCGAGCATGTGTGGCGTGGCTGCGCTCGGCCCATGCAGGTGGACGTTGCCGCCCCGTGCCTTCATGAAATTCGCGATTGAGCCATCGAGACCGCCGCAATTCGTCGACTGAAAGGGCGGGCAGGGCTGATGGTTCGGCGTCGGCCCGACTTGGCTTCCCTTCTCCCGACACCCGGCTTTCGATGCTCAGGCCGAGTTCTTCTGAGTCTGACTCAAACCGGCGTTGGCGGAGGCGTCCGATGCGGGACTCTCGCTTGCCTCGGGAGGAACCTGCTTGGGTCTTCCGAGCGGCGACACAGATTCAGGGATCCGTACCTTTGGATCGACGTGCTTGCGAAGAAACTCCACAGCTTGTTGCTCGAACGCTGCGAGGATCGCACCATAGCGAAAACCAAATCATTCACCTCTTCGGAGGACGCAGATTCCGAAACCATGTCCAGAGGCATCTGACCGCAAATTTCATCGACAATGATGTCGAAAAACGACACGGTGTCGCCGGGCTGACGGTGGAGGTCCGTGAATAGGGCAAGATCTACACCCACGAGGCGTAGCCCCTTTTCCGTTTCCAGCAATCGACTCTCGGCGTCTGCAAATCTCTTTAGGCCATGTTCCAAAGCGAATTGCTTCGCGGCTTCCGCGTCCTCCTCGGGGAGCGGCTTTGGAAATTCGCCGAGATTGACGTAGGCCATTCCATATGCGGAGAGGTCCCACTGATATTGGCGCGCCAACGCCAACGCTCTGAAAGCGGAGTCGAGGATACGCTCTTTCCTTCTTGCGCGGATTTGCAGCCAATATCCAATTCCCACGCCTGCGAGTGCAGATACTGCACCGACCAAAGCGCTCAGTAATTCCATGATCGCACCTAACACGTGCGACAGGATGAAACTGGGATGGCCCAATCCTATGCCGCTTCTGAGCGCGCTACAATGCCTTGAGCCACCAATCGGTCACTCATGGCCGACTCGCCCGGCCGATGGCCTCAACCCGCCAGCGCTCCGCCCTTCGCCGTCAAGGGTAGAGTTATCCACAACCACGTGTCCCTCCACACGCGAGGAAGGTGAAGCCTTTTTCCGCTCGCTCCGGGTAGCCCGCCAGGACGCGTAAGCAAAGCCATGAACATGACGCGATCGGCCCTGATCAACACCCGCCGGCAGACCCACGCCGAGCGACGCAACGGTGCGCGTCAACGAACCATTGCTTCATACGCTCGAGCCCGAGGGCTGATTCTCGCAATCGCGACGGTCTGCACCACGTCGCGTTCGCAGCCGCAAAAGGAGGATCGGCGACGAGAAGCGCAATGGAGCGCACAGTTGGCGGCTCCTCGATGAACCTGGTCGCGGGCAATCAGCCAGTAGTAGGCCCGTTCATCCTGCGCTACGATGAAGCGTCGTCATTTGCGGGGCCGGCGGCGGAAAATGACTGGAAAGATTTTCATCAACTACCGCCGAGATGATTCGATGGACGTAGCCGGTCGGCTGCGCGACCGGTTGGCCCTGGCATTCGGCTGGAAGAATATAGTCGTCGGCGTTGATCGCATTTCGGGCGGCGCCGACCTTGAGGAAGATCAGAGCAATCAGGTGGCGGCGTGCCAGGCATTTCTGACCGTCATCGGCCCGAACTGGCTGGACGCGAAGGATGAATCGGGGCAGCGGCTACTTCGTCATCCGAACGACTCGGTTGCGATTGAAATCGCGGCGGCTCTTAGCCGCAGCATTCGCATTATCCCTGTTCTGGTTGATGGGGCACGCCTGCCAAACGAGAGTGAGCTGCCGGTGTCCCTGAAAGCGCTCGCGCGCTGCCAGGCCGTCCAGGTGCGCCAAGTTCATTTCGAACATGGTGCAGAGGCGCTGGTGGAAAGAGTACGGGAGGCACTTGATCGCTCGGTTGGGCTGCGCTCGTCGCGACGAACGGCCGCGGAGCGCCCGTCGAACGAGAGTGAGCTGCCGGAGCCCCTGAAAGCGCCCGCGCCCCACCAGACCATCCCGTCGCGCCAAGTTCATTTC
>Ga0075428_100006071_pt1 | contig 13429 bp, 14 predicted proteins | sample RhiMetdeltSRZDD2_FD_75291 | JGI IMG/M metagenome (GOLD analysis project Ga0075428, IMG submission 75291) | Populus rhizosphere microbial communities from Tennessee, USA - Rhizosphere MetaG P. deltoides SRZDD2 | ecosystem: Host-associated > Plants > Roots > Rhizosphere > Soil | place: USA...
CTGACGATCTGCGCGTTGCGCTCGGGATGTGTGGCATACCAGGCGGCCATCGGCAACAGGCAGACCGTGACCGTGATTCCGGCGAGCAGAACGGTTCTCCACCGCAATTGCCGCGCGGCAACAGCCACGGTCATCACCAGATACAGCGGCATCATGACGACGGCCGCGAGATACGAGTACATCCCAAGCGCGAGCCAGCCACAGGCGGCGACGAAGCGCCGTGCGGTCGGTTGTTCGGTGAATTTCGCCAGCGCCCACAACCACGCCAGCACGAACGGAATCGAATACAGCGGGCTGAGCATCAACCGGCCGCGAATGAAATGCACCGGCGCCACCATGATCATGATGGCCGCGAGCACGCCGGCCCATGTTCTGCGAAAGAGAGCGCGCGCGGCAAAGAACATCAACACCACATCGAGAACGGCGACCAGCGCCGTCGGCGTGCGCGCGCCGGCTTCGGTGAACGGCAGCACTTTGAGTCCAAGCGCCGTGACGTAGATGAGCGCCGGATCGCGGCCGGGGAGGAATTCAGGCTCGGTGAAATACAGCGGCAACAACCGGCCGCTGAGGTCGTGCGCGGTCGTGGCAATCGCATGAGCCTGCAGCGCGCCCTGCGCCTCGTCGTGAATGAGGTACGGCGGGACGTAGTCCAGCCTGGTCGTATAGAGGATCAGGCCGGTGATCACGAGCGCCGCCGTAATGAACGCCGTCGCGTTGCGCGACGTCATCCCTGCGACACTTCAACGGTGGGGAGCAATAGCCGAGGTTGACTGCCGGTATTTGCACGCATATTGTTCGAAAAACACGGGCCTTCTCGATCAGGCCCGTAGCTCTTATATCGGTTCCGAGCCAGCGCGCTCAAGGGTATTGCGCCTGCTCTTGAGAGATTTTGGTCCTCTGGCCGTCTATTTCATCGTTGACGTCTGCTAATCGGCGTCACCGACCGAAAATGTAAATGGCGCAAGGCCCCCCTACCAGCCTTCGTGTGCTTTTCGTTGAGGATTCGCCCGACGACGTCGAGCTAATCCGACGCGAACTCATGCGCTTCGGTTTCTCGGTCCAGCCCCGAGTGGCTGAGACACGTACCGAATTCGTGACGGCGATCAGGGAGGGCACCTGGGACGTGGTGCTGAGCGACCACTCGATGAAGGGTTTCAGCTCGACCGAGGCGCTTCACCTGCTTCGTTCTCAAGACGCCGACATCCCCTTCATCATCGTCTCGGGAACGATCGGCGAGGACTCCGCCGTCGAGGCGATGCGCGCCGGCGCCCACGATTACGTCCTCAAGCACAACCTCCGGCGCCTCGGCCCCGCGGTGGAGCGCGAGCTGCGCGAAGCGGCAAACCGCCGCATGCAACGCAGCACCCAGGCCGCGCTGCAGGCATCCGAGCAACGCCTGCGCCACGCGCAGCGGATGGAAGCCGTCGGCCGGCTCGCCGGCGGCATTGCGCATGACTTCAACAACCTGCTGACGGTGATCCTGGGGTTCAGTGAATTCCTCGTCGAGGAGTTGCCGCCCGATCAACCGACGCATCGCGATGCCGCCGAGATTCGCATGGCGGCTCAGCGCGCCACGCGCCTGACCAAGCAGCTGCTTGCCTTCAGCCGGCAGCAGGTGCTCGAGCGGCGCGTGATCGACCTGGTTCAAGCCGTCAGCGAGATGCAGCCGATGATCGCGCGATTGATCGGCGAAGACATCCATTTCTCGTTCACGCATGCCGATGCGGCGCAACTGGTCCTGATGGATCCCGGGCAGTTCGAGCAGGTCGTCATGAACCTCGTCATCAACGCCCGTGACGCCATGCCGTCGGGCGGACGACTGACGGTGTTTCTCGATCGCACGCGCGTCGACGCGGTCCACGCGGCCGAGCTCGAGATCGAGCCGGGACCGTACGTCATGCTCGCCGTTTCGGATAACGGCGAAGGCATCGACGCGGAAACGCTCGATCACATTTTCGAGCCCTTCTTCACGACGAAAGAGCCGGGCAGCGGCACCGGTCTGGGACTGTCAACGGTGTTTGGCATCGTGCATCAATCCGGCGGCGCCATCGACGTGAATTCCGTGGTCAAGCAAGGCACGACGTTCCGCGTCTACTTCCCGTTGAGCAGCGCGGCCGCCGCCGATCACGAGCCGGCACATGTCGAGTCGCCGGCCACCGGGCGCGTCAGCACTATCCTGCTCGCCGAGGATGAGCAAGGCGTGCGCGCCTTTCTCGAGATGGCGCTCGCGCGCGCCGGGCATCATGTGATCGCGACCAACAGCGGAACCGAAGCGGTCGACATCGGCAGCAAGACCGTGGAGCCGATTGATCTGCTGATTACAGATGTCGTCATGCCCGGCATGTCGGGCCCCGAGGTTGCAGACAAGCTCAAGCAATATCACCCGCAGATGCGGCCGTTGTTCCTGTCGGGATATTCGAGTCACGCTGCGCTGCCCGTCGGCGATCCGGGCGCATTCCTGCAGAAGCCTTTTACCGTCGACACGCTGTTGGCGAAGGTCCGCGAACGCCTCGCGCGGTAATCTAAGGTTGAGAACGATGCCGATTTCCCCTCGCACAATCCTGCTGGTTGAAGACAATCCTGATGATGAAGAGCTGACGCTGCGGGCGCTGGCTCGGAACAACATCGGCAACCAGGTCGTCGTGATGCGCGACGGCCAGGAGGCCGTTGACTGGCTCGAAGCAAAGGGATCGTACGCCTCGCGCGATCCGAACGACGTGCCGGCGTTGATTCTGCTGGATCTGAAACTACCCAAGATTGACGGGCTCGAGGTGTTGCGGCGCCTGCGCGCCAACCCGCGCACGGCGATCGTGCCGGTGGTCATCCTGACGTCATCGAAGGAAGATCGCGATCGCGCCGAAGGTTATTACGGCGGCGCCAACTCGTACGTGCAAAAGCCGGTGGACTTCTCCTCGTTCGTCGACGCGGTTCGTCAGCTCGGCATGTACTGGCTGATGCTGAACGAACCGCCGCCAAACACCGGCCGCTAAATCACGCGATCACCAGATCGCGAGATTACGTCCCCTTCTTCAACTCCTCGATCAGCGCCTGGATCGCCTTCGTGTAGGCCGCGTCGGCTTCGCCGTACGCCTTCATGTAATCGGACTCCGACATCTTGTCTTCGCGCCAGTTGCCGTCGAAGCGCATGCTCTTGGCGCCGATGTCGTGCGTGTCGGCCGGCCCCGACTTCTGATCCGGCTTGGCCTTGAGGCCGTCGGGGCCGAGATCAGTCACGAAGTGCCGCGACTCGAGGATCGACGCGCTGTTCAGATCGATGTAGACCTCTTTGTATTCCTTCCTGATCAGCTTCTCGTTGACGTATTCAGGCGCCGCGCTCTTCGCCCAGATGACCATCAACTGGCCCGGGAACGTCAGCGCCCCGACGAACTCCTCGCGCGAGTCCGGCATCCGCGCCGCAATGCTCTCCAGCTTTTTTGACGCCAGCAGCTGCGCCAGCTCTTTTGCGGGAGCGGCGGACTTCGGTTCCTGCGCCGCGGCGCCGGTGGCACACACCGCGCACAGGGCGGCGGCGACGATAAAGGGGGTGGGGATTGGCAATTTCATGCCCCCCATTTAACACATTAAGGGGATGAAAAGCGACGGCCGTGATCAGCCGATGAACAGCGACTCTTCCTCGTCCACGGCCGGGCGCGACGTGGTCCGGCGGCGCGAGGCTTCGCGCAGCGTGCGGAATGAGTCGATGACCGCCTTGACGCCGGCCATGATGGCCATGCCCTGGCGGGCCGGGCCGGTGACGAACTCCTGCGCCGCGCTGAGCGTTTCGTCGACGCGCTGCACCATCTCGCCAAAGACGCGATCCAGGCGCTCGGCCTGCTTGGCGGCCAGCGCCGCGGCACGGGCGGCCTCGCTCGACATCGCGGTCAGGTTGGCGATCAGCGGCTTGATTTCCGTGTCGATCTGCGTGGCGATTTGATCGACACGCCTGGCGAGCCGGAGCCCGGCGAAGATGGCGCCCACCTGGATCAGCGCCATGATCAGCACCGCGAAGGCGATGATGCCGAGAAACAGCTCGCCGGTGTCGGTCACACTTGATCTCCGCGCTCGCGCGCCTGCTGGAACGCTTCGCGGCCGCGCTCGACGGCGGTGACGAGGTTATCGCGCTGGCTGCGATAGTAGTCGCGGCCCTGGTCCACGGCCTCGCGGGCCTTGTCCCGGCCTTCACGCGCCTTCTGGCCGAGGAACTCGCGCGTCTCTTCGCCCGACGCGGGCGCGAACAACAACGCCACCGCGGCGCCGGTCAGCGCGCCGATCACGAATGCCACCATCAAGCCGCCCGAGTTGTCCTTAGCCATCAGAAAACACTCACCTTCACGTTCAAATACTTTTTCGGATCTTTCCTGATCTCCGCTATGAGCGCGCGCATCTCGGTGATCGTGTGATTCATGTTCTCATATAACTGCTTGTCGTGCAGCAGTTGTCCGGCTGTTCCCTGACCGTCATTCAGGTTTTGCAGAACCGTGTCGAGGCGCGCAGTCACCGAATCGAGCCGTTTGTAGAGCGCATCATCGTTCAACAACCGGCCGGCCGTGCCTTCGCCCTTGTTCAATTTCGCCGTCAGCGTCTCGAAATTCTGCGTGGTCTGCGTCAGCGTCTTCGAGAACGCCGGATCGTTCATCAACTGTCCGAGGCTGCCTTCGCCGTTCTTGATACGCGTCGTGATCGCGTTGAGATTCGCGATCGACGCATGGAGCTCGTCATACAGTTTCGGATCGTTGGCGAGCTTGCCCATCGTGCCGCGGCCGCTGGTGATGGTGCTGGCGACGCGCTCGGAGGCGACGATGAACGCATCGAGATCCTTGTAGAGCGCTTCATCGGTCAACAGCTTGCCGGCGGTGCCGCGCCCTTTACGCAGGTCCGCGATCAGCAGGCTTGCCTCCTTGATGCCCGACGACGCCTGGCCGGTCAGTTGCGCGATGCTGCCTTCTGCGAGGCCGTTCTTGACGTAGCCCCAGTCCGCAATCGGGGTGCCGCCCGGAGCTGCCGTAATGTCGACCGCGCCCTCGCCGAGCAGTGAGATCGATCCGATCGACGCCACCGACCCATCGGTGACCAGGGGCCGCATATCGTCCTTGATGTCGAACCAGACTTCGACGCCGGTCGGCAGCAGCTCGACGTGGCTGACGGAGCCGACCTCGACGCCGGCGACGCGCACCGGCGACCCTTCCATCAGCCCGGCGACGTTGTCGAACTTCACCTTGAGCGGATAGTTCTGCCAGAAGAATCCGCCGCTGCCGCCGACGGCAAAGATCAGCATGCCGGCCATGACCATGGCGAAGACGGCGATCAGGCCGAACTTCAATTCGGCCCAGGCGAGTGAACGTGTGCGTGGCATGTCTTAGTCCTTCTACGAAAGAAACGTCTGCAAGTACGGATCCTTCGAATTCCGCAAATCCCAGGCCGATCCTTCGAACGCGATGCGGCCTTCGCGCACCATCACGAAGTCGGCCTGTTCGAGTTTGGCTTCCGATGCTTCGACGAGCTCGGCCTCGCCGCCGCCCTTTTGCCGCGCTTCGTGCGTGGCGATGTAGAACGCATCGCGCAACTGGTGCGTGACCAGCACCGAGGTCACGGCCGCGCGATCGCGCAGCTTCACGATCTCCATGTCGACGCTCAAGCACGTCATCGGGTCAAGGCCCGTCGTCGGCTCGTCATACAAGAGCAGCTCAGGCTTCATGATCATCGCGCGCGCGATGGCCACGCGCCGCCGCTGGCCGCCGGACAGCGCCGACGGTAAACGATCGATGAAGTGCTGCAGCCCGACAAACCCGAGCCCGTCTTCGACGCGCTGACGGACGTCGTCCAGCGGCATATCGGTGTCTTCGTACAGCTTGAACCCGACATTCTCGCCGACCGTCAGCGAATCGAACAGCGCACCTTCCTGGAAGACCATGCCGATGTGCTGACGGATCGTGATCATCTTCTGCTCGGACAACTCGTCGACGCGCTGGCCGAGGACCCAGATCCGGCCTGAATCCGGCTTGAGCAGGCCGAGGATCAACTTCAGGATCGTCGACTTGCCGGCGCCGCTGGCGCCGAGAAAGATCTTGGTGTGCCCCTTCTGCACCGTAAACGTGACGTCGCGCAAAATGACCTTGTCGTCGAACGCCAGGTTCACCTTATCGAACATGACGACGGGCGCGTGCGGCTCGGTGAGCTCGATCGGCAGCTGTTCGATGGTTTTCGTTGCCATTAGAAGAGGATCGAAATCAGCAAACGGGTCACGAAGAAGTCCACCACCAAAACTACTACGGACGCCGCCACGACGGCGTTCGTCGTCGCGCGCCCGACGCCCTGTGTGCCGCCCGCGGTGCGCAAGCCAACATGGCAGCCGATTGTGACGATCACGAAACCCAGGAAGAACGGCTTGATGAGGCCCATCCAGACGTCCCCATGAACAGCCCCTCAACCACCCCATTCCAGTAAACACCCGACGATACGCGCAATTGCGTCAGCGCGATGATCCATCCGCCGAGCAGGCCGACGGCGTTGGAGACGACCGTCAGGATCGGGCACATGATGAACCCGGCGAGCACGCGCGGCACGACCAGCTTGCGAATCGGATCGGTGCCGAGCGCGCGCAGCGCGCTGATCTGTTCGGTGACGACCATCGATCCCAGTTCGGCGGCGATGCCGGAGCCGACGCGGCCGGCGAGCATCAGCGCCGTCAACACCGGGCCGAGCTCCTTGATCATCGACGCGCTGATCAGGCGCCCAACGTACGGCCGGGCGCCGAACTGATCGAGCGTCATGCCCGACTGCAGGCCCAGCACCGCGCCGGTGAAGAAACCCGTCAACAGCACCACCGTCAGCGAGCCGAGACCGATGATGTCGATCTGCTCCATCAGGTCGCTGAAGTAAAACGGCCGGCTGATCGACGCGCGCGCCGCTGCGAAACACAGCCGGACGTACTCCTGGACTTCGAGCAGCCCCTTCTTGACTGCTTCGATGGCCCAGATGCGCAGCCCGTTCATCGCGGATCTGCCGGTCCAAGGCCGAGATCGCGCGTCCGCAGGTTGCGAATCTGATCGCGGAGCGCGGCCGCCTTTTCGAAGTCGAGATTCGCGGCCGACGCCTTCATCTGCTGCTCGAGCGTCTTGATGTGCGCCTCGAGCTCAGCGAGGTTCCGGAACGCCATGCGCTCTCTCGGATCGGCAACCGTCATGTAATCGCGGTCGTACACGCTGGATAAGACGTCATCAATCGCCTTGATGATGCTGGTCGGCGTGATGCCGTGTTCTTCGTTGTATTCCGCCTGGCGCTTGCGGCGGCGCTCGGTCTCGTTCATCGCCGTGCGCATCGAGTCGGTGACCTTGTCGGCATACATGATCACTCTGCCGCTGACGTTTCTTGCGGCGCGGCCCGACGTCTGGATCAACGCGCCGCCCGAGCGCAGGAAGCCTTCTTTATCCGCATCGAGGATCGCGACGAGCGAGACTTCTGGAAGATCGAGGCCTTCGCGCAACAGGTTGATGCCGACGAGCACATCGAACACACCGCGGCGCAGGTCGCGCAGGATTTCCACGCGCTCGAGCGTGTCGATGTCGGAGTGCAGGTAGCGAACCTTGACGCCGAGCTCCTGGTAATACGTCGTCAGGTCTTCCGCCATGCGCTTGGTCAGCGTCGTGACGAGCACGCGTTCCTTGCGCTCGGCGCGATCGCGAATCTCCTTCAGCAAGTCGTCGACCTGGCCCTTCACCGGCCGCACTTCGATCGGCGGATCCATCAATCCCGTCGGCCGAATCACCTGCTCCACGACCACGCCGCCGGCCTTCTGCAATTCGTAGGGACCGGGCGTGGCGGAGACGTAGACCAGTTGCCCGACGCGAGACTCCCACTCCTCGAAATTCAGCGGGCGATTGTCGAGCGCCGACGGCAAACGGAAGCCGTACTCAACGAGGACTTCTTTCCGTGATCGATCGCCGTGATACATGCCGCGGACCTGCGGCACCGTCTGATGGCTTTCATCAACGACGACGAGCGCATCGGACGGCAGGTAATCGAGCAGTGTCGGCGGCGGCTGGCCGGCCCGGCGCTGCGTCAGGTGACGCGAATAATTCTCGATGCCGTGGCAGTAGCCGATCTCCTTGATCATCTCGAGATCGAACATCGTCCGCTGATGCAGGCGCTGCGCTTCCAGGACCTTGCCGTCGCGTTCGAGCTCGCTGCGGCGGACCTCGAGCTCTTCCTTGATCGTGACGACGGCTTCCTTCAATCGCTCGCGGCCGGTCACGAAGTGTGACTTCGGATACACCGCGGTGCGATCGTGGCGCTTGAGCGCCTTGCCGGTAATGGGATCGATCGACGTCAGCTCGTCGATCTCATCGCCAAACAGCCCGATGCGAAGCGCGGTTTCTTCGTAGGACGGATAGACCTCGATGATGTCGCCGCGCACGCGGAAGTTGCCGCGCGCGAACTCGTGATCGTTGCGCTCGTACTGGATCTCGACGAGCTTGCGCAGGATCTGATCGCGATCCATGCGCTGCCCTTTCTCGAGCGGCAGGACCAGGCCGTAATACGCATCCGGAGAGCCGAGGCCGTAGATGCACGAGACGCTGGCGACGATGATGACGTCGCGGCGTTCGAAGAGCGATCGCGTCGCCGACAGGCGCATGCGGTCGATCTCTTCGTTGACGATCGATTCCTTCTCGATGTACGTATCGCTCGCCGGAACGTAGGCCTCGGGCTGGTAGTAGTCGTAATAGCTGACGAAATATTCGACGGCGTTGTCGGGGAAGAACCGCCGGAACTCCTGGAACAGCTGCGCCGCCAGCGTCTTGTTGTGCGCCATCACCAGCGTCGGCCGGTTCACGCGCGAGATCACCTGCGCCATGCTGTAGGTCTTGCCCGATCCCGTCACGCCAAGCAGCACCTGGTGTTTGTCGCCGCGGTTCAAACCCTCGACGAGCTCCGGTACGGCATGGACCTGATCGCCGCGCAGCTCGAAATCAGACGCGAGGTTGAAGTGATCGGTAACGGACGGCATGGATGGCTGTGCTGTAGCTAACCATCGTACCTCGAATTGCGCGTAAATTGAATTTACGAGGCCGGCTTATAAGGTCCGAAATAGCCCCTGCGCGAACGGATGCGCAGGTCCTGCCGCTTGACCTTGATCTCCACCTTGCGCCATGCGCCGTCGGTCCTGGCGCTGGTCGACTGGTAGCCAAGGTGATACTGGCCTTTGATCTCGGCCAGTACTTTCTCATACGTACTCTCGACCTCCTTCATCGCCACCGGAAAGAACGCCTGGCCGCCGGTGGCTTCCACGAGTTGACGAAGCGTCATCTGCAATTGCGCGCGCGCGGAACCGGTACTCTCGAGCAGGCCGATGGCATAGACCGTCACGTTCGACGCCTTGAGCAGGTCCATGGTCTCGCTGAACGACAGTGCCGACCGCGTGTCGCCGCCGTCGGTGTACATCACCATCACCTTCCGTCCGTCCTGCGAATCCGCGCCGTCGAGGTAAGTGCCAAGCGCATCGTAAAGCGCGGTGAAGCCGTCCGCCTTGCGCTGCCGGATGCGCTCGACGAGCCGCGCGAAGTCGCGCTGCGGATACTGCGTGATGCGCACCTGCGTGTCGAAATCGACGAGCGTGATGTCCTCGGCGTCCGGGAGCATGTTGAGGAACTTGATCGCCGCGCCCTGCGCCAGCTTCATCTCGTTCTGCATGCTGCCGCTGGCGTCGATCATCAGCCCGAGGTGCATCGGCAGCGCGGTGTCGCCATCGCCGTGCGCGAAGAATTCGATCGACTGCTTCTTGCCGTCTTCGAAAATCTCAAAATCATCTTTCGCCAAATCGCCAATGAGGTGGCCTTTCTTGTCGGTGACGGTCACGCCAAACGTCGCCACGTCCACGCCCGCTCGAAAGACCCGCTGAGCTGTAATCGGCGAAATCGCCAGCAAAACGGCGAAAGCCGTCAGAACGACCCTCATGAGAGAGGACTATAATCCTTGGATCGTGCGTTGTCTTGCGGTCTGTCACACGGAGCTGGTGGTCCGGCTCCTTGAGGCGGTCCTGGCTCCGTCTGCTGAGCTCGACGTTCTCGTTGAAAGCCGGGCGCTGGCCAAGAAGTTCGAATCCTCGGAACTGCCCGTGTCGGTCGATGAAGTCGACCGTGTCGACAGCTACGTGAAGCTCGGCGTCTCGCCCGTGATGCCGGTGTTCATCGAAGACAACGGCCGCCGCGGTTTGCGCAAGGTGCTCGAGGCGGTGCGCGATGCCGGCGGCGCGCTCATCTACGTGCTCGGCACCAGCCTCGCCGACGTCAAGAAAGCCGAGACCCTGCGCGAGGACTTTCCCGAAGTCACCACCATCACGCTGGCCGAAATGACGGGGCCGGCGCTGCTCACCGAGCTCGGCCGCTCGGTCACGCGGCAGCGCGTGCAGCAGTACCAGCGCTACATGGACGATGCGGATCGCGTGCTGATCCTGACGCACAACGATCCCGATCCTGATGCGATGGCCAGCGCCCTGGCGCTGCGAACGATTCTGCGGCGCAACAAGAACACCGCCGTCATCGGCTGCCTCGAGCCCGTCACGCGGCCCGAGAATCTGCGCATGGTGAAGCTGCTCGATCTGAAGATCGAGACGATCAAGCCGGAGCAGCTGAAGGAATTCGACAAGATCGCGCTCGTCGATGTGCAGCCGCATTACTTTCCCGGATTGCTGCCCCACGTCGATCTCGTGATCGATCATCATCCCGAACAATCCGGCTACAACGCGATCTTCAAGGACATCCGGCCCGATTACGGATCGACGTCGACGATCATCACCGAGCACCTGCGTGCCGTGGATATGGACATCTCCGAGCGCACGGCAACCGCCATGCTCTACGCGATCAAGTCCGACACGCTGTTCTTCAATCGGCACGCGAACCGCGCCGACATCGAGGCGTTCTCGCATCTCTATCCGCTGGCCGATGCGACGGCGATCCGCAAGATGGAAGGCGCGGAAATCACGGCCGAGCGGCTCGACTATTTGATCAAGGCCTGGCAGCAGGGCCGCATGACGGAGCACGTCTTCTGCGCGTTCCTCGGCGAGCCGCCGCGCGAGGACTTCATTCCGTACGTCGCGGACTTCTACTTGCAGCTTGAAAACGTGCAGTGGACGGTGATCTCGGGCGTCGTGAACGATCAGTTCGTCGTGTCGGTGAGGAATCTCGGGTATTCAAGGAACGCCGGTGATTTTGTCAGGCGCTGGTTCAACGACATCGGCAGCGCCGGCGGCCACCGGACCATGGCCAAGGCCGTCGTGCCCGTTGAAGCGTTTCAAAAGAAGTTCAGCACCTACGAAGGCAGCCGCATCAATCAGCGAATGCTCGATCTCGTGCTCGAGTTCCTGCACGAAACCAGAGAGAAGTAGCTACTGGTTTCTGGCGACGGCTTCGCCAGAGGCTCCTAAAAACGGCTCGATGAATTGCCGATACATATCCTCGTATCCGCGTTCCATCAACTCTTCAAGCGACTGCATGCGATCGGACTTCTCATCGTACGCGCCTGTCAGATCGAGTGGCCGGATCGGGTTGTGGGCCGGCCGCACAACGTAGACGCCCTGGAATCGGTGATGTAAGTGTCGCAGCGCGTCGGCGAGCGCCGCGGCCTCCGCCGACGCGAGCTGCTCTCCCACGCGCCCGAAGCCGTCGAGTCTCGGTGGCCGGAGCTCGTGCGGGCCCGGCGGCTCCGCGGTTCCTGAAACGATCATCACCTGCTCCGCACCTGCGGCGGCGGCTTCTTCAAGCAGTCGCCCGATGCTCGCCGGCCGATCGACAAGGCGATGGGTCTCGCCACGCCAGTACGAATCCGCCGCGAACTGCACCAGCCGCGCCTCGCTGACGCCCGGCAGGGTCAACGCGGCTGCGAGCACGTCGGCGAGGAACCCCTGCCGGCCGCTGGCCAGGTCCTGCGCTTCGGCTCGCCGCGCCGCGGCGACGCTGCCGGGTGTGGGAAACAGCGTCCGCCGATACGGCTCGCGCACCAGGCCAAAGACCAGATCGCGCGTCGCATCGAGATCGTGGACCACGAGCAGCAACTCGCGAAATCCCGGCTGCCCGAGATTCTCTGAGAGCAACTCGCAATACCGCCGGCTCAGATCATCGGCCTGCGGCGTCTTGATCGACGCACCGCCCTTCAGCAGCCGCCAGACGCTTTCCGTCGCGTGATGAATCGCGCCGCGCGCATCGATCGGCGATCCGAGCAGATTCCACAAACGGTTGCCCGTCGAGCGGCGATAGAACGGTGACTGCATCTTCGCCAGCCACGCGCCGATGCCGAGCACGACCAGCGCCGCCGTCGAGCACAGCGCGGCGAGCCGGGGAATCCACGTCGGTAACGCCGGCGGCGCGAACGCCTGCGACAGAAACGCGATGAAGGACTCGACGAATTGCGCGCCCGCATTGAGACCGGCCATGCCGAGGAGCAATGCAAACGGATAGACGATGAGACCAAGCAGAATGACGACGGCGGGAACGGCGAGGATAGCCAGCAGCGCGACGGCGAGCCATCGCAGCACGATGAAGGGCCAGCGCCATTGATACATCAGGGGCACGCCGGCCGCGCGCCAGAAGCCGTTCGTTTCCCACAGCTGCGACCCGCCATCAACAGCCGCCAGCACCGCGGCGATGGCTCCTACGCCACGGCCGCCGACGAGATCGATCTTGACGCCGGCCTCTTGCAACGCCCGCAGCGCACCGGCGTGGTACACACCATCGGCGCCCGTGCCGGTGAACAGCAGCGCCGTTCGTCGTTCTGGAGAGTAGGAGTCGCGCGCTTCAGTCACTATTCGTCGTGAATAGTAACCAGTTTCAGGATTTCAAACTTGCGGGTGCTGCCGTTCGGAGTGGAGACGGATACTTCGTCGCCCTCTTCCTTGTTGAGGATGGCACGGCCGATTGGCGAGGATGTCGAAATGAGTCCCTTTTCAGCGTCGGCGTCCTCAGGCATGACGAGCTGATAGACCATTTCGTGGTCCTTCTCACGGATGGTGACGGTCGATCCGAAGCCAGCTTTGCCGTGCGGAATCCGGTCGAGGTTCATCAGCGCAATTTCGCTTTGCCGGCGCTTCAGCATGGCGATGCGCGCGTTGACGTAGGTCTGGCGCTCCTTGGCGGCCTGGTACTCGGCGTTCTCGCGGAGGTCGCCCAGCTCGCGCGCGCGCTGGATCTCCTTCGGAAGCTCCTTTTTCAGCTCGCGCTCGAGGGCGCTAATCTCTTCTTCAAATCTCTTGAGAAGCTTTTCCTTCATGCCTCAAACTTTAGACTCTAACATACTAGGCGCGCCCGACATGGACGTCATCACCAGCCGCCACCACCCCATCGTCAAGGAGTTCCGCGACCTCGCGCGCGGCGCGGGACCGCTCATGCTGCTCGACGGCTGGCATCTCCTCAACGAAGCGGCCGCCGCGCGCGTCGAGGTG
>Ga0075428_100006072_pt1 | contig 13429 bp, 12 predicted proteins | sample RhiMetdeltSRZDD2_FD_75291 | JGI IMG/M metagenome (GOLD analysis project Ga0075428, IMG submission 75291) | Populus rhizosphere microbial communities from Tennessee, USA - Rhizosphere MetaG P. deltoides SRZDD2 | ecosystem: Host-associated > Plants > Roots > Rhizosphere > Soil | place: USA...
CGTTTGCCATCGTCGTCCTTGATCGCCTTCTTGAAGTTCCGGATCCCCTCGCCGAGGCCCTTGCCCAGCTCGGGGATGCGGCTCGTGCCGAAGATGACGATCACGATGACGAAAATGAGGATCAGCTCAGGAAAGCCTAGTCCGAACATGATTCGCCTCCGGGGGCGCGGGGCCCTGCGGAATCATACTCCACGCGCGAGGGGCAGCACGCGGAGCGCCTCGTTCAGCCGCCCGCGCCGGTAGCCCTGCGGATCGACCTCAGCGTGGGTGTAGCCGGCGCCGCGGACGGCGTCCTCGATCGCCGCCCGCAGCCCTGGCTCCTCGAGCCGAGCCAGCTCCTCTCGCGCGATCTCCACGCGGGCCGACGCGCCGAGGTGACGCACGCGCAGCTCGCGGAAACCGAGGGCACGGACGCGGCTTTCCGCTTCCTCGACGCGGCGCAGCGCCGCCGCCGTCACCGGCGTGCCGTAGGGCAGCCGCGAGGCGAGGCACGGCGAAGCCGGGATCTCGGCGGTCGGCAGGCCGATGGCGCGGGAGAGGGCGCGGACGTCGGCCTTCGTCATCCCCGCCTCGGCGAGAGGGCTGACGACACCCGCCTCGGCCGCGGCGCGGTGGCCGGGGCGAAAGTCGGCGAGATCGTCCGCGATCAGGCCGTAGGCGACGTGCTCGAGGCCCAGATCGCGCGCGAGCGGAATGAGCTTGCGGAACAGCTCGGTCTTGCAGTGGTAACAGCGGTCCGCTTCGTTGCGCGAGTAGAGGACGTTCGCGAGCTCGTGGGTGCGCACGACGCGGTGCGCGAAGCCGAAGCCGCGGGCCACGGCCAGCGCCATCTCACGCTGCTCACCCGCCAGGGACTCGGAGTCGGCCGTCACGGCCAGGCTGCGCGCTCCCAGGACGGTGTGGGCGCGCGCCGCGAGGTAGGCGCTGTCGACGCCGCCACTGAAGGCCACGAGCACCGACCCGAGGTGCGCGAGCGCCTGGTCGAGCTGCTCCTGCTTCGCTTCGGCAGACGCCCCCGTCATTCGCTCCACTCGTCCTCGTCCTCGGGAGCCAGGTCCAGCTCGAGCGGCGAGAGCCCCACGACCTCGAGGTCGATGCCGCACTCGGGGCACGAGATGATCTCGCCCTTGTCGACGTCGAACTCGTCGATCTCGACGTCGGCCTCGCAGTCCGGACACACGGCCATGCTCCTCGAATCCTACCTCACGGACTCGGGTGCCCACTGCGGCGAGCGGTATGCGATCTGCCAGGAGCGCAGGAGCGGCGCGAGCTCCACTCCCTTCGCGTCGAGCAGCCGCAGGTCCTCGGCGTGGCGCGTGCGGACCAGCGCCTCGACCGGGTCGAAGCGCAGGCTATAGGCGTACGTCGCAGCGAAGAATCGGCCGTCGGGCGAGGGCGCGAGGCTGCTGTAGAACGTCGTCCCCTCGAACAGCTCGGTGCGCTGCTTGCCGTCGGGGTCCATGGCAGCGGCGCCGAAGAGCTTCTCCTGGCGCCACAAGCCCAGCAGCCGGCCGTCCTGGAGGAAGCGTGGATGGCGCCACTTGCGGAAGCCGCCGGTGAGTCGGCGCGTGCGGCCGCTGTCGAGCTCGACCCGGAACAGGTTGTCCTCGCGTACGAAGACGACGCCGCGGCCGTCGGGCGTGAAGACCGGCTCGGCCTCGTCCAGAGCGCGAGTCGTGACGAGGGGCCTTCGTCCGGTGGCTTGACCGCTCGGGTCCAGCGGCTTCAGCAGCATCAGATCCGAAGCCGACTCGCCGGGACGCCGCGCCGCAACGACGAGGGCCTGGCCGTCCGGGCTCCACCCCGGCGCCGCATCCCTCCAGTCGATGCCGAAGGTCAGGATTCGCACGTCGCCGCTGCCCAGCTCCACGAATCCGGCGCGGCCTCCCACCGAGAACGCGATCCTCCGGTTGTCGCGCGAGAGCGCCGGCTCGCGAACCGCCTCGGTGAAGTACGTCAGCCGCCTCTCGAAGCCCGAGGCCAAGTCTTTCGCGTAGAGCGCATCGGCTCCCGTTCGGTCGGACAGATAGATGAGGGTGCCGCTGAGTCCTGGCGGAAGCGGAGCCTCGCGATGGACGCGCGCATAGGCGAAGACGATCCCAGCGGCCACCCCGAGAATCGCGAGGAGGAGCAGCTTGCGCACGCTGCGGGAGTATAGGAGAAGCCCGTTCGCCCGGCTCCTCCAACATTATGAACTCAACCGTTCATTCTTCTGGATATTCCAAGGGCATCCACACCCTAACTCGTTGAACCGCAACGCGTGGAAAGTTCAATTCCTTGGGCATCGACGTTGCACGGTGGTTCCCATTCCGTTGGTCCTTCCGAATTCAGCCACGACGTTTTCCAGGGGCTCGACATCCACGAGCCCGCAGGAGGGAACCGTGAACCGATCCGTCAGCACATGGGTCCGCGGGGCCGCACTCCCCTTGGCCCTGCTGGTCGGCCTCACCTTCGCAGCGCCGCCCGCTAGCGCCGACGAAGCTCCGCCGACCCAGACGTCCGAAGCGGCATCTGCGACTCCGGTCGCGACCGCCGCCGCCGCGAAGGTCGCCAAGCTCGATCCGGCCGAGGCGACGCAAGCGCCAGCGGCGGAGTCCCACACTTCGTCGTCTTCGTTTTTCAAGAGTCCGAGGGGAGTCGCAGCTCTCCTCTTGGCTGCCGCGGGCGTGTCCTACGTGATCTACTCCTCGCATCACGACCGACTGCATTCGCCCATTCGCTAGGAGGGAATCCAATGAACCTCAAGAGATTTTCGATCGCCCTCGCCCTCCTCGTCGTCGTCTCGCCAGCGTTCGTCGTCGGGCAGTCCCTCACGGGATCGATCCAGGGCGTGGTCAAGGACGAGCAGGGCGGAGCTGTGCCTGGCGCAAACGTCACGCTGAGCGGCGGCAAAGGCACGCGCACCTCCGTCAGCGACACCAGCGGCAGCTACCGCTTCCCCGCCGTCGAACCCGGCATGTACTCGGTCACCGCAGAGCTGGCTGGCTTCGCCGGGAAGCGTGCGGAGAACGTCGAGATCAGCGTTGGACAGACGTACGTCCTGGACTTCAACCTGAAGGTGGCGACGCAAACCGAAGAGATCACCGTCACCGGCGAAGCGCCGGTGGTCGACACTTCCAGCAGCTCCACCAACAACCAGCTCTCCCAGGACCTGCTGTTCAACATCCCGATTCGGCCGACGAACGCAGCCACCCAGCTCCTGAACTTCACGCCTGGCGTCAACTTTGGATCGGCCTTCGGCGGTGACGCTGACACGGCCAACGGCCTGCTCCTCGACGGCGTGGACACCCGCGACCCCGAGGGCGGCTCGGCCTGGACGTTCTTCAGCTTCAACCTCGTCGAGGAGGTGAACATACAAGGGCTGGGCGCCCCAGCCGAGTATGGAGCCTTCACGGGAGTTGTTGTGAACACGATCACGCGCTCGGGAAACAACAACTTCGGCGGCCTGTTCGACGCCTACTGGCGCAATGACAGCCTCGAGAGCAACAACATCACGCCCGAGATTGCGGCGGCGAACCCGGCTCTCGCGGACCCGGCCGTGACGCAGCAGGAGTTGGACCTCACCGCACAGTTCTCCGGGCCGATCATCAAGGACAAGCTCTTCTTCTTCGTCGGCGCCGAGCGGTACCACCTGAGGCAGAATCCGACAGGCCCCCGTACCATCCGCGACGAAGTCTCGCCTCGCCTCAATGCCAAGATCAACTGGAACCCGACCACGAACGACAGCGTCATGTTCATGTTCCAGAAGGACGAGTACAACGTGATCGGCCGGCCATTCTCGTCGGCGCTGGCTCTGCTCGCCACGGACGAGCTCACCAACAGGGAGGACGCCCCGGAGTACGTCTGGGCCGCACAATGGCGCCACCTCTTCGGGCCGAACACGTTCGCCGAAGCGAAGTTCACGGGCTGGTGGGGTTACTTCGACCTGAACCCGGAGGTCAACGCCCCCGGCCATTTCGACGCCGGGTCGGGCCTCTATTCCGACTCGCAAGGGTGGTTCGCCTACTACGACCGCCAGCGCAACCAGCTGAACGCGTCCATTTCTCACTACGCAGAGGCCTTCGGACGGCACGACCTGAAGTTCGGTATCGAGGTCGAGCGGAGCAAGACCCGCGACCGTTACGGCTATGTGGACGACCTTTTCTACTACGACTACGGGGCCTACTACCCGAAAGGCCAGTACACCGCCTACGACTACGGCTATGACCTCGAGGGCAAGAACAAGCGTGAGTCCATCTACCTGCAGGACTCCTGGAAGGTCACCGACCGCCTGACACTCAACCCGGGCGTCCGCTTCGACTGGACACGGGGTTATCCGAGCGGCCCCAGCGCCGGCGGCCCGAACGGCGATTCCAAGGTCTATGACACCAAGAACTTCGCCCCACGCTTCGGCTTCGCCTACGACCTCACCGGGGATCACAAGACCGTCCTGAAGGGCTCCTACAGCCAGTACTACGAAGGCTCGTTCTTCTACACCTACTCAGCGGCTCTTCCGGGCATCGAGGACACGGTGCTCTACGCCTACGACCCGAGCGGCGAAAAGTGCGGACCCCTGGGCAACTGTTTCACGGAGTACGCCCGCATCGAATCGGCGCCCTATCGGGTCGACCCCGACATCAAGCACCCCCGAACGGACGAGTTCACCCTCGGCTTCGAACGGGCGCTGACGAAGGATGTCCGGCTGGCGGTGACCGGCATTTACCGCAAGGACAAGAACCTCCAGGGCTCGGTATTCCCCAGCGCTCGGTGGATCCAGAACTCCACGGCGAGCTCCGAAGGCGCCGAACCCGGACTGTCTGGTATTCCGGTTACTTACTACACGTGGGCCAACCCCGACGAGTCCGAGACCGATGGGCAGCTCATCAACCCGGACGGCTTTCAGTACCTCGACGTGAACGGCAACGTGCTTGGCACGGCCAAGGCCTACCGTCGCTACAAGGGCGCATTGTTCGTTCTCGACAAGCGCATGTCCCACCGCTGGCTCGGCAGGATCTCGTACGTTCTCGCGTCGACCAACGGCTCCGTCGACAACGACGGGTTCCGGTCCTACGGCGCGAGCACCCTGTTCGAGTCGCCGTCGCGGGCCCTCACCAATCAGGACGGCCGCCTGACCAACGACATCCGTCACGAGTTCAAGGTCATGGCGAACTACCAGATCCCTGTGATCGAGCTGGGCGTGGCCGCGTACGTCCGTTCGGTAAACCAGGGGTTCTACACTCCTTACGAACAGTTCAGCAGCCGGCTGATCAACAACTTCGCATCGACAGGGCGCCGAGTGCTACTCGAGCCCCGCGGAAGCCGTGCCTTCGACCGCCTGACCCTTCTCGACCTCCGCTTCGAGAAGATCTTCAAGGTGAATCAGGGCAAGGACCGCATCAGCGTGTATGCCGACGTCAACAACCTGTTCAACGAGAGCACGCCCACGGACGTCCAGCAGCGCTGGCCGGACGTGGCGATCGGTGGCGTGGACGAGCCCGTCGCATTCGGCGCGCCGGGGTTCATCGTCTCGCCGCGTCGCTGGACGCTCGGGGCGCGGTGGCAGTTCTAGGCTCGCTCGAGCCGAGCCGCCCGTAACCTGCCCGGGGCCTCACGGCCCCGGGCGTTTTCTTTTCCTCACACCACCGGACGCGGGTGCGAGCGCAGCAAGGCCTCGAGGCGCCGGCCTTTCGCGGCCTCGGCCTCGGCCTTCGTGCGGTCTCCCCGTCGGCTGTATATGTCGGCGAGCACGAAGTGGCCGAGGGGCGCCAGCTCGGAACCGGGGTCTCTCTCGAGCCCCTTCTTCGCGATGTCCTCGGCGCCGTCGAGACCACCGTTGCGCAGCTCCTCGCGGGCCAGGAAGAAGTAGGCTGCACCGAACTCCGGCGCCTTCTCCACGGTTGCGATCAGCTCGCGCAGGTAGCCGTCGCGGTCTCCGCGCTCGCGGAGGAGCTGGGCGAGGTTGAAGCGGGCCTTGCCGTTGTCGGCGTAGGTTTCGAGCTCCTCACGGTAGAGGCGCTCGGCGCCGTCGAGATCCCCTCGCGCCTCGTGGATGCGCGCGAGATTGAAGCGACCGGTGCGCACGTCGGGCTCGAGCTGCAGAGCCTGCTGTGTCAGCTTCTCGGCCTCGGCGCGCTGGCCGCGCGCCCAGGCGATGGCGCCGAGGCTGTTCAGCGCCGCACCCATCTTCGGGTTCTCCACGAGCGCCTGACGGAGGGTCTGCTCGGCCTCAGCGATGCGGCCGAGGTCGAGGTATAGCGTGGCGAGCTGGTACCAGGTCTGCGGCGTCTTGGGGTCCAGCTTCAGCGCCGCCGTGTAGCCCGCGATGGCCTTCTCGTTCTGCCCGAGCCCGCGATAGAGGCGGGCCAGGTTCGTCATGGCGAGGTCGTGGTCAGGCTTCAAGGCGAGGGCCTGCTTGAAGGCCGCCTCGGCCTCGTCTACCTTGCGCAGCCGCGACAACCAATTCCCGATCGCCAGGTACGCGTCCACGATCTTCGGGTCCTGGGCCAGCACGGCGCGCATGGCGGCCACGGCTTCCTCGAGCTTGTCCTGCGCCCCCAGGTCGCGGGCCTTGTGCATGGCCGCGTAGAGACCGATCTTGTCCTTCGGGTCCGCCAGCACCTCGTTCGGATCCATCTCGACGGCGCCGCCGACATAGCCGAGCGCGGCAAGGCGCTGGAGCGTGTCGGGGTCCAGCTCCCGCGGGTCGGGCGCCGCCACGCCGCCCGCGCCCGCCAGCTCGCGCAGGCGCGCGCGCAGGCCCTCCCCGGTGCGCGCGTAGCTCCTGTAGATGTTCTGGCTCTCGGCCGCGTCGTTGGCGACGTCGTACAGCTCGGGCGTCGGCGCCTCGATGAAATGATGGCGGCCGTCACGCAGGCCCTGGAGATGCTGCCAACCGTGGTGAAAGCGAGGGTAGTAGCTCTCCGAATAGGCGACGTGCCCGAGGTCCGCGGCCGGATCCGTCAGCATCCGGATGAGCGAACGCCCGTCGATGTCGGGTTGCGCGGGCAGGCCTGCCAGGTCGAGCACGGTCGGAAAGATGTCGACGCTGGAAACTTGAGCGGCCGCGCGCCCGCGCAGGCCCCACGGCGTCCGCACGATGAGCGGGACGCGCGTGGTCGAGTCGTAGATGAAGAAGGCGTGGGTGCTCTCGCCGTGCTCGCCGAGGCTCTCGCCGTGGTCCCCCGTCACGACGACGACGGTGCGCTCGAGCAGCCGCTGCGCCTCGAGCCACGACGTGAGACGGCCCACGAGCTCGTCGGTCCAGGCGATCTCGCCCACGTAGAGCTTGCCCGAGTACCGCGAGCGGTAGGGCTCGGGAGGATCGTAGGGCGTGTGGGGGTCGTAGAGGTGGATCCAGGCGAAGAACTTCCTCGCCTTCGCCTCCTCGAGCCAACGCAGCGCGTCGCCCATCACCTCGTCGCCGCGCTTCTGGACCGTGCCCAGCGACACCACCTTGAACTTGCTCAGGTCGAACTTGTCGCCGTAGTGGTCGAAGCCCTGTCCGATGCCCCATTTCGAGTCGAGCACCCAGGCCGCCACGAAAGCGCCCGTCGCATAGCCGGCCTTCTGGAAGCGCTCCGCCAGGGTGGTCTCGCTCTCCGAAAGGAAGAAGCCGCCGTTGTCGTGCACGCCGTGATGAGGCGGCACCTTGCCCGTGAAGATGGACGAGTGGGAGGGCAGCGTGAGCGGAACGGTGGCCGTGGCGCGCTCGAACAGGACGCCTTCGCTCGCGAGGCGGTCGAGGTTGGGCGTCGCGACCTCATCGTAGCCGTAGCAGCGCAGTCGGTCGGCGCGGGTTGTGTCCAGCGTGAGGATGAGGACGTTGACGTCCTGCGGCGCCGGCGAGAACCGCCGGATCCGCTCGCGGGCGGCCTCGTCCGTGCGCGGGGGACGTGCGAACAGGAGATAGGCCGCGGCGGCCAGCAGCGCTGCGCCCACGGCGGCGAGCCGGCGCCAGCGGTCGGCCCGCTTCATTCCCGGGTCACCTTGCCCGGTCGATTCGAGTCTTCCCGCCGGTCTTCTTCACCAGGCGGATCTCGCCGATGACCATCCCGGTGTCCGCAGCCTTGATCATGTCGTAGAGGGTCAGCGCCGCGATCGCGACGGCGTGCAGGGCCTCCATCTCGGCGCCCGTCTTCGCGTCCGTCTTCACGCGTGCCTCGATGGCATAGCCGCCCGGCTTCGCCACGACGTCCACATCCACATGATGGAGTGGCAGCGGATGGCACAGGGGGATGAACTCAGGCGTGCGCTTGGCCGCCAGGATCCCCGCCAGGCGTGCCACCTCGACGACGCCGCCTTTGCGGAGCCGGCCACTGCGGGCGAGGCGCATCGCAGCCGCCGAGACGCGGATGAAGCCGCGAGCCACGGCCTCGCGGGACGTGACCTGCTTCCCCGAGACGTCGACCATGCGTGCGGCTCCACGGGCGTCGACGTGGCTGAGGCGCTTCAGGCGTCGCCCCCTTCCACGAACCGGTGCAGGAGCAGCGCGGGCGCGCTCTCGCCGACCCGAGCCTCGATCCGTTCGGCCTCGAGCACCACGAGCGCGTTCGCGCGCGCGTGGGCGAACACGTCGGCGGAGCCCGCCGAGCGGAGCGGCATCGCGACGAGCCGCGCGCCCGAGGACCGCACGACGGCGGGCAGGTAGGCCTTGCGGCGCGAGCGGTTCCTCGCCACGCCTTCGAGGACGACCTCGACGAGCGGCCGCGGAGCGCCGTGCCCTCCCTGGAGTCGCTCGAGGGCGGCGCGGACGAACACGTCGAACGTCATCATGGCCGACACCGGGTTGCCGGGCAGGCCGAAGACCAGGGTGTTCTGCCGCTGGCCGAACACGAGCGGGGCGCCCGGCTTGATCGCGACGCGCTCGAAGAAGATCTCGACGTCGAAGCGGGCGAGCACGGCTTCCACCAGGTCGAAGGCTCCCGCCGAGACCCCACCCGAGAGCACCAGCACGTCCGAGCCGAGGCCGCGCTCGACCGAGGCGGCGATCTCCTCGGCGTCGTCGGGCGCGACGCCGAGCGGCTCCGCGATCGCACCCGATGCGTGGATCTGGGCGAGCAGCGCCGGGCCGTTGGCGTTACGGATCTGTCCGCCAGTCGGCCGCTGCGAGGCCTCCACGAGCTCGTCGCCCGTGACGAGGAGCGCGACCCGCGGCTGGCGGCCGACACGCACACGGCCCCGGCCCGCGGTGGCCAGGACCGCGATCGCGGCGGCATCGATGCGCCTTCCCCCCTCGAGAACGATGGTTCCCGCGCGCACCTCGCAGCCGCGCGCTGCGATGTTCTGTGCGGGCTCCACCGCCTCGCCGACCTCGATGCGGTCGTCGCCCAGAGCGCGCGTCTTCTCCACCTGCTGTACCGCGTCGGCGCCCTCCGGAACAGGTGCACCCGTCATGATCTGGATCGCCTCGGCTGCCGCCAGCGCAGTCGCGGGCAGCTGCCCGGCGCGGACCTGCCCGACCACGCGCAGCACCGCCGGCGCCCGGGCCGTGTCCGCCGATCGCACGGCATACCCGTCCATCATGGCGCGATCGAAGGGCGGGATGTCGAGATCCGCGGTGACGTCCTCGGCCAGGTAGCGCCCCAGCGCATCCGCCAGGGACACTTCCTCACTTCCCCGCGGATGCGAATGGGCAAGAACGGTCTCGAGGGCTGTCTCGACTGAGATCACGAGGGCGGCGGCCGTCTCAACCCTTCTCGGGCTCGTCCTCGTCGTCGAAGGCCTCGGGGAAAAGCGCCTCCTGGGCCTCGGTCAGGTTCACGATGTCCTCGAGGCTCGGCTCGATCTCGTCCGCTGGCGGCTCATCACCGGCTGCCGGCACGGGTTCGCCGAGCCCTTCGAGGGCGTGTCCGGCATCGCTGCGTTCCTCGGGCTTCTCGAGCCGCGAACCGGGATACTCCCCCACCACGACTCGTGAGGCGCGCACCACCCGGCCACGCACGCTATAGCCGCGCAGCAGCTCCTTGAGCACGATGTGGTGATGATCCGGGTCGTCCACGCGGCGCGTCTCCACGGCTTCGCTGTGGGCAGGGTCGAAGAGAAGGCCGATGGACGGAATGCGCTCGAGCCCCTGGTCCTGGAGCGTCTGAAGGAGCTGCGTCCGTACCAGGATCAGCCCATCGATGAGCGGATTCCCCGCGTAGGTCTGCTCAGTGGCGTCGAGCGCGCGGTCGAAGTTGTCGAGGATGTCGATGAACTCGACCAGCAGCTTCTCGATGCGCTGTTGGAAGCGTCGCTCGAGGTTCTTCGTGACACGCGCCCGATGCGCCTCGTTCTCGTCGGTGAGCTTGCGGTAGGCCGCGAGGACCTCCGCGAGCCTATCCTCGGCGAGCCGGGCACGCCGTTGGAACGCCTCCGCTTGGCTGTCGACAGGGGGGGCCTCGAGGGCCTGCGACAGATGCCCAGCAGCTTTGCGCGCGCCCCCCTCTCCGGGCTCGGCGGCTTCGGAAGCTCCGTCTGCGACCGGGTCTCCACCGGCCTCCGGCTCGTCGGGCAAAGCCAACCTCACGGGTTCGAGAACTTGGAGCGAGTATAGCGTCAGGCCGTCAGCAGCACCACCAGGTCGGCAACGTTGGTGCCGGTCGGGCCCGTGACGATCAAGTCTCCGAGGGCGGCGAAGAAGCCGTGAGCGTCGTTCTCCTCGAGAAAGGCCGCGATGGGTGGGAGGCCGAGAGCCGCCCCTCTTTGCGCCGACTGGTCGTCGGCGACGCCGCCGGCTGATTCCGTCGGCCCGTCGATGCCGTCGGTCGCGAGGCTGGCGACGACCGCCTGGACGGGAAAGCCGGCGAGCGCCGCCGCGGCGGCGAGCGTGAGCTCCTGGTTCCTTCCGCCCCGGCCGGAGCCGCGGACGGTCACGGTCGTCTCTCCACCCGCCAGCAGCGCGACTGGCCTCGACTGGGGTCGACCCGACTCGGCGCACTCCCGCAGGATGGCCGCGAGGGTGCGCGCTGCCTCCCGCGCCTCGCCCTCGAGAGACGTGGTCAGTATCAAGGGTCGCAGGCCCTGGCGCTTCGCCTCCCGCGCGGCGGCCTCCACCGAGAGCCGGTTCGAGCCGACAACGTGCATCACGGTTCGGCGGAACAGCGGATCGCCTGCCTTTGGCGTCTCGGGCCGCGCCCCTCGCGCTCCGGCCTCGAGACGGCGCCGCACCGGGGACGGCACCTGGCCAGCGACACCGAAGCGCTCGAGCACGCGAATGGCATCGGCGAAGGTCGTCGGATCAGGAGAGGTCGGGCCCGAGCCGATCGTCCCGGGATCGTCGCCCACCACGTCCGAGAGCGCGAGGGTGACGATCCGTGCCGGGGCGGCGAGACGCGCGAGGCCTCCGCCCTTCAGCCGGGACAAGTGCTTGCGCACCGTGTTCAGGTCACGGATCGGCGCGCCCGCTCGTAGCAGCAGGTCCGTGGTGCGAGCCTTGTCCTCGAGGCTCACGTCAGCAGCCGGGGCGGGCAGCAGCGCCGAGGCGCCTCCCGACAGGAGGACCAGCACGAGGTCCTCCCGGCCCGCGCCGCGGATCAGCGCCTCGACCTGCTCGGCAGCGCGCAGGCCGCGGCCGTCGGGAAGCGGATGACCGGCCATCAGCAGACGCACGCGCCGCAGCGGCGGGCCCTCGGTCGTGGCAACCGCGAAGCCCCCGGAGATCGCGTCGTCGAGAGCGTTCTCGGCGGCGGTCGCCATCGCTGGCGCAGCCTTGCCCACGGCCAGCATCAGGACGCGGCCGTGTCCCAGGCGGTGCTCGACTCCAGCGATGCGCACCTGGCGGCCGCGGCGGCTCAGGTGGGCGGCTACGAGGCGCCCGGGATCCGCAGCATCCAAGCCGGCCTTCAAGATCGCGGCGCCAGCCGCGCGCAAACGCGCACGGTCGAAGCGCCGAGCGCCGCGGGTCAATGACCGCGCCGCGGGTCGATCTCGCTCAGGCGGGTGAGGGTATCGAAACGCTGCAGGAGCGTTTCGGCCAGCTCGGCGACGTCGGAGCGCCAGCCGATCCGGTCGAGGTCCTGCAGGAAGCGGTCGCAGGCTCCCTCGACGCGAGCGCGGTTGCTGTCGTTGACGATCCCGATGCCCTGGAGGTGGTGGAGGTGCCGCATCAGCTCCTCCCGGTAGAACTCGATGACCACCCGGCGTCTTTCGGGGTCCCGTGGATCCAAGCTCTCTCCGCTACTCACTTTGATTGGCGTTCTTCAACGATAGTCCGCCGGGGGAAAGGCTGTCAACCGACGGCGGCGCAACCGATCAGAGAGCGAGGTGCGGGGCGCCATTCATCGCCCAGTCCCCTCGCAGACCCCTGCGATGGTTCACGAAGCCGGCGGCGCCGATCATGGCAGCGTTGTCGGTCGAGAGCGCGATGGGCGGCACGAAGAGCGGCAGCCCCAGCGCGTCGGCCTCCGCCCGGGCCTCGGCGCGCAGGCGCGAATTCGCGGCGACGCCGCCCGTCACCAACAGGCTCTTGGGCCGGCGTATGAGGGCCGCCTCGCGCAAGCGCCTCACGAGCGCGGTGACGACGGCGCGCTGGAAGCTCGCCACGAGATCTCGGATCTCCTTGGACGCGCGGTCAGGAGCCTGCGCCGCCGCCACGCCTTCGCGGCGCACGTGGTACAGCACCGCGGTCTTGATCCCGCTGAACGAGAAGTCGGCGCTTCCGTCCTTCATGCGCGCGATCGTGAAGTCGTGGGCCCCGTCGTCACCCTCGCGCGCCAGGCGGTCGATGACCGGCCCGCCCGGGTAACCGAGTCCCAGCAGCTTGGCGACCTTGTCGAAGGCCTCGCCGGCCGCGTCGTCGCGCGTTCGGCCGAGCAGCCGATAGGTTCCCTGCTCGGGCACTTCGAAGAGGCTCGTGTGGCCGCCAGACACGACGAGGGCGAGCGCCGGCAGGGGCACGTCGGCCTCCGCCGCCAGGAAGGGCGCCTGGATGTGTCCAGCGATGTGGTGGACGGGAACGAGCGGCTTGCCGTGGACGTATGCGATCGCCTTGGCCGCCTGGATGCCGACCAGCAGCGAGCCGATGAGGCCAGGACCCTGGGTGACGGCCACGCCGTCCAACGTGTCGAATTCCAGCTTCGCCTCCGCCATGGCCTGACGGATCACGGGCGCGATGTTCTCGAGGTGATGGCGCGAGGCCAGCTCCGGCACCACGCCCCCGAAGGGAGCGTGGAGCGCCGCTTGGCTCGAAACGACACTCGACAGAATACGGCGGCCGTCCTCCACCACCGCGGCCGCGGTCTCGTCGCATGAGGTCTCGATCGCGAGAAGTTTCAAGAGTTTGCGGTGTGGAGCGACGCCAGCGACTCGACGTAAGGCGCACGCGCCACGCCGCGCTCGCACACGATTGCGGTCACCAGGCGGTTCGGAGTGATGTCGAACGCCGGGTTGCGCACACCCGCTCCCTCCGGAACGAGGCGGCGCCCACCGTGATGCGTCACCTCCTCGGGAGCGCGCTCCTCGATCGGGATGC
>Ga0075428_100006073_pt1 | contig 13428 bp, 14 predicted proteins | sample RhiMetdeltSRZDD2_FD_75291 | JGI IMG/M metagenome (GOLD analysis project Ga0075428, IMG submission 75291) | Populus rhizosphere microbial communities from Tennessee, USA - Rhizosphere MetaG P. deltoides SRZDD2 | ecosystem: Host-associated > Plants > Roots > Rhizosphere > Soil | place: USA...
CGTGCAATCTGGAGAAGCCCTTCGGAAGGGTCAAAGCCTTCATACCATCCCACTCGCTTGATAATTTCCACTGCGTCCCGACCATCACCGCAGCCTACTTCTACCACCCTGGCACTACTGGTTGCGTTTGCGAGTTCCAGCGCTAACTCAATATCATCAACTCGCGGCCCAATACCTTTAAAGTATTTGGCCAGTGCTTCGGCCGACTTATTATAAGTTTTGATTGTTCTAGAATTCCAGTTCATTTGCATAACTATACATGACTATAACAAACACGAGCTTTCCTTGAGCCAGGGCTATACACTTTCTACTAGCTAAACCGACGTACGGCTTACTTGCTAGCTTCTACCACAACTTCAAAGCCGCCATACGCCATTCGTTGCATGTCAAATGGCACTACGAAATCCTTATAGTCCGAGGATGATTTTTCCATATCTTCCATCACTTTTTTGTTGACTTCATCACGATGTTTCTTTGACTCGAACACAATAAACGAAAACCAGACGTTTTCATCATCGGCCGCTCCTGTCATCTCCCGGAATGATCTGCTTTTCTGCCCGCCCATATCTTGTTGTTTAAGATCGTCGCCACGGCATTCAAAGTAGCTCAACGCGCCGTGTTTCATCCATGAATCACGCCCCTCCTCTGCCATTTTCCGGTATTCCGCTTCTTTGCCTTTTGGCACCACAAGTACAAATCCGTCAACGTATTTACCCATAGCGATTACTCCCCACTTTTATTAATTTACTACTTCTAATTTTATCACTAGGACACTATCAAGCGTCTTTTTAAAGTCCCACTTTACCCAGTAAGACTAAAAATACACCTAAAGCTAACTATTCCAGGGCTCAAAGAGAGCCTTTGCCGTAGTGTGGAATGCCCCTTTTAGGTCGCCCGGATGGTCACGAAGATACTTAGCGGCCCGCACCCCTTGGTAAACAGACCAAGGTACGCTTATTTGCCAGTTCCATGACTTGCCACCGTCCGCCATCAGAGTCCTCTCGACCTCGTACAAATCCTCCGGGTCCCTACTACCCATAAAGTTAACCAGACCAGCTGCTGCATTGCGCTGAACATCGCCATTCTTAGGGTAAGAATAGTTGTGGGGGGTCCAGCCGTGGCCCATCGGGTTCAATCCCATATCGCTCATCCTAATATGCCCTTGCGTAGGGTAAGTCATCTTTTCATACCATTCAGGGTCAATAAGTTCTAAACCGGCAGCCTCAGCTTCTGCCATAGCAGCACGCATGACACGGCTAGCCGGCTCAATGCTAGTAGCACCCATAACGCCGCTAACCAGGCCATTAATACAGATCGCTCCTTCGCCTTGAGAAATAGTAAATCTTTCCAGGACACTTGGGTGGGGGTCACAAATAACGCGATCGCCGACTCCTTCGCTCAAAGCAGCCCGCTTTAAAAAGTCTATGCCTTGTTGAGACATGATATGCAATGTGTCTTGTGGCGCTTCGGCAGCTTCCGCTAAGCCTAAGTTTGGAATATACATGTTGCGCAAGCATATCACTATATTGATACATTGTAAATTACGCCACCTAGATAACCACAAGCTTGATTTTATTCCACAGTAAGACGGCAGGCCTCCTATTTGCTATCATAACTGACATGGGTGCAAGTGCTTGGCAGCTACATCTAGAGTCTATGGGTAACTCTACGATTGAGGGCGCATAGGATATCTGATGAATACATTAAAATGCCCTAAACTACATGTCATTACCGGCGATCTGGACGATACACTTGTCGCAACCCAAAATCAGCCAGAGCGATTGCGCCGGGAAAGCGACGAAGCGCTACTCCAGATAGGCCAATTGGTTACCGACCTACGCACGCAAAGCAAAGCATACTTTGGGTCAGCGACAGGCCGTAGCTTCGCTTCTATACAAGAGCTGGCCGCCGAACGTCCTGCTTTTAAACAAATGCTTCCTATAATGGATTTCCACATTGCATCGGTTGGGACAGCAATATATGCACGACAAAAAGGTGCCACCGATTTTACCCATGTACCGGGCTGGCCAAGGGTTGGTTTGTGGGATCGTGGGGCTATTGCAATTATACTTTCTACCCATCCGGACCTTACAGCCCAAGAACCCGCAGCACAGGGAGAATATAAAATTAGTTATCGAACAGAAAGCCGTGAGGAAACTTCCCTGCATGCGTCCCGGTTACGTTGGTATCTGGGCCAAACAGCGTCACAAGCCGAAATAATTGTGTCGGGGCACCACCCATGGCGATTTGTCGATGTTTTGCCTGCAGGGATTCATAAAGGAAGCGCTCTGCTGCAACTGCCACAATTACTCGAGAGCGACTCAGGCCATACCGATATCGTCGTGCCGGAATATTCTATATGCCGCGTAGCCGGTGGTGACAGCATGAATGACCAAGCACTGTTAGCTGCGGCCGATGTTGCAATCATCCCCAGCAATGCCCAACCGGATTTACGAAACTGGGCAGAAAACACCCCGCTAGTAGGTTCACTTTACACTGCAGAGGGACACTGTGCAGTTGGCTTTTTACAAGGCCTGCGCCAACACCTCTACGGCAGCTAAACAGACTGGGCTAGTCGCCACTTGTGAGTTGCATAAACCTTTCCCCTGTCAAATCTGATACAGAACCCGGGTTAGCATATTTTTTACTTCAAAAAGAGGCTTACTAGAACTACGCTTCTGGCTGAGGCTGAGTAGCCGGTTCGTAGGCTGGCTGCCCCATATCGGCGCGCGACAGGGCCTGGGTGTGAAGGTAGGCGCCACCGTCATTTGTTTCCAGGCAAGCAGTATCGCCAATGAAGTTAAAAGGATGGCCGACTCGACAACCGGCCACAGCGCAGGCGCCAGCCCACACGTCGCCGCGTACGCAGCCCGGGTAGCTTTCATATATTTTTTGGTTAGTGTCATGGGGGCGTTGTGTCATACGAAATATACTCCTGAATAAAAATAGTGCGCTTGATACACTTTGTTCGAACACCTTTTGGGGTGGATAAATCCTATTGTTAAGCTCCTCTGAAATCAACGAACATGCAATGTTTATGATTATAAACTAAAGTGGTTAGTATAACAATTTAATCTAGCTGCTGATTTAATATAGGTGTTTGGGGATAGCAATCTGGTGCTAATCAACTTTTTTGGTATTATAAACATAATCAATTCTGTAAATAGAAATACATTTAAATATGGCTGGGAATAACAAGAAAACAAATGGCAGTAATATCACGGGGCTTCTAAATGTATTTGCTAAAAAGCCAGAACAAGACCCAGGAAGTCCAAGAGTATCAAGCACCGAGACACAGCAACACGCTGGGATTACCTGGATAGACGTTCAAGACCCTGAAAGCGGAGGCCTTGCCGGCATCGGCAAGCAGTACGACCTCCAAGCAATACACATCAATAAATCACTGCAAATCAGCCATATTGCGAGAATGGAAGTAGAAAAAAAGTATATATTCCTACTGCTTCATTTTCCATATCAAGATACTGGCACAAATAAGGTGACAACCCGCCAAGTAATGATATTTTTGGGCAAAGATTACCTAATAACTGTCCACGATTCAGAAACTCAAACTGTGCGTAGGCTATTTGAATCGTACAAGGATAAAAGTGCAACCGAAGCAAAATCATCAGCCCGAATATTATTCCACTTGATTGGCAAAATGCTAGAAGATGTGGAGAGTTTAATCCAGGCTGTTTCTATAGAATTAGACGAAATTGAAGATAAAGTATTTGATAATGAAACCTCGGACGCACAACAAATCAGCCAGCTTAGACACAAGATAATGCGACTCAGAAGAACCCTTGCGACACAAAAAAATGTACTTGAAGAACTTGATGCCATAATTGATAAGTTCGCCGACGAACACCTAGAGCGTTATTACACGGCAAACACCAACCGCAGCATTAAACTCTGGGAAACTGTTGAAGAAGCTCGTGAAACGATAGAGATTTACAAGGATGCCGATTTTACCAGTAGCCAGGAGCGCACAAATGAAATCCTGGCAATTTTGACCATAATTTTCACACTTGGCATACCCGCTACCGTCCTAGGCACATTTTACGGTATGAATATCTTGCTCCCTGGTGGCATTGAAACTGGACCTTGGACATTCTTTGGCAAATATACAACACTTATACTTGTATTATCAGCTTCAATCACTCCAGCTTTTGGAATGTATATTTACTTCAAAAAAAGGAACTGGTTTTAGTGAGTCATTTGGCTATCTCTGTGCCATTCTACTGTCTGCATTAAAGGTTTGAGTCTTTTTGGGTTAAAGCAAGGACGCTCATTTTTATGGCGTTTTACAGAGCTAGCTATATTAAAAAATCATTGGTGCCCTTGACGCACTTTGTTTCGAACACTTCTGAGGTGGTTGGGTCACTTAATTTTAAGAATCTGGCAGCATAAGTGACGAGCAGGCCTATATGCGGCCGCCCGTCCAGCTCTGCCATACCCATGAATTGGTCAATGTATAGGCTACTAGATTGCCATCATTTTGCACGAACAGGTCAAACGCATTATTTGTTCCCGTGTACCACAATGGCCATCTATCAGCCCGGTAGACCACGATATTGCCGTCGCCCTGTACTTCCAGGTACGCTCCAGCATTTCCATTAGTGCCAGAACTCCAGAGGACGTGATAACCAGGGCTATATAATACGAGATTGCCATCGGTCTGCATCAATAGAAAATAGCGCTTATCTGCCGACTTCAGATATTCGCCTGGGTTCAGCCGCTGATATTGGTTTAAATGGTCGGTGCCCTTGTAAGTCCACGCCGGTTGGCCGCCGGTGCCAGACTGCCATTTCCATTGGCTATTTGTGTCATACCCCACAAGATTGCCATCGGTCTGCATCGTAAATCTCGTTACAGAATTAGTACCAGTCCACCACAATGGCTGTTCATTAGGTGCATAAACCACAACATTGCCGTCTCCCTGCACTACTAGATAAGCGCCCGGATGACCGCTGGTACCAGAATTCCATTGAGCTATCGATAACCCCCTGTATACCACCAAGTTGCCATCCCCCTGCATGAGCAGTACCGACTGGCCGTTCAGGGACGTAAGATATTCGTTTGGGTTCAACCTCATGCCGGTCGTCAACTGAGTGACACCCTTGAATGTCGCGTTACCAACTCCCGGATAAGGAGTATCGCATGTCTGGGCCGTAAATGGCGTTCCGCTCCACTGGCCTTGGTTAGCAGTGCCGACGGGGCCTCCGTCGTATAAGTCTGGCAAGCCGCACATTCTCAACCCATGCGCGCTGTCGAATGGTATGCCCGGGTTTGCGGGCGTTGTTTGCGGATAACAGTTTGGCCCCTCCCAAAACTGGAAATGTAAATGGGCCGTTCCATTATTCCTCAGAAGCCCGGCCCCCGCAATGGTGCCGACGCTTTGACCGGCCGCAACAGGGATCCGAGGATTCGAAGGGCCACGTCCGGGATCTGGAATCGTAAGATTGATATGAGTCAAATCATAGCTTCGACTCCCGGTATTAATGCATAGCGTTCCAGTTTCCGCCCAATAACCGTAAATCGTTCCGCCTGCGGGTACACGGACCGCTCTGCCAGTCGAGGCGTTTACATCGCCCGGAATATAAAGGTCTAAGCCAAATGCGGAAACCCCATTGTGCGAATTGTTAGGCCCCGACTTGTAACCTTGGAAGATAGTCCACGACGATCCAATATCAAACGGGGCCTGCATATTACCAGGTGCGGCATGTGCGACTTGGGTAATCCCCAAAAACCCTATAACCTGGGCAAACGCAAAACTAACAGATAACAGAATTACTTTGACGCGGGTTAATTTATTCATTTACAGCCCCTCTGTTACATATTGTAATGTCAGATATTCTAGTACCTACTGACCTCGCCCTGCACTAGACAAATACTACCACGAAGCAATCAGGAATGTATATTTTGGAATAAGGGGAAGAAAAAGACGCCAAAGCGTCTTTAAATTCCCATGCGGTGCCCTTGACGCACTTTGTTTCGAACACCTTTTGGGTTAATTCGAGTCAGACAATCAAAATCTTCTGACCTAACAACTAAGCCTCGCGGCTATAGCATACTGAAGAAAATAACGATCTACACTTGCGATATCACTAGGAGTAGACTGTTCGTCATAGATAGCATGCAAAAATTGATTTGCGCGCAACACCTCTTTAGCTCTTATGGATTTACGTTGAATGAGCGAATCAACTGTGGCATCAAATAAGCCTAACGCTCTTACCACCGCGTACTCGCAATCCTGGGACCTGTTTTGGCGTTTTGCGCTTAGAGATCGGCCGACCTCACTGTAAATATTTCCCATTTGTTCAAATATACTCAGACCGCTTATGATCTATAGTGTAGTCTGCGGTTTTCATGCTTTGACGTGGACGAATATTAATCATCGAGTCGAATTCAACAAAATCATCATGTCCTTACTTCAGTCCCTAGGCCGCCTTGGGACTTTGGCTTTACTATTCTCACAAGACTGCCTGATGATTTGCTCAAGGAATAGCAATCAAAATTGAAAAAATTCTGGTTGGCCTAAGCTTAATCCTCATGCTATTATTTGCATAAATGGCACAAAAGAATGCCCATAATGCTAGTCCCAGATTCATTACCATAATTGGTATCGTTTTGGTATTGGCATTTGTGTTTTTTTCGTGGTGGCGATACTCAGCAGAAGTCGCTTTAGACGCTCACCCAGACTTATCTTATGTCCAATATGCCAACCAGTATTTCGGCTGGGTGCTGCAATCCCAAGCTGCGTTCGGCGCATTATTGTTCTTGGGGGGAGTTACTGGCTTAATTATTTTAAAAGAGCGCAAGTTCCTTATGTATTTAAATTGCCTGCTACTTGCTGGCGCTGTTGTAGGTTCTGTAATTGTTGCCGAAAGCTTTAATGCGACCCCAAATGGAAAACCCAGCTCTTACATATCGCTAAACTGCGGACGCGGTACGCAATTGGTTTGGTCGCATGATTTACCAGCTCAAGGTTTTCCTTGTACGGCCACTGCGCAAAACTATGGCTGGCCGCAACCAGTAATGACCACATATACAGATGTTAGAGGCAGCTCGGCCCCGGTTAATTATTTTGAGTATCCTGACCGGCAAGATATTGGTATAGGTGGAAGATTCTCTAAAGATAGTACCTACATTAACTTCTTTATCATTACTGCCGTGCAAATGATTTGGTTTATTGGCATTACCCATCTTCCCTTCACAAAGTTCAACGCCTGGCGCAAAAAGCGCGAAGGCGTGACTACATGTATTGTTGCGACAGGAGCACTGGTAGTTGCGTTATTGTTTGGCCTGGTGGGGGTTATCATTAACGGTTGATGATGGGGTTGCTGGTATCGGGGCGGCGGGTCATGTTTAGATCGGTCTGGGCTGATGTTTAAGACTTACGATAAGGAGAAGCATGAAACAAGTAACTATTACATATTGCGTGCCTTGCGGATACATTAAGCGGGCCAACCTGGCGGCCGAGGCCTTAAAGGCTCATTTGGATGTTGACGTCGAATTAGTACCGGGCAAAGGCGGCATATTCACTGTTGAGGTCAACGGCAAGGTTGTGGCACGCCGCACGCAGAACCACTTTCCGGATACCGACGAAATCGTCACTATCGTCGCCGAGCAATGAGTAAACGCAGCTATAGGGGGCCTCACCGTCTATTTTAGACGCTGTTAATCATTTTGCGTGCGTCCTTGTTCATAATCAATAAAGTAGCCTTCATTCTCTAGTACGCTTCGTGCATGCGGGTTGTATTCAACAATGCGCTGAATACGTTGCCTGATTTTGCGCATCTCGTCCGGCGCTAGCTTTAGTAATACTTCTTGAAGCAGGCCCTCTTTGGCATAGTGCTAAAGTCAAGCGAATGGATTTTTGCAAGTAGGGTTGCAGTTGCGGTAGTCATTTGTTTGTTTGGGGTGGCCATCTTGCCACGAGTATAGGATGTTGCCACATACCTATCTTTGCCATCAGTTAATACATATGAGTTACCAGTTAAGGCTATGTAAGGGGCGACGGGCAGTTTTGCGTCGGCTAGATAGTGGCGATACACCCCCTCTAACTCAGTGTTGATTGCGGTGTGGCCTTGAAGTTTCTTAACAACAAAATCTTGCTCGCTCGTTTTAACAAGATAGTTTTCGTTGCCCGGCAAAACGACTATTTCGGGCTTCGAATCAACCCCAAGAGCACTCAATAGTAACTGGGGGAGCTGCCGCATAAGGTACCTAGCCCTCTACGAATGCATTAAGCTCGTTCCAAATCGCATCAGCAATCTCAATCTCACCACTTTTCTCGGCTTGCTTAGCAAGATTGTCGCCGCGCTCACCGGGCAGCAATACGCCGTCGCCAGAAAGTGGCTTAGCGGACTTCAGTTGTTTGGCCAGCTCGTCAGCTCCTTGCATAAATTCGTCTTTACTAGTAAGCAACCCCGGATCGATGGCCATGACGAGTGTGCCTGAACCTTTCTCCTTGTTTTGCCCCATAAACGAGGCGTCTACGAATGGGCCGCCCAGGAGCTGCACTAGTACCGACAAACCAAAGCCTTTGTGTTTGGCAAATGTTGATACAGAGCCATCAAGCGCCTTGGCTGCATCGGTGGTAGGATTACCCTCGCCGTCAAAACCAACGCCCTCCGGCAAGGCTTCGCCCTTTAGTTTTGCTTCAACGACGCCAAAGTAGGCCATCGCAGCGGTGGCGGTATCAAAAACAACTGAACCGCCGCTTGTCGGAAATGCGTAGCTTAGTGGGTTGGTTCCTAGTTTTGGCTCGGCCGAACCGAAAGGCGCTACAAACGGAGGTGTGCCGACACATATGAAACCGATGTAACCAAGGTCAGCAATTTGCCGGGCAAAATAGCCGATAGCACCAGAAGATGTAAATGTGTGGTTGGAGCCTACGATACCTACGCCGTGTTCTGCGGCAAGTTCAGTAGAAAGCTTTACAGCCTTATCAGTGGCGACCATCGCATGGCCGCCAGAGAGTAGCGCACCGCACTTATTTTGCTTGGCAATTTTGTACTCCTCGACGTCAGCAGCTTTTGGAACACCCCCAGTAGCGATCTTGGTAATGCCCTGGTTGTTGCCGCGCATTTGGGCGTAGAGTAACACTTCGGCAATGATTTTGGCATCTTCATTTCTGTAGCCAAGTTTGTTTACTCCGGACAATACTTTTTCGCGTAATTCAGCAACTTTAACTTTCATATTACTCCTTTTATAGCTCAACCCTATAATACCGTACCTGTTCGAAGCATTCCCCATAAAAACAAAACAGACCAGACAGTCGAACACTATTCTGATCTGTTTGATTTTAAGATGTCTTATTTGGTGCGCGAGGTGGATTATAGGTGGAACCTCAGTTGTATCCGAGTTTGGTGTTCATGTACCAAAAGCTAGAAAGGTGTGATTTACCGCTCTTAAGCCCCCGTACTCTAAATGAGTATTGAAAATACCAGCAGTCATGGCTGCACTAGCGTGATAGCACCCTTACTTGTGCACCGGAGCGCAATCCCGTAGTATAGCCTCATGAACTATTCACTAGAAACCAAAACTGCCATTGAAGTCGTACGAGATGCCAGTGAGCTTTGTCAAAACGTACGTACCGAGTGGAGCGAAGCTCACCGAAGTCAAAAAGCTGATGTCGGTAACACGCCAGTCACAGTGGCCGACTTTGGGGCCCAAGTACTCATAAATGCTGGCATATGCGATCGTTTTCCTGATGACGAGGTCATTGCCGAAGAGACAAGCACTATGTTGCGCCCATATCTGGACAATGAGTATGAAGGCTCGACACTCGAAACTATTACAGAGCATGTTGGGCGGTTTCGCGCAGCTACACCTGTTGAGGTACTTAATTGGATTGACGTTGGTGACAGCAAGGGCGGGCTTGGCCGACATTGGTCGGTAGACCCCATAGATGGGACCAAGGGGTATTTGCTTGATGAACAGTATGCCGTATCACTCGGCTTATTCGAAAATGGCGAGGTACTAACAGGTGTTCTGGGTTGCCCCAATTATCCGCACGACATTGCTAATCCAGATGGCGACAAGGGCGTACTGTTCATTGCCGAGCGCGGCTTGGGCATGCAGGCGGTAGATCTGAAGGATCCGACTAGGCACATAGCCCCTGCTACTCCACCAGTACCGCGCATAGTACAGCGCCGCGAGATAAAGCTTAATGATACTACATTTAACCGACATGTGGCTGCCGAGCTAGGTCTTAACCAAGAAGCTCTGAACATGGATAGCCAGGCCAAGTACGGAGCAGTAGCGTTGGGCGCTGCCCAGGTATATCTACGGTTTAAGCCCAACAAACATGAACATATCTGGGATCATGTACCCGGCATAATAATAGCCCAGGAAGGCGGGGCTACAGTAACGGATGTATATGGCAAACGGCTTGACCTTACTGCTGGCCGTGATCTAGTGCGTAACCAAGGTATTCTGGTCAGCAAGGGTATTGACCATGCTGCTGCTGTAGCTGGTTTGCAGCGCGTGCTTGCACGCTCGTAGTCTGCGTTCCCTCGGTGCTCGATATTTATCTGACATATAGCAGTTTCTGCGCAGGCGACAAAGTCACGATTTATGTGGCAAAAAAGGCAGCTGCTTAACTGCATTAATGAGGCGCGGATTAAGCTGGAACGCTTTCTTATCTGTAATTCTAAATGTAATTCTAAAATGGTGCCCTTGACGCACTTTGTTTCGAACACCTTTTGGGGTGGCTAAGCCGGTTAACGTATGAGGCTATTGTGTAAAAACTTCAGATCCTTTAATCAAATTGTTTGTTAGCCGGATAAAATGATCTACCACGCTCATACGTCTCTCTTGATTGGGCAATACGAGTTCTCTTTGCCCAAGAATCGTGGTAGGGCTTGTGCAGTCAATAGTTGCTCGAGCACGTAATAATCTGTACTTCCAAAGATCCGCAACAACTTGCTCCAAGCCATCTTCATTTAGGTCGGCTAAATGTGCAGCCAAATCAAAGTCATCAGATGCTTTGTCGCTCGAATTTTGTATACTTAACGCGAACTCAAGACCTTCTTTATCATGTAATGAAAGGTAGAACTCATCGTCTGGCCAGGTAATAACTTGCGACCATTGAACAACCTCTTTGAGGGTTTTCTGAGGACTCGGTGACATACGCTTCAGCGATACTATAAACGCCTGCAATCCCAGCAATGAAACGTGATGTTCCTCGTGTAGATTAATCTTTTTTGTCTCTTGCGCTAACTCGTACACATGCGCATCAATCAAGGGCTGAAGTTCAAGCGGAGGACGGAGGTCAACGACCGCCTGAGCTTCTACATCGGTTCCCTGGATATAACGGGGACCGCAAATTCTTAACTCCTCTATCTGTGCAGTAGTTTTGCCTACAAGTTTTGCATGAGCTGCCCTCGCCGCCCTGCCGTTACCGTTTTCAAAAGGGTGAGCAGCCAGTATCCCAGCCGGTATTATGAGAGATTTATGTGTTTGATCTGCCTCGCAAGCAAGGGAATAGGCATGTCCCAAAACCTTCCCCCTGTCATTTGGGTGGGGGAAATAATAGTACGATCCATCAGCGTTTGCTTGACGCATGGTGAGATCAGTAAATCCTGGCGTACAATCTGGGGCTGCGGTCTGATGGAGCGTAATTATCGCGCTTTCAAACTGATCATAGCTTACAAAACTGTTAGGAAAAACAAGTTCAGGCATAGACTGATATTATACAATATTATGCCTTATAAGCCAACTTCCGCTTGCAAAATCTCCCTTAATATTTAAAGCTAAGTGTTCGAAAACTATCTGCATAACAAAAAACAGACCAGCTAGTCCAAATATATTAGCATCAGTGTCAAGCGCTATACTGTAGCGTGAAAAAACGTAGCATTTGAGCAGCGAGGTGACCTTAAAGCTTAAGCATATTCCAAAATAGGAATCTCTGGAGGCTTCCAGTTGGGGTTGTCTTCCCTGAAGCTGGGCACCAGTGTCTCTTGGTGGGGCCAAAGGCTGCGGAACTTCTTGCTTATACGCAGGGCGTACTCGTCTGCCGGCACCCCGTTACTGTCAAAGTCCCCCACATAACGCAAGGCCATCTCTGTCACCACCGCCATCGCCTTCTCCTTTTCGGCAAGCGCTTCCCCTCCCCAACTCGTTAATTCTAGTATCTTGGGCTCCAGCCGCAATAAACTCTTACCGAGCACAACCGCCAAAACACTGGCGGCAAACTGCCCTACGCGCCACTGATGCAGCTCGCTCACCGCCACTATCAAAGGGTGACCTGGAGTAAATTCGCCCCGGTGGATAAGCTCCGCTCTCAAAGATTCGTAAAAATTGGCGGCTGTGCGTTCAGATTCTCCCTCAAAAACTACCAAATCCCCTGGTACGCCCCAATGGAGTACCAGGCGGTCGCGCATCATTTCGCCTTCGCTGCTGCCGCCAGGCGGCCGGGGCATCTTTTGCGCCGCTCCGGGCCACCCGCCGCTGCATACGATTCGGCCGACTCTGCCGGCATGCTTCTTCCAAAACTGCCCCATTTCATCGGCCCGGCTTACAGTCTGACCCGAAGGCTCATACGTCACACTGCCATCAGGATGCTCTGCGGCGACGAGCCCGCGTCCGAACCCCATGAGCGTACACAGTTCAAAGCTGATCATATGCTTAGAATAAAACATACGCTAGCCAAAACTCAATCCATCAGGCTGCCATGAAAACAGATGAATGTAATTCTGGTTGCTAATGGTCGCGCGCGCCTAAAGATTGACAAGTGGCGACGTGTATTAACTGACCCTTTTCACTGCGGCGTAGTGAGCATGAACAAGCAAGTGCAAGTGACTAATCCGAATGGCCTGCATGAACGATTAATCAGCCCCGAGACTCATCAACGCCTTATTGAGGTCATGAACGGCAAGCCAAAAACCCAACAAGGTGCGCGACTGTGCGGACAAAAAAGAGCGCATAGTCGCCCTGGCGGCCGAGGTTGTTGCACTGAAAAATAAGAGGGCAGCAGACAAAACACGCTTCCTAAAGTTTGCCCTGGATTTTGTAAGCAACTTTGGACAACGGTTCCTTGAAGCGTCGAAAGAAAACAGACACAGTTTAGAACTCTTGCTCTTATAACATCTTTACTCCGGTAAACTATACCCACTTACCTAAAATTCTTCGCAACTCCGCTGATGGTGTTCGACGTGTGTCCACAAAAACAAAAACAGACCAGATAGTCGAACACCATTCTGATCTGTTTGATTTTAAGATGTCTCATTTGGTGCTCTTGATGTACTTTGTTTCGAACACCTTTTGGGATGGCTAAACCTCATAATGAAATATTGACGCTCTGACGTCTGGACGCTATAATGTAAATATGAGTCATGGTGATACGAAAACCACTATATATTTAAGCCCGAGCGTTCGACGCGCTCTAAAACGCCGAGTGCTTGAGACCGATCAAACCATGTC
>Ga0075428_100006076_pt1 | contig 13425 bp, 8 predicted proteins | sample RhiMetdeltSRZDD2_FD_75291 | JGI IMG/M metagenome (GOLD analysis project Ga0075428, IMG submission 75291) | Populus rhizosphere microbial communities from Tennessee, USA - Rhizosphere MetaG P. deltoides SRZDD2 | ecosystem: Host-associated > Plants > Roots > Rhizosphere > Soil | place: USA...
CTCTGGAGCTGCCAGCGGCGATAGTTCACGCCGAAGTTGAGCGTATGGTTCCCGCGGACCCAGGTGGTGGTATTGCTGAGGTCCCACATGGGTTGATTGCTGGCCGTATAGTCATTGACGGCGCCCCCCGCCCTCGCGTATCCCTGCATCCCGACGCCAGGACAGCCCCTCTGCGGATCAGGGATGTCGGTGAAGACGCCGGTCAGACGCAGGGCGTCGAGGTCGGACTGGGGGCAACCAATCCCTTCCTGGTTGGCCAAAGCTTCCACGCGACCGACCCGGAACACGTTGACGACGTTGTTCCGGATGGGCCAGGTATGGGACACCTGCCAGTTCTTGTTGTTCTGGACGGTGACGATGTCGCCGACCTCCGGTGTCACTGACCCGCTGGACGTGTTCTCGTATGTCGTCTTCGTGAAGCGTGCGAACAATCTTCCGAAGCGAGCCAGATCCTGGTCGACGCGCACGGTGAACTGGTTCTGCGTCTGGGGAAGCGTCCGAACCAGCTGGAAGTTGCCTTGGGGCGCGCTGATGTTCGGAGCCGGGTACCACCCGTCCTTGATCGTCACCTGGGCGAGGCGCGAGAAACGCGACTGCGGGATGGTGTTGTTGGGGAAGGGCCGTCCCGTGAGGGGATCGATGATGGTGGTCGTGAAGCGGCCCGCCAACTGGTCCGGCGTCGGCACGATGTAGAAGGTACTGGCCCCGCGCTCGATCCGCGCGCCCTCGTAATTGAAGAGCAGGAAGGTCTTGTTCTTCACGATGGGACCGCTGATGGTCCCCCCGAACTGCTTCTGGTCCAGCTTGGGCTTTTCCGAGTTCGGCCGGTCGAAGAAGTTCCTGGCATCGAGCGCATCGTTCCGGCCGAAGTAGAAGAAGGCACCCCGGATCTGGTTCGTGCCGGACTTGCTGACGAGGTTGATCTGGTTGGCGCTGAAGCCATACTCCGCCGAGTAGGTCTTGGTCTGTTCCTTGAACTCCTCCATGGCATCGACGGACAGGACGGCCGCCGGAGTGCCGACGGCCGTGTCGATGTTCGCCGTCCCGTCGATCATGAAGTTGTTCGAGGTCGGCCGGGCACCCATGATGCTGATGGCGTTGCCGACGCCCTGCCTGAAAGTCCCCTGCTCACCCGCGACCTCCACCGCGCCCGCACCGAGGAACAGCAGCGACAGGAAGTTCCTCCCGTTCAGGGGCAGGTCGGTGATCTGCTTCTCGGTGATGACCTGGCCGACGGTCGCGCTCTCGGTATCCAGGGCCGCGGAGGCCGCCTGCACCTCCACCACTTCCGTCACCGCGCCCGTCTGCAAATCCAGATCGACACGCGCGACCTGATCGACGAACAGACGGATGCCCGTTCGCTTGGCCGCACGGAAGCCTTGCAACGAAGCGGTCACCGTATAGGTGCTGACGGGCAGGAGGGGAATGGCATAGTTGCCGTCCCTTCCGGTAACGGCCTCACGCTTCGCGCCCGTCAGATCGCTAATGACCGTGACCGTTGCCCCGGGCACCACGGCCCCGGTGGAGTCCTTGACCGTCCCTGTGATCTGGCCGGTGGCTGTCTGGGCACTCACCGTGCCGGCCGTGCTCAGCATCGCCAGCACCGCGCCGAAGATGGCTAGCTTTCTCATTAGCGAAGTCTCCTCTTCCAACAAGCGCTGCGGCCCGAGCGCCATTTCACTCCACGGGGACCTGGACCCTGTGGCGAAACCAGCGATCACACCCCAGCAATAAGGCGAAGGACTGGAGGGGAGTTTCTGCTCCACGTTCTCGTGGCCGCAAGCTTCTTCGCGTTCCAGACCCTGGTTTCCCCTGACGAAACTTTTGAAAGGTCGAGACAGTCACTTCAAGTGACTTCCGCCATTCAACTTGCGAAGTCCCGAGACTCCGGCGCGTAACCAAGATGTCGTCGCCTGCTGGCCAGTCGTTCTGCTGTTTGCAACGTTCCTGGGAAATACTGGGCATCAGGCTCGCGCTGCCACTGTGGCCGGACCGAGGAGGACGTCGTTTGCGTAGAAGTGATCAACGTTCTCCCGCGTGATTAGCTGATGGCGAATGAAGATTGCGGGTGGCGTGCGCCGGTGGGCCAGGATATCGAGCGCGAGTTTGATGATTCCGCTTCCGTAGCGCTCGGGAAAGAAAGCGACCGACCCGACGAAGGGCGTGCGCTCCTCCCGCAACTCGGTACGAGCGTCGGGTTCCGCGTTTTGGCCGACAATCGCGCAGGTTGTTGCCCGCCCCGCTTCCTGGAACGCTCGCACCGCGCCTAGAGCACTCGGGTCATTGGCAGCGCCGACGACCACGTGTCGCGCGCTCGACTCGCGCAGGTGTCGCCGTAGCTTCTCCAATGAAGTCTTGAACTGTCCATCGCCGTCGATGACCGCCACTAGGCCGGCGTCGGCCGCGTCGTGCAGCGTCTCCCTGAGCCCGGCCAGGACGCCGCTCATCCTCGCGTGGACGAGCGGTCCCGCACGGGCGAGCTCCAGAAGCACGACTTCATCGACCCTGCCGTTCCAGCGGGCGCGGGCCCATTGACCGAGGCAACGCCCTGCAAGCAGCCCGGCTTGGTAGTTGTTGGCGCCGAAGTAGGTTCCACCAGGGTGGGGTATGTCGATGGCGATGAATGGGATGTTTGCCTCGAGGTACTTCGAAGCGATCTCGGGCGCGACGGCCTCGTCGGTCTGGAACTCGATGATGAGATCCACTCGTTCACGGATCAGGTGCTCAGCATTTCGCAGGGCCACGCGCGGCTGATAGCGGTTGTTGACGACGATGAGCTCGATATCTTCGGCCTCCGCTGCAGCTTGAAGGCCGGAATAGACCTCACGCGGGAACGAGCTGTCTTGCCCCTGGCCGGCATAGCCGATTCGATAGCGCTTCCGCCGCCTCATTTCGTAGATGGCGCGATACTGAGTGGCGTCGACCCTCTCCAGCAGTCCGCAATGACTCAGGGTGTGCAAGAGGCGAAAACACATGCATTTGCCGAAGCCCGTGCGCTCGACGACATCGCGCAGCCGCAGCAGCTCAGCGGTCGATTGGAAGGCCCTGAGAATCTCAGAGGCATGGACGATCGATTGAACGAGATAGGCTTCACGCTCGGACTTAGGCATGGCTCACGACTCCTGGAAAGCCTTTGCGGCTGGCTGAGGGTTGTACGGCGCGTGGGGTGGAAGATCAATAACTGCTTTTGGCTATCGGTGGGTGCCCCTTCTGTGTTCTGAATGGTGGGTCACCTGAGCAGACGGAGCGCGGTCTCATAGCCAATATTGGCTATCCGAAGGCGGCGTTGACGGAGTGGTGGCGGGTCGCCGAGACCGTGTGCCAGAATCGTCCACGGTGAGTTGGGTTCGTTGGTCGGCGTTGTTCGTCTGTCTTCTCGCCGCCGGTGATCTCCGGCCGCCTGAAGACCCTAGCAACTCCCTCACAACCGTAGCTTCGGTCAGGGCTTTCTCAGGCCGTCCCGAGCGGCGCGCTACGCTGGACGTACGCGCCGTGGCTACGTTCTTCGACGCCAAGGAAGGCGTTATCTACTTGCAGGACGAGCGCGCCGCCGTTGCGCTCAGGGTTGGCAATGCCGGTGCCGCGATCGCCTCGGGGACGAGAGTAGGCCTCACGGGCGAGATCACAACTGGAACCCAGACAGCGGTGGTCGAGCGCGCGCAGATCACCGCGCTCGAGCTGGCCGCCTCGCTACCGGACGCGCGACGGGTATCGATTGCCGACGTGCTTGATGGACGGGCCCAAGCGGAGTGGATCATGCTCCGTGGACTCGTCCGCACCGTAGCTCGTCGTGAAGACTCCTTGCTGCTCGAGGTCGAGGACAAGGGGCACCGCTTGTACGCCGCCGCGCCCCTCGAGGTGGACGACCCTTGTCTTCGCGGCTCACAAGTGCTTCTGCAAGGCGTCAGCGTGATCGCCGCCCGCGCCGGACGTCATGCGGAGCAGGTACTGCTCGCGGTCCCGGACAGGTTTCACCTGCGCATCGAGAAAACTCCTCCGCTCGATCGGGTCGCCAACGCTGCTCCGCTGCCACTCATCAGCCGCGTACGCGAACTGAGGCGGTTGAAGGACGCCGATGCTCGCCGTGGCTACCCCGTTCATCTCGTAGGCGTCGTCACTTGCTGCTGGCCAGGTGGCCCTCTCTTCATCGACGACGGCTCGGCCGGTACGTACATTGAATCTCGCCGCCACCTTCAAACGACGAGCCCCGGTGATCGCGTCGAAATCACGGGCGTGAGTGCCGGCGACTTCGTGCCGATCGTCGATCACCCTCGAGTGCGGATTCTTGGGCATGGCCCGCTGCCCTCTCCCAGCGCTATTGGCCCGGAGCAGCTCGTCGCGGGGGAAGAGGATGGACAGTGGGTTTCGGTGGAAGGCGTCGTCCGCTCCGTGACGCAGCAGCGGTACTTCGCGGAGGTCTATGTATCAACGGGCGGATTCGTGCGTTTTCCCGTCGAGGTGCCGCTCGGAGACGCGTCTGCGGCGCGGGATCTGATCGACGCGCGCGTGCGTGTGCGCGGCGTCCGCGGGTCGCGGTTCAATTCGGGACGGCAGCTCGCCGACGTCGCTCTCGTCACGTCCGGTCTCGAGATGGTCACGGTCCTCAAGCCGCCGCCGAGCGTGTCGTCGATACCTCTCCTGCCGGTCAAGGCGGTTCTTCAGTTCGTGCCCGGCCAGCATTGGGAGCACCAGATCCGTGCCCGAGGGACGGTGACGTACGCATCGGACGGCGAGATCTACATCCGTGACGAAACCGGCGGACTATCGGTTCGGGGTGTTCCCGGTCCGGCGGCGGTCGGTGACCTGGTGGAGGTGGTCGGATTCGCGAGTGCAGGCCTCATCGCCCCGGCGCTGGAGGATGCGCGTCTGCTCTCCCGCACGTCCGGCGAGCCCGTCTCGCCCAGGCTCATCACCCCTGAACAGGCGGTGAGCGGTCGTTTCGACGGAGACCTGGTGCAAATCGACGCGCGGATGCTCGACACGAGCACGAGCCCGGAGGGAACGCGGCTGTCGCTGCAGGCGGGGCCTTTCCTGTTTTCGGCCGTGCGGCGAGGGCTCGACCCGCGGCTGCTCGGACTCCGGCCCGGCAGCGAGTTGCGTCTGACCGGCATCTGCGCCGTCTATGGCGGACGGCCCGGGGTTCCTCAGGGCTTTCAGATCCTGCTCCGGGCGCCCGCAGACGTGCTCGTGCGTCGCGCGGGTCCATGGTGGACGTCGCGCCGAGCGGCATGGATCCTCTCGGCTGTCGCCGGCGTCGCCGCACTCACTTTCGCCTGGGTGCTGGCTCTGAGGCGCCGAGTGAGGGCACAGTCCACCATCATCTGGAGGCGCGTCAAGAGAGAGACCGAGCTGCAAGAGCGACAACGCATGGCGCGCGAGCTCCACGATACGCTGGAGCAGACCCTCACCGGCGTGTCGCTCTCGCTGGAGGCGGCCAGCCTCAACCTCGCCGCCTCTCCCAAGACGGCGCAACTGCTGCTGGGACGAGCGATCGGACGGGTGGCGACCAGCATCGACGAGGTCCGGCGCGTCGTCTGGGCTCTCCGTGACGAATCGCTCGACATGCGCGGCCTGGCAACGTCCCTGCGCGAGATCGGCCGGCAGCTCGCGAGCTGCCACGCCGATTCGATCGAGGTCGAAGTCGAAGTCGAGGGCAGCCCCCACCCGTTTGTGGTTCCGGTCGAGAACAACCTGCTCCGGATCGGTCAGGAGGCACTGACGAACGCCGTGAAGCATGGGAAGCCTTCCCGGATCGACGTGCGGCTCCGGTACGATCACGCGACCTTCAGCATGCGCGTTCGTGACGATGGGCTTGGTTTCGACACGGCCTGTCCGCCGCCACCCGGGCACTTTGGCCTCGCCGGAATGCGAGAGCGCGCGGCGGAGATCGGTGCCCGATTGGAGCTCTCCAGCCGCGTCAACGGGGGGACCGAGGTGCAGGTGACAGTCGATCTTGGTGGCCAGCCGTAGCTGAAGCTGCCATGGAGCCGCTACGGGTCCTCGTGGTCGACGATCACCCGGTTGTGCGAGAGGGGCTGCTCGCGATCCTCGCGATGCAGTCGGACATGAAAGTGGTCGGCGAAGCAGCGAACGCAGAGGAAGCGCTCGCGTTGAACGTGCCGGACCCACCACACGTGGCCGTGCTTGACCTTCGCCTTCCCGGGATCAGCGGCATCCACCTCTTGTCCCAGCTGCGCGCGCGCTGGCCAGAGATGCGGGCCGTCATGTTCACGAGCTATTTCCTTGAAGAAGAGGTCTACGCCGCCTTGGAGGCGGGCGCCTGGGCCTACGTGCGCAAGGGTGCCGTCAGCGCCGAGTTGGTGCAGGTCATCCGCACCGTCCATTCCGGACAGCGCCATATACCTCCTGAAATCGCCGCGAAACTTGCCGAGCACGCGAGCGGAGCCGGTCTGAGCGTCCGCGAGCGCGAGGTGCTCGGATACGTGAGGGACGGCCGTACCAACAAAGACGTTGCCGGCATTCTCGGAATCTCGGAACACACGGTGAACCTTCACGTCAAGAGCATCTTGAGCAAGCTTGGCGCCTCCAGCCGCACCGAAGCCGTGACCCTCGCTCTGCGCAAGGGCATCCTCCCGCTCGACTGATTTCCCGTCGCTGGCTCCGTCACGCAGAGCAAAACTCTCCGACCGAGATCGAGTTCGGCTCGATCCGAGATCAGCAACCCCCTCTCAATGACAAGTCCAGGAACACGGCGGCATTAGTTCGCTCAGAGATCCCATTCCCATTCGTTGCGCCCTGGAGAACGGCACTACGAAAGCGAAGTCACCTTGTCAGTGGGTCCGCGCTCGGTGGAGACTGCGCCCCTGGAAGAGGTGTGGACCGCAGGCGGTTCCATCAAGAGGAGACGGAGTGATGGGAGTTCGTCGTCGCTATTGTCGAGACGACCCTCAACCGGAAGGACTACGGCCTCCTGTGGAACAAGGCGCTGGAGCAGGGCGGGTTCCTCCTGGGCGACGAAGTAGAGGTGGTGATCAACCTCGAGACGGCCAAGAAGACGGACTGAGGGCAATGCCTCGAGTATTGACCGTGGCCTTCGCCGCAATCGCACTCGGTGGGATGACGGCATGGACCGGAGAGCCGGGAATGGTGGACCCGAGCACCCGCGAAATGGGGCAGCTCCTCGCCGAGCTGGCGGCGAAGGTCGATCCGCGCAAGATGCCTTTCCAGGTGGACGATCTTCGGGCGGCAATGCTCGCCGAGGACCTCACCTCGCCCCACCCCACTAGCGAGCGACTTCAGCTGCGCTTCTCGTACGCATCCGCGCTCTTGAGCGCCGGAAGGACCTCCGATTCCCTCACCGCAATCGAGGCCCTGAAGGAGGACATCGTCCGCAGCGCGCCCGAGCGCTGGGGAAGGGACCGTCCCGTCGTGGAGTTGTTGAAGGCGACGGCGTATCTGCGTCTGGCCGAGGAGCTGAACTGTCACCTGGCGAACAATCGCGACTCCTGCCTCCTTCCCATCCGGGGAGAGGGGGTCCACCAGAAGCGCGAAGGCGCCACGCGGGCCATCGAGGTGTTGAAGGGCATCCTCGATCAGGACTCCGACAACCTCCAGGCGAGATGGCTGCTGAACGTCGCCCACATGACGCTCGGAAGCTACCCCGAGGGTGTCTCGCCGCGCGATCTCATTCCGCCCGCAACCTTCGCCTCGGAGTACCCCTTGCCCGCGTTCGAGAACGTCGCGAAGCAGGTCGGCGTCGACGTGTATGGCCTCGCCGGCGGCGCCGTTCTCGACGACTTCGACAACGACGGCCGTCTCGATCTCATGGTTTCCCATTCGGGGTTCGAGGACCAGACGCGGCTCTTTCGCAACCAGGGCGACGGCCGGTTCGAGGACCGCACGGAGCGCGCCGGTCTGGCCGGAGAGACGGGCGGGCTCAACATGACCCAGGCCGACTACGACAACGATGGCAACGTCGACGTCCTCGTGCTGCGCGGTGGTTGGATGGGTCCGGCCGTTCGTTTCCCCCTCTCGCTGCTTCGGAACAAAGGCAACGGGACCTTCACGGACGTCACGAAAGCCGCCGGCTTGTTGACGCATCTCGCGCCGACCCAGACCGCCACCTGGCTCGACTACGACGGGGATGGCTGGCTCGACCTCTTCGTCGGCAACGAGACCCGCGTCGGAAGTTTCGAGGAGCCGAGCCCTTGCGAGCTCTTCCACAACAACCGGGACGGGACGTTCTCCAACGTCGCCTCCGCCTCGGGTGTCGACGTGGTCGGTTACGTGAAGGGCGTCGTGAGCGGCGACTACAACAACGACGGCCGGCCCGACGTCTACGTTTCGATCATGGGGAGCGACAACCTGCTCTTGCGGAACGACGGCCCCGCGAGCGACCCGCGCGGATGGCGCTTCACGAACGTCGCCAAGGAGGCGGGCGTGACCGGGCCGATCAGCAGCTTCGGCACCTTCTTCTTCGATTTCGACAACGATGGGCGGCTGGACCTCTTCGTGGCGGGCTGGAGCGGCTTCGACGTCAAGACGATGGCGGCGGACGTCGCGGCCGACTACCTCCGCCTGCCGACTTCCGCGGAGAGGGGGCGCCTGTTCCGCAACAAGGGCGACGGCACGTTCGAGGACGTGACCAGGGCGGCCGGGCTGTACCGGGTGGTCCCGGCGATGGGGCTCAACTTCGGAGACCTCGATAACGACGGCTGGCTGGACGTGTACCTGGGTACAGGGAACCCGGACTTCGGAACCCTGATTCCAAACCGCATGTTCCGCAACGCCGAAGGGCGCGCCTTCCAAGACGTGACGACCGCAGGCAACTTCGGGCATCTCCAGAAGGGTCATGCGATCGCGTTCGGGGATGTCGACAACGATGGCGACCAGGACATCTTCGAGGAGATGGGTGGCGCCTTTCTAGCGGACAAGGCCTACAGCGCGCTCTACCTCAACCCGAGTGAAAACAACCGCTGGTTGCGTCTGGAGCTGGAGGGAGTCCGTTCGAATCGAAGTGCGATCGGCACCCGAATCAAGGTCGAGCTGAAGACGGGAAACGGTACCCGCTACCTTTACCGAACGGTCGGCAGCGGAGGAAGTTTTGGATGCTCTCCCCTGCGCGCAGAGATTGGCCTGAAGGGCGCCGAGGGCATCGCCGCGGTCGAGGTCCTCTGGCCGGCCACAGGCCAGGTCCAACGCCTCACCGGATTGTTGAGTGATCGAAGTTACCGCGTCCGGGAGGACGCCTCCGCCGCGGTTGAGGTCGCGCGACCCGGATTCAAGATCAAGGTGCGGAGTTCCCCTCGCCGGGCCAGCAATTGACGGGTTACCAGAGGGACCCTCGAATGCCATCTGACCCCCGACACTTCGATCGTCGCCAATTTCTCGCCGACAGCTCAATGGCTGTGGCCGCCATCGCGGCCAGTTCGCTTGTTGGCGCGGGCGCCCCGGCGTGGGCTCTGCCGGCAAGAACGGAGACGGTCGAGGTGAAGACCGCTTACGGACGATTACGCGGCCAGCGCAAAGGGGATCTGGTGACATTCAAGGGCGTCCCCTACGCGGGCCCCGTCTCGGGAGAACACCGTTTCAAAGCGCCGCCTCCCCTGGAATCATGGACCGGTGTTCGTGACGCCCTGACGGCTGGCCCACCGTCCTTCCAGCCGAGTCCGCGAACCGACGAACCACCGTTCTCGGAAGACTGCCTTGTGCTGAATATCTGGACGCCTGCGGTGGATCGTCGTCGCCGCCCGGTCATGTTCTACAACCACGGCGGCGGCTTCGTAGTGGGATCCGGAAGCACGTGGTACCAGGATGGGAGCAACCTCGCCCGGCAGTACGACGTGGTGGTGGTCGCGAGCAATCACCGGCTGGGACTGCTCGGATATCTCTTCCTGGCTGACCTTGCGGGCGACGAATATGCGACGTCAGGGAATCAAGGACTCCTCGACATTGTCGCGGCACTCAAGTGGGTCCACGAGAACATCGAGGAGTTTGGCGGCGATCCCCACAACGTGATGGTCTTCGGCGAGTCCGGTGGCGGCGCAAAGACCTCTTGCATCTATGCGCTACCGTCGGCAAAGGACTATTTCAACAAAGCCTCGATCGAAAGTGGCCCCGGCGTTCGCATGACGCCTCGCGACATGGCCACCGAAACCGCCAGGATGGTCTTGAGCGAGCTCGGCTTGTCGGAACAGGAGGTCCTCAAGCTCAAGGACGTTCCCGCCGGGAGACTGGTAGAGGTGCAAGGCGCCGTTGCCAAGCGGGCCCCCGGCAATCTGACGCTCAGCGGCGGCCGAAAAGGCATGGTTGGCACGCGCCCGGGTGGATTCGGTCCCGTGGTGGATGGCACGTACCTACCGAATCACCCGTTTGATCCCACCGCCCCGTCCATTTCTCGAGGCAAGCCGCTCATGGTCGGCACCAACAAGGACGAAATGGCCTTCTTCTTCTGGGAACGCAAGGCGAACGACATCTTCAACCTGACCGACGATGGGCTGAAGTCGCGCCTGGACGAAGAATTCGGCGAGCATGCAGCGGACGTTCTAAGTACCTATCGCAGGAGCAGGCCCAGCGCTTCGCCGGCGGACCTCTACGTCGCGATTACGACCTCGCGCGCCATGTGGCTTGGCTCCATCGAAATCGCCGAAAAGAAGTGGGACCAGAAGGCCGCGCCGGTGTTCATGTACATGTTTGCTCACGAGTCGAACTTCATGGTTCCCGGGACGAACCATCGGCTGGGCGCGGCTCACGCCACCGAGATCTGGTACAAGTTCGACAATGTCGACCTGGTGCCCCCGGATCCCACGCGGCCCTCACTCATCGGCACGGATCCGGATCGAAAGAAAGCCGCCCAGAACATGAGCGAGATGTGGGCCACCTTCGCTAGAACCGGTCGTCCCGGGGCAAAAGGACAGCCCTCCTGGCCCGCCTACACGCCGCGAGAGCGCGCGACCATGATGATCGATGCCCAATGCCAGGTCCGAGAGAACCCCTTCGGGCAAGAACTCGCGCTCTGGGACAGCCTGAATTCCTAGAACGACTCTAGTCACCGGCGCGGGCGGAGAATCCCTCCTCACGGAGCCGGGCGACGTCGCGGGTCGGTGCATTCCCGAAGAAACGTCCGTACTCCCGGCTGAACTGGGACGGGCTCAAGTAGCCCACGCGGTAGCACGCCTGGCCCGCGTCCAGGCCCTGAAACAGCATCAGTCGACGCGCTTCATGCAGCCGGAGCACCTTCTGATACTGCAAGGGGCTCATCGAGGTCACCGCCTTGAAGCGCTGGTGAAATGACGATGCGCTCATGTGCACGGACCCGGCCATCTCCTCGACCGTCACGGGTTGCGCGTAATGCGCACGGATCCAGGCGACCGCTTCGGCCATCCGCCGCACGCCAGACTTCGTGTGTCCGATCTGAGCGACACGCTTGCCGATGGGGGTGCGTAACAGACGAATCAGGATCTCGTCGACGACGAGTGATCCGAGAAGATCCGCATCTTCAGGCTGCGCCATGAGCTCGAGCAGACGCGTGGCCGCGTCGACGATGTCATCGGTCGAGCGTCCGACATACAGTCCACGATGGTCAGAAGCCTTTGGGATACCACGCGGGTAGACCCGCGCCGCGAGCTCCCCCACCCGCGCGGGATCCAGATCCAGGACGAACCCGAGATAAGGCTCCTTTCGGCTGGCGCGAGTGACTTGGCTCGAGATGGGAAGGTCCACGGCGAAGACGAGCAGGTGCCCGGGATCGTACTCGAGCACCTCACGGCCAAGCATCACGACCTTGGCACCCTGCCCCGCAACACAGAGTGCGGGGCCGAGGGTGGCGTAGGCAGGCTCGGTCGTCATCCGCGAGACGCGTACGGCATACGTGCCGGGAAGCCGAAGCGGAAACGCCCCGTCGTGGGGAGCGTACGTCGCGAGCCGGTTGGCGAGCCGCCGGAGCGCCAAAGCGCCAGGCATCGCTAGCGTGTCCTCGCTGAGTGCCGCCGCGGACTCCGGAACAATACCAGCGCGGTCCTCGCGGCGGGACCGCAACTGTCGCGTGTCTGGGACACGTGGCGCATCCAGACGCGCTTGCCGGGAACTGGTCGTCATGACCGCGATGGTACTAGGAGCGCCGATGCGATGATCACTGTGCGGGCGGAGTCATCAGTCTCGTGAACGAGAGCGAAGCGAGCTTCCACGCTCCGTTCAGCTTCACGTAGACCTCGGTGACGTTGAACGGGTTGACGGCATCGTTGCCGCGCACCACCGCCACCAGCTGGATCTTGTTCAGAAGGATGGCGGTCGTGCCGACGAACCGCACGGATACTTCCTGGATCTGCGCTTCCTTGTACTGAATATCGCCACTCCGAATGACCTCGAGCTCCTGGCTCTTGGTCAGGGTGCGGGTCATGTGCACGAAGACCGCCTCATCGGCGAAGAGCTTGTCGAGAGCATCGAGGTTGCGCTCCGCCATCCAGCGCCATTTGTCCTTCGAGAGTGTGATGAGTTCCTGGTCCGCCGCCGAAGCGCCCGGCTTCGCCGGGCTCGCCGGTGCCGGCTGGGCGAGCGCGGATTGCGCGGCCGTCACGAAGAGAACGATCCCGACAACTCGCAGCGTTGCGTTCATTTGTCCAGTCCTTTTGCGCGGAAGTCCATGCGTAGCCATGCCGCCAATGGTACGCGCGAGGGGAACCTGCTCCTTGCCCAAACCTACGATGCAGACACGATATCGACACGAATTCTTGAAGGAATTGGCAAGGAACGGCGAATGGCGGTGCGTATCGTTGTTCTCTCGATATTCCTCCCGCGTAGGAGGCTCACCATGACATCGGCAGTTCTCGGACTATGTGCCGTACTCGTGAGTGCCCTCGGCGCACCACAGAAGCAAGCGACTTCTCCCGCCCCCAGCGGCGGGACGAGGGAACAAGAAGTCCTGAGCCTGTCCAAGGAGAAGTGGCGCTGGATGTCGGAGCGGAAGGTCGACTCGCTGGCCTCGCTCTTCCATGAAGAGGCGATCTTCGTGCACATGGGCGCCACCATGTCCAAGACCCAGGAGCTCGACGTCATCAAGAGCGGAATGATTCACTACAAGGACGTGGAGATCCAGGAGTCGTCGGTGCGCTTCTTCGGGACGACGGCGATCGTCTTGAACAAGATCCGGCTGGTGGCGGTCGTCGGCGGCAATGAGGTGACCAATCCCTTCCAGGTCACCGAGGTGTACGTGCAGCAAGGTGGCGCCTGGACGTTGGGCTCGCTTTCGTTCACGAGGTTGGTGACGCCATAAGGACCGGCGGTCGGGGCAAGTGCGCGGCCACTGGAGAAATACCCTGGCGCCGCGCGTGTCCAAGCGATACATTCATCGTTGTCCAAACCGCCGCCGCCGCGAAAGGGGCTGTGAATGGCACGGAAGCGCGACTCGTCTGACGGCGTGAACGTCAGCCGCCGCAACTTCTTGAAGTCGACCGGCGTCGTCGGCGT
>Ga0075428_100006078_pt1 | contig 13423 bp, 11 predicted proteins | sample RhiMetdeltSRZDD2_FD_75291 | JGI IMG/M metagenome (GOLD analysis project Ga0075428, IMG submission 75291) | Populus rhizosphere microbial communities from Tennessee, USA - Rhizosphere MetaG P. deltoides SRZDD2 | ecosystem: Host-associated > Plants > Roots > Rhizosphere > Soil | place: USA...
TAGCACTCTTGAAAACCGCTCGCCGCAAAAACGGCGAGGCCGTCCGAGCCGCCCGAGTCCCAATGGTCTTCGCGGTCGACGGATCGAAGCGCATCGACGATCTCGCGCGACTCGGGCCCGGGCACATCGCGCTCGAGGATCCTCTCCACGTCGCGGCAGAGGTTCCGGTAGAGGATCTGGTCCGCGCGCGCCTCGGTCCGGCGCCGGTGCGTCGGGAGGTACACGGACACGCAGGGAGGACGGCGGGGCTCCATGAGGCGCCGCAGGTCCTCGGTCGAGAAGCTCGAGGAGATGGAGGTGCGGTGGGGAATGGTTGCCTCCGGAATCTAGGGAGCGGATCCGGTCACAGAGGCGTCAGATCACTTTGCGTGGAAGCCCTGCGCCACCTTGTCCCAATTCACCACGTTCCACCACGCATTGACGTAGTCGGCGCGGCGGTTCTGGTAATGAAGATAGTAGGCGTGCTCCCAGACGTCGAGCCCGAGGATCGGCTTCTTTCCATCCATGATGGGGCTGTCCTGGTTCGGGGTGCTCACGATGGACAGTTTTCCCGCGTCTTGGATGAGCCAGGCCCACCCGGAGCCGAAACGCCCCATCGCGGCCTTCTGAAACTCCTCCTTGAACTTGGCAAACGTGCCCCAGACGCCTTGAATCGCCGTCCCGAGCTCGCCTTTCGGCTCGCCCCCTTTGCCCTGGCCGAGGATCTGCCAAAAAAAGGAGTGGTTGGCATGGCCGCCGCCGTTGTTGCGCACCGCGGTTCGGATGGTCTCCGGCAGCGCGCCGAGGTTCGCGATGAGCTCCTCGACGGGCTTGTTGCTGGCAGCTCCGGCGCTATCGAGAGCGCTGTTCAAGTTCGTGACGTACGCGTTGTGGTGCTTCGTGTGATGGATCTCCATCGTCCGCGCGTCAATGTGCGGCTCCAGCGCCTTGTAGTCGTACGGCAGCTTCGGAAGCTCGTAGGCCATGACTCCTCCTTCGGGTAGACCTTCGTATTGGCGACTTGGGTTCGGAACTCCCGGCCAGCAGGTTGAGTTCCGTGGGGATTCTAACGACGGTCGCGGTCGATATCCATGCCGCGCGAACTCAAACGCGATGGATCCGAAGGCGCGCCGGGCGGTCGGCGACCTCAAACCCCAGCGCGAACACGAGGCGCGTGACGAGCCCCAGCTTCCGGAAATTGATCTTTTTCGGCGTGTCGGTGGGCTGGTGATAGTCGGGATGGAAACCGGAGAAGAAGAAAACGACCGGCACGCCGCGGCTGCCGAAGTTGTACTGATCGCTGCGGGAGTACACGCGCTCCTCGTCGTACTCGAAACGCAGCCCCACGAAGTCGTTGATGGACGTCACCCAGGGATCCAGCTCGAGCGAGTGCCGTTTCGAGCCCACGACGTGCAGCGTGTCCTCGTTGTCCGCCGGCGTCTCCGCGTTGGGCTCCCCGGGCGCGCCTCGCTCCTCGTTTCTCCCCACCATGTCCATCTGCAGCTCGAGCGCCATCGATGCGAGTGCGACCGGTGGATGGTCGACGTACCACTGCGATCCGAACAACCCCTTTTCCTCCGCCGCAAAAAAGAGAAAGACAAGGCTACGGCGCGGGCGTGTCGGGTTTTTCGCGAACGCTTTCGCCACGCCGAGGACCGCGCTGACGCCCGATGCATCGTCGTCCGCTCCGGGGAAAACCGTGCCGTTCTGTGTTCCGACGTGGTCGAGGTGGGAGCCCACCGCGACGCACTCGCCGCGGAGAACGGGGTCCGAGCCCTGCAAAATGCCGGCGACGTTGCGCGTCGTGCGGCGCGTCTCGCGCACGGGGATTTTGAGGTGGAGCTGGACCCCGTCGAGGCGGAACGGTTGCGGCCGCTCGCTGCTCTCGATCTCCGCCAGGCTCGAGCCGCGCGCCTTGAGCACCTGATCCGCGAGCTTCCGCGAAACGTAGACCGTCGACGGCCCCGTCGCGGCCGCCGTGGGCTCGCTGCTGCCGTCCGGACACGCCTCGGCGCGCTCGCGGAAACGGATGCCGACACCATCCGCGACTTTCTTGTCCGAGACGACGACGATGCGCTGCGCACCCGCGAGTCGCGCTCCTCGGTCCTCCGATTCCGTCCGGCCAGGCCGGGGGAGGACGAGCACGACGCTTTGCGCGACGTCGAGCCCGTGGAAGTCGTCCACGGCATCCTCGGCTGCCGATTCTCCGCGACCCGCGCAGACCCAGGGTTGCTCCCAGTCGATGGCCGCGGGGATCTCGCCAGGCACCGCTCGCACCGCGATTTGACCGGCAAGCGACGCGCGCTCCTCGACGCCGCTGGCCGTACGGATACTCAGGAAGCCTTCCTCGAGGTTACGCTCCCGGCGCACGAGGTCGAAGGCCTGGAAATACGTGCCGCCATCCCCGAGCGGCGCTACTCCCAGAGACTCGAGCACGCTCGCGACGTACCGGGCGGCGACGTCGTATCCCTTCGTGCCCGATTCCCTGCCTTCGAGCTCATCGGCGGCGAGAAAGCCCAGCCAGGCGCGGAGGTCCGCCTCGGAGATAGCGTCGAAGCCGGAACGGTACGACTCGGGAGCCGGCCGGACGGGCTGCGCGGCCGGCGGTGCCGCGGGTGGGGAGGCTGCAGCTGACTTAGCCGGAATCAGGAAAAATAGCGCGCAGGCGAGCGTGGAGCGCATGAGGGACGCAGCGGGGATCGGTACTTAGGGCGCTGTGAGGAGCGTCGGGGGGGATAGTGGGTTGCAACCGGCCGCCCAACTGTCTACCATTCATTTTTCAAAAGCAAGCTTCGCCTGCCTTTCCGTCGCTTACTTTCATGACGCTGCATTCCGAGAAAAGCCGCCTCGGCAGAGGCCCGTCCGCGCCCCGCTGTACCTGTACCAAGGGGGCGCGATCCGCCGCGCTCCCCACACCCCCAGCGGTGTCGCTCGCGGCGTATTTGCGAAGCTGCGGGTGAACCGGGGCCTCGGCCAGCACTTCTGGCGGCGCCCCCTGACAGGACGAAGACTACCGGCGTATAGCCTTCCGTGCCTCCCTTCGACGCCGGCGCAGGCGTCCACCTCATGGCGCTCGAGCGAGCCTGATTCGAGCTCCGACGCGTTGCGCCTGCGAGGCTGTGACGGCTCGAGACTTCCGCGCGTGAGCCGTTGTCCCCCTGCGGCCCCATTTCTTCACGTCGGTAATCGATGGATACTTGGCAGCTTCCCAACGCACGTTCCCGAATGAATCCGCTCTACCCGATCTACCTCAAGCTCGCCGGGCGCGCTGTGCTTGTCGCCGGAGGAGGCCCCGTGGCGCTGCGAAGGATTCAGCGTCTCGTGGCCGCCGGCGCAAGCGTCCGGGTGGTCAGTCCGAACGCCGTCGCCGGGGTGGTTGAGCTGCGGAACGCCGGCAAGATCCACTGGAGCGCAAGAAAGTTCGAGGCGAGCGACCTCGAAGGCGTCGCGCTGTGCCTGCTGGCCACCGGGGACGAAGAGGTCGCGAGAAGCGTCCGCGAAGAAGCGACACGCCGCGGCATTCTCCTCAACACCGCCGAGGTCGAGTCCCTTTCGGACTTTCACGTGCCCGCGCTCGCGACGCGCGGCGACGTCCAAATCGCCGTGTCGACTGGCGGACAGAGCCCCGCGGGAGCCGCTCGGCTTCGGGCGGCCCTGGAAGCCTGGCTCGAGAAAAGCGCCGAGAGCATCGACGCAGCCGTCGCTCTGGGGCGCGCGCCGGGGGCATCCAGCGCGTCGAGGAAAGCCGCGCCCGGAAAAGTGTACATCGTCGGAGCGGGTCCAGGAGACCCGGGCCTGCTCACGCTCCGGGCCGCCGAGCTGATCGCTTCCGCCGACGTGATCCTGCACGATCGGCTCGTTTCCCGGGGCGTGCTCGACTTGGCGTCACCCAACGCTCAGCTGGTCTTCGTGGGCAAAGAGGCAGGGTGCCCGCGGGAGGCGGACATCGAGCGCCTCCTCGTCGAGAGCGCCCGGGCTGCCAAGGCCGTCGTTCGACTGAAAGGAGGCGATCCGCTCCTTTTCGCGCGAGGCGGCGAGGAGATCGCGGCGTTGCGCGTCGCCGGAGTGGAGTTTGAGGTCGTGCCCGGAGTGTCGGCGCTCACGGCAGCGCCTGGCGCCGCAGGCATTCCGCTCACGCTGCGAGGGACCGCTCGAGAAGTGATCGTCCGGAGCGGCCATCCCGGCGAGCCGGATCCCGGGCCACCAACCTACGTCTACTTCATGGCGGGCTCGCGGTTGGCCCAGGTCGCGGCCGAGCTGGCAGCGGAGGGGCTGCCGCCATCGACCCCCGTGGCGATCATCCAGCGCGGCACGCTCCCGGACCAACGCACGCTCACGTGCGTCCTGGGATCCCTGGCGGCGCTGGGTGAATCAAGCCCCATCGAGACCCCCGCGCTCGTGGTCGTGGGAGAGGTCGCGAGATTCGCTGACGCCAGTCTGCTCGCGCCTTTACTCGATGGACTGGCCCGCCCGAGCGAGTGCGTCGAATGACGATCACCGAATCGGACCTCGCGAGCGCCGTGGCAGATGCGCGAGCGGCGCGGATCGACCGCGACGCGCAGCAAGTGATCCGTTGGGCTCACGACCTGCTCGGCGACGGGCTGATGATGACCACATCGTTCCAGAAGAGCGGCATGATCATCCTGCACATGGTGCGCGACATCGTGCCCGACCTCCCCGTCTACTTCCTCGACACGGGATTCCACTTCCAGGAGACGCTCGATTTTGCGGAACGGATCCGGCGGGAGTGGGGAATCCGACTCGTGCTGCAGCGCCCACGACTCATCGGCGTCGAGTTCTTCAACAAGCACGGCAAGCTGTACGAGAGCGATCCCGACCTCTGCTGCCACCTCAACAAGGTCGAGCCCCAGAAAGAGCTCCTCGATCGTTACCAGGGATGGATTGCGGGCGTTCGGCGCGATCAAGCCGCCACGCGCGGCGCCGCGGAAAGCCTGGAGATCCTCGAAGGCGCGAAGCTGAAAGTCCAACCGCTCGCGCACTGGGCGCGCGAGCAGGTGGATGCGTACCTCAAAGACCACGCGATCCCGACGCACCCACTCTTCGAGCTCGGGTACCAGAGCATTGGCTGCCAGCCCTGCACGCAGCCCTGCCACGACCCTTCGAATGAGCGCGCCGGCCGCTGGATGGGCAAGGCCAAGACCGAGTGCGGCCTGCACACTTTTTGGAAGAAGAAAAACGAGGCCCCTTCGGCCGCCACAGCGCCCGCGGAGTCTCCTCTCGTGTCGCCGGCTCCCCTTCCCCCCGAGACAGCATGACTCCTCCCGACATTTTCGAAAACGTTCAAGCCGTCGTGAAAGCGAACGTCTACTTCGATGGTAATGTCGTGAGCCATTCGATCCTATTTCCCGACGGCTCCCGGAAGACGCTCGGGTTGATTTACCCCGGCGTGTACAAATTCGAAACGGACGCGCCCGAGCGGATGCAGATCACGGCGGGCCAGTGCCGGGCGCGGCTCGCCGGCGAGAAAGACTTCCGGCAGCACGGCGCGGGGGGCAGCTTCGACGTGCCCGGCAAGTCCTCTTTCGAGATCGCCGTCGACTCGGGGATCGCGCAGTACGTCTGCTCGTTCTTGCCCGTATGAACACCTGCCTGCGTCCGATCCTGCTCGGCGCCATCGGCCTGCTGCCGGCCTGCGCGAGCCAATCCTTGCCGCCGATCGCCGACCTGTACACGAATGCGGGAGCGGCAACGGTCTACGACCTCGACGTGGACGATTCCGAATCCTCGGCGCGGCTCGCCAGCTTGCTCGCGGAAGCTCGCGCGCAGGGAAAGCAGGTCTACCTGTCGATCCGTGTCGGCCGCAGCCCGAGGTTCGCTGCGGCGCACCCCGAGTGGCTCGCTGGCATCGGCTCGCACGAAGACTGGCGCGCCCATTTCCCAGCGGCCCCGCGGCCCGAGACCGACGAGCGGATCGTCCTCTACCCCTGGGCATCGATCTGGTACCGGGACGCGCTCGAGAACCGCCGCGCCGCGATCGCCCACCTCGTGCGGGGCGGGCAAGGCGCAATCCGCGGCGTGTTCCTCCACGACGTGCAGGGCGCGCCGGCCGCGTGCGGCTGCGGCAACGACCAGTGCCGCTGGACGGTGGACTATCGCCTCGATGGAGGGCCTCGCAAGGCGGACAGCGCCCCTGCAGCGCTCCTCGTGGCGGCGCTCGCCGCGGAGCTGCCCTCGATCGAATGGATCCCCGTGCTTGTCCCGGAGTGCGGAGAGAAAGATTCTCCGGGGGAGGGTTCGACCGGTCGCTGCGGCGGCGTGTCGTGCTTCCAGGGGCTCTGCTGGAAAGAGTCGTCGCGTGAGCTCGACGATTTGCTCCGCCAGACTTCGCGCCCCATCGCCATCCTGGTCGACTCGCGGTCGCTCGAGCGTCCGAAGGGGGTGGAAGCCGAGCGCGCGTGGCTCATCGAAGCCCTCGACGCGCTCGAGAAGGTCCCTCAGCGGCTGGGCCGAGCCGGACTGCCGCGGGAGCGCATCATCCTCGTAGCATCGGAGGATGATCGGGCCCTCGCGGAACGGACGGCCGAGCTGTCCGGCCCCGGAGCGCGACGGCTGGCGGGGTGGCTCGTCCCGCGGACCGCGCTGGACGAGAGCTGGGAGCCTCGCCTCGCAGCAAAACGGAGCGCGTCTCCACGCCCAGCTCCCGAGGCGCACGCCGGGCACGAGTGACGCAGTGCTCTCGAGCCTGCCCGCCGACACGGATTTCTACTCCTCCTCGCCGTCGCCGCCGCCGCGGCCATCGCTTCCCGATCCGTCGCAACCGCTCGACGCGCTCCTCCCTCGACTGCGCCGGTGCGAGATCGTCGCTCGGGATGCGCGCCAGCCGCCGCTGCCAGTAGAGGCGGCTATCACATCCCGAGGGGACGAGCTGGAACGGCTCCTCGCGCACGCCGGCGTCCAGGTCCCGGAGCATGCGGAGGGCTACGCTATCTCGCCGCTCGGGCCTGTAGGAGCGGAGACTCGGCTCGTCCTGGCGGCCCGCACGCCGTTGGGTCTCCTTCGCGCCGCCGCCACGCGGGAGATGCTGGGCGGAGACGCGGGGCCGATCGTGCGTGCCGAGGATTGGCCTTCGACGGGCATCCGATTTCTCGGAGGCTGGGCGTTCTGGCGCGCGGAAGGGCTCGCGGAGGCGATCGATATTACGGCCGCGTTCAAGGGCAATCGCCTCCTCTACAACGGCTGGGGCTGGACGCCGGCGGACGCACTGACCCAGGAGGATGCGCTCCTCGTCCGGCGCGCGCGCGAGCGCGGGGTCGAGCTCGTGTTCGAGCTGCGACGGATGAGCTTCGGCAAGGAGTATTGGCTGAACGATCCCAGGCACCGTCGCACGATCGTGGCGGCCTACGAGCAGGCCGCGGCGGCCGGTTTCCGCTGCTTCGGGCTCCTCTTCGATGACGTCCCCTGGGAGACCGCATCGGAGGAGTGCGCATTGGCCAGGGAAGTCCTCGATGCGGTTGACCGGCGGCTTGCCGCGGCGCCAGGAAGGCCGGAGCTTTACGTCTGCCCGCAGTACTACTGGTGCCCTGGGCAGATGGATGCCGCCTGGAAAGGCCACGCAGGCCCGGAGGAGACGGCTCGCCAGCGAGCGTACTTGGCGACTTACGGGCGCGAGCTGCCCCCGAGCGCCCACGTCTACATCGCGAACTACTGGGGGGATCACCCGGCCGGCTACGCGGAGCCGCTACGCCGCGATTTCACGGAGCTCGTCGGCCGGAAGCCCATCTTTTTCGACAACCAGGCGGTCAACGACTACCGGCACGGCGCGATCCAACCTTTCGCGATCCACTCGAGGCCCCGGAGCTTCGCCGAGAGCTACGCAGGCTACTACCTCAACTGCGGCCCTCCGTTCGCAGCGCACGCTGCGACGGCCGCTACGGCTCTGAGCTTCGCATGGAATCCGGAGGCGTACGAACCGGGGGCGGCGCTCGGCGCGGCGCTCGTGCAGATCCACGGGCGCGAGGGATCCGGATTGCCGCCGGAGGCCTCGCGGTCCCAGCGGGCGTCGTGGCCAGAGCGGGTAGCTTGCACTGCGCGAGGCATAGAGCGGCTCCGCGACCTCGCCGTGGAATGGGGCGGCGGCGTCTTCACTGCCGCGGGCCACTACGCAACGATCTGGCGGCAGATCCGAGACGGCCGGATCGGTGCTGCGGACATGGCGCGCTGGCGCAGTGAGCTCCGTTCCGTGCGCGAAGCCTGGCTCGACGGCCTCCGAGCTCCCGCGCCGCTGGCTCGCGCGGCGTCCACGGACGGGCTTCTCGACCTCGTGCGGGACAATCACCGGCTCGAGGCAGACCTCGGGCTGTTCGCGGCCGTGCTCGAGCTGCTGGACGGCCGATGCGAGACGCCGCGCGCCGCGAGGGAAGCGATGCTCGCCGCGGAGCTCGAGCGGTGCGCCTCCTCGGCGCTCGCCGCCGTGGGCCGCATTCTGCCCCGCGCCCCCGGCCTCGATGCGCTGCTCGCCGACCCCGAGTCCCTTCCCCCCCTCGAAGCTCCCGCGTGGTCGTGGGTCGAGTACTTCGTCCGCAACACGCGGAAAATTTTCCGCGAGCTGTGGGAAGAGATGCAGGAGGCGCTGCGGTCGGCTAGCCGGGAAGGTTGAACGTGCGGAGACAATGGGGGCAGACCACTGCGGCGCCCTCGGACGGCAGCTGATTGAGCTTCCGGTAGACGTCCTGCAGGTGGGCCAGGTCGGCGGTGTAGAGACCCTCGATGACCCCGGCATCGATCTGATCGCCCCGGAGCGAGCCGAGCCTCGTGATCACCCGAGCGAGCAGCAGGACGACAAGGTACGCGCGGTTCCCTTTCACGCGCGGGTCCTGGAGAAGGACGATCTCGTCGCCGGCACGCGCACGCCGCATTGTGCCCTCCCGGTGGAGGGAGCCGTCGGGCCCCGCGTAGCCGCAGGGAAGCGTGAAAGCTGCTTCCTCATCCATCGACCGGATTATAACGAGGCTAGCGGGAAGCCATCACGGACATGAAGCGAGGTCCCATCGAGCCCTCGAGCGCTGCGCGCAGCGGCGCGCAGGCCCGGCGTTTGAGTTCCTTGAAAAAGCCCTGGCAGGCGTTGATAACAGACGGCTCATGGGAATTCAGGATCGCGACTATTACCGGCGTCACCCTCGCGCCAGCGAGCAGCTCCTCGCCTGGAAGGACACCGCAGTCGGGGTGCTCATCGCGTTGAACGCCGTTTTGTTCATCGTGCAGCTCATGTCGCCCGATGCGGCCACCGATTTTCTCGCCGCGCGGCCCGCCGATGTCTTCAGCGGCCACGTCTGGAAGCTCCTGACCGCGAACTTCGCTCACAGCACTGCCAACGCCTGGCACATCATCGGCAACATGTTCTTCCTCTACTTTCTGGGGCGAGAAGTCGAGCGCATCTATGGACGGCGCGATTTCTTCATCCTGTACCTCAGCGCGGGCGTCCTCGCGATCCTCGCGGAGGTCACGCTGCTCCATTTCCGCGGCCACGACGGCACGCAGGTCCTGGGCGCGTCGGGCGCCGTGATGGCGGTCGTCGTCCTTTGCGCGCTCTTCTATCCGAACAAGGTGATTTACTTCGCGTTCTTCCTGCCGGCGCCGCTCTGGCTACTCTGCTCCATGTACATCCTCTTCGACATCCTGGGCATGGTTTCGCAAGGGAACGGCGTCGCCAACTTCGCCCACCTGACGGGAGCCGCGGTCGGCGTCGCGTACCGCTTCCTCGATTTGCGCACGACGCGGCTCACGGGCTCACTGCACCTGCCGCGACGGGCCCGGAAGGCGGCCGGCTTGGCCAAGGTGCTGGACTTTCCGCGCCCCGATCGGACAGGGGGAGCGCCGCGCGAGGCGGACCCCATCTACCGCCGCGTGGATCAGTTGCTCCAGAAGATCTCGAGCTCAGGAATGGACAGCCTCACCGGCGAGGAGCTCGACTTCCTGAAAGCGAACTCCGGGCGATTCCGCCGGGACGGATGAGGTTCGCCAAGCTCCAACCATGCCCCCCACCACGTACGACGACGTCGCGGACCTCTTGATCGACTGGGCGGTGCGCGAGGACCGCGTGCGGGCGCTCTGGATCGAGTCGGACCGTCTCACTGCGCTGCGCCGGCCTTACGCGGGACTGGAGGTGCATCTGGCGGCGGACGAGCCTGTCTATCCGGCGCTCCTCGCCGAGCTATCGCGCGGTGTGACGGCGCTCCCAGGCTCGCGAGTGGACGCGGTCGAGGACACGCCGCGCTCTGCGAAGTGCCTCCGCGTGACGGCCTTCGGCCTGCCGCTGGCGATCGTTATGGAACAGAGTTTTCTGCTCGCCAAGCGGCCGCGAGCCGAGGTGGTCCCGCTCGTCGACAAGACCGGCCACCTGACGCACGTGTTCGATTTCTCGAAGCGCGCGAGGCCGTAGCGTCGCTTCAATCCTCCACGCGCGTATACGTGCCGCCGTTCATGGCGGCAAGGTCGATCAGGAACTGCACAAAAATGCTCTCAGCGTACAGGACCCCGATCGTATCGATCACGGCGCTCCCGTTGTTCGCGCTTTTCACCGCATCGAGCATTGCTTCCTCGTACGCTACGACGTTGATGTCGTGACAGAATGCTCCTCCATCGCTCACGTATAAAATTCGCTTCTTCTGGCTCGCCGACGCTTGGGCGAAAGCGATTGCCGCGAGGACAGCGGGCTGGGGGCACGAGCCTGAGCCACCCCGGACGCTCTCGAGAAAGGACCTAAAGGCGGTCACCGAGGCTTCGTCGCGTGCCGAAGCCGGCTTTGCTCCTGCTGGGAATTGCACGAGCGATTGGTCGAAGAAAACCGCGCCGAACTCCGTGTCGGGATTCATGGTGTAGGAAAAGCGAAGAATCTCGTAGATGGCAAAACTCAGCTCGCCTGAGTCTTGCATCGAGCCAGATAAATCGACTACGAAGAAGACGCCATCTTCCTCGATCGGCTGATCGTAGAAGCTGCGCGCGGGCCGACAGAAATCAAAGGAAGCGCATCCGAGGGAGTCGTCCGTTGGATCGGGACCGCACCAGGTGAAGGGCGGTGGAGGGGGTGCGCCACCCGCAAAGAGGTGGAGCAGCACGTAGACCGCATCGATTACGTTCAACTTTCCGTTGTCGTCGGCGTCCGCTGCGTCCAGGCACGGCATGGGCTGCGGCCAGTGCGACCAGGTGAACAAGTAGTGGAGCATTTGCACGGCATCCGAGCGCACAAGCTGGCCGTTGCCGTCGACGTCTCCCCGAATGAAGCTGTTCCCCGCGTGGGATTCGATGGGAACAGATGAGACCACTCCGCAGATGCAAGCGACGCAGAACCTCTGAAGCATGATCGACCTGCTTCCTGGAACCGGGAGCGCTTGAAGGCTCAAAGCAATCTACCCGGAGCTGACTCGGCGCGAAAGCCGGCTCGAACCCCTACCGCCCCCAGCCAGGCCCACCGCCGACTGCCCGACCCCGAACCCATCCAGGCAAAAAAAAACCTCCCGCAAGGGGAGGCAATTTACGCGAACATCTAATGCCCTGGATACAAGGCCTTGGGGTCAAATAATAGTGATTCCTCGCAACCAACGGCAGCGTAAGGGTTAATGCGAAGAGCGGAGGCCTGCGGTGGGCGCTGCCCCGGCCCCCTTGGCGCAGAAAGGCCAAAAAGGCAGGGTTTAGTCGTCCTCGCGCCCTCTGCCCCCTCGTCACCACAAGCTGCCTAGACACCCCCTGAAACGAAAAAAGCCTCCCGACTCGGGGAGGCTTTCAATGCGTACATCTACTGCCCCCAATACAAGGCCACCGGCAGGAATTCCTGATGGTTTCGCTTAACTGCATAACTTATTGATATTTACAGCAATGAAGCACGCAAATAACTGCTCGGATTCCTGAACAAAACACAAACTTAGGCGGCGGGTTGGATCGCCGGCGCACGTGCCGGCGCGCCCCCCGCCGGAGACACCTCGCCAGGTCGGAGTCATCGCTTAGCGAAGCGTCGGGATGGGAGAAATCTTGGCCGCGGCTTCGTCGATTTTCGTTGTGCGCCCCTCGAGCACGCTCGGCCTTCGTTTCCATCGGAGTTGGCGGCAGCAATCCCTCGTCGTGAAAGCACGCGGCTCGTCGCGCGAAGCGTCGCGTTCCGTGAGCTCCGCGAATTCGTTCTGCGACTCGGGGCGGTGTTCTCGACATGAAATCGCTCCGCGATGCTGTCGCACTGTGCATCACTGGGCGCGTCGCCGACTTGTCGTGACCATCTGGCCTGAATCTTGCTCTCCGCATCGGCCCCCTGAGTCCTAGCCGCAAATCTGTGCAGCTCCCGCGACGTTGGTGTCTCACTGCCCGATGCACGAGTTCCTTTCTCCCCCTCCATCGATCGTTTACCATCCACCTCGAATGAACATCGCACACGCCATGTGCTTCGTCATCCAGAGGTCTCACTCCCTCACGGAGATCCTGGAAAAGGCGGTCGAGCTGATTGCTCGCGAGATGGGCACGGACGTGTGCTCGATCTACCTGATCGATCCCAAAGATCACCGGCTGCGGCTCATGGCCACCCAGGGGCTCGACAAGGCCGCGCTCGGGAAAGTGACGCTGGCACTCGGTGAAGGACTGACGGGCACCGTCGTTAAGGAGATGCGCTCGCTCAACGTCGAGGATGCGTCCTCGCACCCCGGGTACCGATATTTTCCCGAGACCAAAGAGGAGCAGTTCGCTTCGTTCCTCGGCGTCCCCATGGCGATGCGGAACCGCCCCGTCGGGGCCATCGTCGTCCAGTCGCGCGAACGCCGCTCCTATTCGTCCGACGAGATCCAGACCCTGCAGGCCATCGCCGGGCAGCTCGTGGGCGTCGTCGAGAATGCGCGGCTCATCGACGCGCTCGACCGGGGTGAGGCCGGCACGCGCTACCTCCACGAGGTGAAATCGTGGAGGACGATGGGCCAGGTCACGCCGCGGCAACAGGAGACGGACCTCGTCCTCCTGGGCAGCCCGTCGTCGCCGGGAATCGCGGTCGGCGAGGCCGTGTTCCGCGGGTCGCACGAGCTCGGGTTCGATCTCGGCAACGCTCCTTTCCAAGGCGAAGCGGCGGAAATCCAGCGCGTCGCCGACGCTTTCGAGTCGACACGCAACGAGGTCCTGCGCATCCAGGTCGCGGCCGAGCGCGAGGCCGGCGAGGAGCACGCACTGATCTTCTCCTCGCACCTGCTCCTCCTCAATGACGGCGTGCTGATCGACCGGATTCATGCCGCCGTGAAGCAAGGCGCGACGGCGCCCGCAGCCATCTACGAGGCGCTCGAGTTTTTCGGGCAGAAGCTGCAGAACATCGCGGATCCGTACATCCAGGACCGCGTGGAGGACATCCAGGATCTGCGGAGCCGCCTCCTAGGCCAGCTCGTGGCGGGGACTGGCAGAGCGTCGAGCGTCAGCGACAAAATCGTCGTGGCGCGGGGAATTCCCCCCTCGCTGGTCGTCG
>Ga0075428_100006079_pt1 | contig 13420 bp, 5 predicted proteins | sample RhiMetdeltSRZDD2_FD_75291 | JGI IMG/M metagenome (GOLD analysis project Ga0075428, IMG submission 75291) | Populus rhizosphere microbial communities from Tennessee, USA - Rhizosphere MetaG P. deltoides SRZDD2 | ecosystem: Host-associated > Plants > Roots > Rhizosphere > Soil | place: USA...
GCCCGTTTGCCAGGCGATCCAACACGCGCATCAGAAGGGGATCATTCACCGCGATCTCAAGCCGTCCAACGTGCTGGTCGCCCTGTATGACGGCCGGCCGGTGCCGAAGGTCATCGACTTCGGAGTGGCCAAGGCGGCCGGGCAGCCGCTGACCGAGCAGACGCTGGTTACCGGGTTCGGCGCGATCGTCGGCACGCTGGAATACATGTCGCCGGAGCAGGCGGAGATCAACCAGCTGGACATCGACACGCGCAGCGACATTTACTCGCTGGGTGTGCTCTTGTACGAGCTCTTGACCGGCAGCCCGCCGTTTTCGCGCCAGGAGTTGGAACAGGCCGGCATGCTGGAGATGCTGCGCGTGATCCGCGAGGAGGAACCATCGAAGCCGAGCACCAAGCTCAGCACGGCGGAGGGTTTGCCGACTCTGGCCGCCAACCGCGGCACCGAGCCGGCTCGCTTGACGAAACTCGTCCGCGGCGAGCTGGACTGGATCGTGATGAAGGCCCTGGAGAAGGACCGCAACCGCCGTTACGAAACGGCCGCCGGCTTCGCGGCCGACCTGGAACGCTACCTGGCAGATGAGCCGGTGCAGGCCTGCCCGCCGTCGGCCATGTACCGGCTCAGCAAGTTCGTCCGGAGAAACAAGGGTGCCATCGCGTTTACGTTCGCCGCGACGCTGCTGCTGCTGGTGGCGCTGGGGGGGATCGTCGGCGGCATCGGCTGGGCATTGCGCGACCGGGCGGCAGTCCGGCAGCAGATGGCCATGCAGGAAGAGCAGCGGGCGCTTAAGTTCCGCACGGAGATCAGCGCTGCTCTCGACGAAGCGGAAACATCGTTCCAGCAGGAGCGGCTGCCGCAGGCGATGGAGGCGGTCCGGCGGGCAGAAGGGTTACTAGCCAGCGCCGGCGGCGACGAGGCACTTGGCCGCCGCGCGGGGGTGTGGCGCGCGAACCTGGCGATGGTCGTCCGCCTGGAAGAGATCCGGCTGGCGCGCGCGGCGGAGGACAAGGAGTACATCGACTGGGTGGGTGCGGACGAGGCGTATCGGCAAGCGTTCAAGGATTACGGTCTCGATGTCGAAGGGCTTCTCCCGGTCGAGGCTGTCAAGCGGCTGCGGGCGTCGCCCATTTCCGGCCGCCTGGTCGCGGCACTCGACGACTGGTTCGTGACCAAGCGGCACGCCGGAGTTGCCGGCTGGGAGGAAATGCTCTCCCTTGTTCAGCAAGTTGATACCGACGCCTGGCGGAACCGGTTCCGCGAAGTGTTCCGCACCGAGCAATGGCCAACGCTGGCGGCCCTGGCCCGCGACGAAAAACTCCTGGCGCAGCCGCCGGCGACCGTGTACCTGCTGAGCCTCATGCTGGCCTACAGCGGACAACATTCGCAGGCGGTCGAGATCCTGCTTGCCGCTCAGAAACGACACGCAGGTGATTTCTGGATTAACTTCCACTTGGGCGATTCTCTGGTGAGTTCCAATCCGACGCCGATCCAGGCGTCCGAGGGGGCCGGGTATTTGCGCGTCGCCGTGGCACAGCGTCCCGAAAGTCCGATGGTACACGTGTCCCTCGGCTATGCGCTGTGGAAGGCGAACCGGCCGGCTGACGCCGAGACGGCTTTCCGCCGCGCGCTGGCGCTGAAGCCGGATTTCGCTAGGGCGCATCTCAACCTGGGGGTCGTGCTGCGGGAGCAGGGGAAGTCCGAAGAGGGGATTGCCGAGTACCGGGAGGCGATCCGCGTGGTGCCGAACTATGGCAAAGCGCACCTAAACCTGGCGTTCGCAGTTGAGAAGAATGGGGAGTTGGATGAGGCCGAGGGCGAATTCCGCGAGGCGGTGCGCTGCCTGCCGCGCGATCCGCCGACGAATCTGGCGTTGGCCAATTTTCTAAACAAGCGCAACAAGCTGGTCGAGGCCCAGGAGGTCCTCCGTAGCTACCTGCGCAATATGCCGGACGACCTCAATGCGGCCCAGGTGCATGCCAACACCTCCTACAACCTCGGTCACGTGCTGCGGCAGCAGAAAAGAATGCCCGAGGGGATCGCGGCCTTTCAAGAGGCGCGAGCCAGCTTTCACAACTTGCTTCGTTTGAAGCCCGATGACTCGGTGGCGCGGAATCGGCTGACCGCGATCAACTCTCATTTGGCAATGGAGCTGAAGCAATTGGGCCGATGGCCCGAGGCGATCGACGTGCTGGAGGAATTGGTCCGCGGCAACTCGCCCAGTGCCGCCTCGGAATTGTTCAAGATTCTGACGAACTGTCCGGCGCCCGAGCATCGCAACTCGCAGCGGGCGCTCGAGGTGGCCCGGAAAATGGTGGAGTGGGCGCCAACCGCTTATAACCTCCAGCTTCTGGGATGGGCTGAATATCGCGAGGGAAACTGGCAGGCCAGCATCGACGCGCTGGAAAAGTCGCGCAAGTTGCAACGAAACCCCACCCTGGGAGATCCTTATCAGTGGTTATTCCTGTCGATGGCCCACTGGAAGCTTGGAAACCGGGTAGAGGCCAGGAAATGGTACGACCGCTCGGTCTGGTGGCTGGAGTATTACAATTTGAACACCGCGGAAGCTTTGGCCTTCCATGCCGAAGCGGCCAAAGTACTTGGGATCACCCCTCCCGCTGAGGATTTCTGGGAAGCCCTTCGCAAGGCACAAGAGAGTTTCCAGGCGAGCCAATGGACCCAGGCCGAGGAGGAATACCGCCGCGTTGTGGCGAGCTACCCAACCTCCGCGGTCGCACACCAACGCCTTGGCGAAGTCCTGGAAAAGCAGAATCGGCTGAAGGAGGCGGAGGACGCCATCCGCCAGGCAATACAGCTCGCGCCGGAGGAGATCGTCTATTTGAGTTATCTGGCGTCGATGCTCAACCGGCAGCGGCGCGGTGAGGAATCCGAATCGCTCATGCGCGAGGCGGTCCGCTTCCAGCCCGACAACCCCTGGACGCACCACTGGCTCGGCGATTCGCTCCTAACGCAAAGGCGATATACCGAAGCGGAGGCCGCATTCCGAGAAGCGATCCGGCTGGGGCCCAACAATGCCGGCCATCATCACGGTTTGGGGGACGCGGTCAGGGCACAAGGAAGGGTGGATGAAGCCAAAATCGCCTACCGCGAGGCGATCGGCCTGGAACCCGACAATATTTCACATTACAGCTCGCTCAACGATCCCACCCAGTGGCAACAATTCATCGACTGGTGTGCGAAGGCGACGCAGACCAATCCGGCAGACATCGCGGCCTGGCGCCGGCTCGGTAGCGCCCTTGTGGAATCACGGCGCTGGCAGGAGGCGGTGGACGCACTGACGCAGGCGATCGAGCTCGATCCGACGGAGTCGGCCTATTTGTGGCACCTCCGCGGCAGGGCGCTGGCCGGCCTCAAGGAATGGGAGCGAGCCGTCAGCGACTTCGATCGGGCGATTGAGCTGAATCCCCAAGATACGGTCAGTCTCCAGAACCGCGGCACTGCTTACAGAGAGCTCAAGCAGTTCGACAAGGCGATTGCCGACAGCACCAGGATCATCGAACTGCGGCCTGATTTGGCCTACTCGTGGGCTCTGCGTGGATTGGCCTACTTGGACGACGAGCAATGGCAACCGGCGGTGGACGACCTCAGCCGCGCGCTGGAGCTTGATCCTGCGGGCTATCCGTACTGGTGGCAAGTCCGCGGCCGGGCTCACGCCGGCCTGAAGCAATGGGAACGCGCCATTGAGGACCTGACCAAGGCCACGGAGTTGGAGCCAAGAAGCAGGCAGCATCGGAATCACCTGGGCGCCATCCGATATCGTGCGGGAATGTGGCAGCAAGCCCTAGAGACACTGCAAACAGCGGACGAAATGGGAAGCGCCCCGGACAACTACCACCGCATTTACCTGGTGTTGGCGAATTGGCGACTCGATAAGAAGAACGAAGCTCTTAGACAGTGGGTGCAATTCGTTCCTTGGATGGAAAGCGCCGTGCCGTCTCTAAGGCGGGACCAACCTCTGCTTTACGAGGAGTTCTGCAGCCTCCGAGCCGAGGCGGAGAGTTTGTTGGGCGAGTTTCGCGACGTGGAGGCAGCATATCTTGAAATCCTCCGGCTCGAGCCGAAATCCGCTTGGGCCCATTACGGACTCGCTGATTACTTGGCCCAATCGGGTCAGTGGGCCAGGTCCGCCGCCACTTACGTCAAAGCCTTGGAGTTGGAGGACCCCAGCGACTTGCCGATGTGGCTCGCATGCACTTGTTCGCTGGTGCAGGCGGGCGACACTGAGGGTTATCGCAAACTCTGTGAAAGGATGGCGCGGCGTTTTGGTCAGGGCCGCGACCCGCATCAAATTGCTTTCCTGGCCCATGTTTGTGTCATGGCGCCCAATGCGCTCGCCAATAGCGAACGGGTCGTGCAATTGGCCGAGCAGCGCATGGCTTTGACCGCCAAGATCGACGTTCACAGACTCTGGTCGATGCATGTTCTGGGACTCGCTTTCTACCGAGCGGGACAATCTGAGAAGGCTATCGCCAGTTTGGAAGCCGCTCAGAAGGATCCCGGTTTGCAGACTTCGGAATTCAAGATGAGCAATTGGCTCGTGTTGGCGATGTGCCGCCACCGGCTGGGTCAGGACTCCGAGGCTGCCGCCGCGCTCCAAAGCGCCCGGGCGATCCTGGCGAAGGAAAAGTACGAACTCGATCGGCAAACGCGCATCGTCCAAACCCTTTTTCGTGAGGCCGAATCGTTGCTCCGCGAGCAATGATCGCAAAGCGAATAGGGAGGCAATCGGAGCTGATCGCTGACTTGAAAATGAGAACAAAATGGGCCGGTGAGGCCACGCCTGCGAAGCAGTTTCCTCACCGGCCCAAGCCGACCCGCGATGTTCGCGGGCACCCCCGCCGGCGGCAGGTCTGCGCGCCGATGGCTGCCCTTTCGTTGTAACGCAGACCAATGCGGCCACGGCGCTCGGTCTGCGCGCCCCCAGTTGCCGATTTCCAACGATTGCAGACCCCAGGAGACTGTCATGAACCTTTTCCATTTGCTACGCCCGTTCGTCGTCGTGCTGCTCGCAGGGGGCAGCCTCATGTTCGCCGCCGGCGCATCGGGAGAGGATCGCACCTATCACTCGCGCAGCACGGCTGTGTTGAACCTCGAAACCGGCGACTTTGTCGCGGCGGGGAACGGAACCCACCTCGGCAGCTACACCGAGATCGGGAACATCTCGATCACGGGCGAAGACCCCACCGCGCTCGACGTCGAAGGCTCGGCGACTCTCACTGCCGCTAGCGGCGATGAACTCCGTGTGGCCATCACCGGTGTGATGAACTTCTTGACAGGGACGATCACCGGGACGATCACCTTCGAGGGCGCCTCTACCGGCCGCTTCGAGGACGCGACCGGCTCCGCGGATGTTGTGGCTCAGGTTCAGCCCGACGGGACGATCGCGGTCGTCGTCGCAGGGACCATCGACTATTGAGCGGCCCGGAGTCAGCGAGAAGTCGCACGAACAAAACTGGCCGGTGAGGCCACGCCTGCGAAGCAGTTTCCTCACCGGCCAAAGCCGACCCGCGATGTTCGCGGGTACCCCGCCGGCGGCTGGTCTGCGCGCCGACGGCTGCTCCCTTCACTATAACGCAGACCACCTTGAAAGGTCTGCGATGTCTCTCTCTTTGCACAAAATCGTGATCTACGCGGCCATCATCCTGGCGGCCGCTTGCGCTGCGTCATCCTCCCAAGCGGCGGGTCGCATCGACGAGAATACTGTCGTCGCGATTCCGCACGGGACGTTCAATGGAGTTGAGTACTGGCGGTACGAGGCCATGTTCGAGGGCGCTAGTTCCAACGGGCGGCCCTACCGGGTGCCTTGCCAGATCATCGCCCCGCTGGCGCCCAGCGAAGGCAGCGGCCTGCTGCTGTTCGACTGGCTCGTCCGGAGCACGGTCTTCACCGTGGTTGGGCAGGAGCAAGCCGACTCGCGGTACACGATGACGGACGAATTCCTCTTCGGCCTCGGCCTCTCCTATGCAACCGTCCGCTGCGACCCGGTGTGCATCGGGAAAGAGTCTCCGCTGGTTGACCCAACCAGGCCATGGTCGGACGATCTGCTCGACACCTCCACAGAGTTCATCCCGTCTGCCGGCGACGAATTCGACATCGTGGTGGATTATGTCCAGGCGCTGCGGTCCGATCCGGTCGCCCTGGAGATCCTCGGCGAGATCAAACGGACGGCTGCGTTCGCCTATTCCGCGGCTGGCTACAAGCTCCGGGGGCTCTTGCGGCTCCAGATGGGCGAGGGACTATTCGACTTCTCGCTCGTGGGAGGAACGGTCAACGGATATGACCACCCGGCGGGGAATAAGATCGGATATTCACAGTCGGAAAAGGCGCCGCTGGCCGGGGCCGGGCTGGAAATCGATTTCCAGACGGAGACCGACGTAATTGGAGGCGGCTACAAGACCAGGCACGAAGAGCCGAACTACCGCGTTTATCAGTTCGCGGGGGCTGGGCACATCCGGGACATTGATGCCCTTGAATTCGGACTTCCCGACCCGGAAAAGGCCAACCCGGCCGAATGGACGCCGTTCATCCGAGCTCTCTTCGTGGCCGGCAATAACTGGTGCGACGGGATCGAGCCGCCGCCGAGCCTCTGGCTCGGCGCTCCGAACGACTCAGCAATCGTCCGCGACGCCAAGGGCAATGCCCTGGTCCGCTTCGTCGGTGGGCTGCCTGTGGACACCACTGCCTACCGGCTGCCGGAAGTCGCCGTCGGCGAGAACCAGTACATCCCGCGCGACCCGTCCTACAACGACGGCACGTTCCTCGGCTTCATGCGGATGATCGCGGGTTCTCATGTCGATCTGACAGACAGCTTCACCAGCCACATCGACTACGTCCGAGACGTTACGTTCCACGCTCGCTGGCTGGAGGATTTCGGTTACCTGCTGGAAGCGGATGCCGACGATATCATTCGGCTGGCAAGGGAGTCTGACATCGGCAAACCGTAGGCCGCTTTGTCGATGATGAATCGTGCCTCACATCCTGGGCGATGTCCCTATCAGGCTGGCGATTTCCACTTTGCAATTGGTGACATGGCCCTGCACAATAGGGCCATGTCCGACGTCACCCGCATCCTTTCGCAGATCGATTCCGGCGATCCGTCCGCCGCCGCACAGCTTCTTCCGCTGGTCTATGACGAGCTGCGGAAGCTGGCAGCGGCAAAGTTGGCGCACGAGAAGCCGGGGCAGACGCTGCAGGCGACAGCTCTGGTCCACGAGGCCTACATCCAGTTGGTGGATCGAGACCGTCCGCAAAGCTGGGATTCGCGCGGGCACTTCTTTGCCGCGGCTGCCGAAGCGATGCGCCGCCTGCTTATTCAAAGTGCCCGCCGGAAGCGGGCCCAAAAGCGGGGCGGAGCCGGCCAGCGCTGGGAGCTGGTGGACGCCGATCTTGCTGCGAATGGCAGCCCCCTGGACATCCTCGCCCTGAGCGATGCCCTCGACCTGTTGGCAGCGCAGGACGCGACGGCTGCCAGCGTGGCCAAGCTCCGCATTTTCGCCGGCCTTACCGTGGATGAGGCCGGCAGCGCATTGGGCATTCCCCACACCAGCGCTTATCGCCAATGGACTTACGCGCAGGCCTGGCTGCGGGCCAAGCTGCGCGATGCCCCGTAAGGTCCGGCCCCAACAATTCCTTCCGGCGTTTTTCGAATTTTCCGGTTTCTTGGTATTTCGCAGCCCTGGTTTGCACATTGACCCCTGGTTCGCCCAGAGGCGCAATGCAGGCCAAATGCCAGGCACGCGTGACGCTATGGATCCTAAGCAAGCTAAATCGATTTTTTTGCACGCGGTGGAGCACGTTCCGCCCGGAGAATGGCCCGCTTATCTCGCCGGGGCCTGCGGCGACGATGCCGGTCTGAAGCACGGCGTCGAGCTGCTCTTGTCGGCCCACCGCGAAAACGTCGATCTAGCGGATCAAGCCCGCCAAGCGTGCAGCGACGTTCTACCGACCATCGACCAACCCATACAGGAAAAACCAGGCACGCAGATCGGTCCCTACAAGCTCCTTCAGCAGATCGGCGAAGGCGGTTTTGGCGTCGTTTTCATGGCAGAGCAGATTGAGCCGGTCCGCCGCCGTGTGGCCCTGAAGGTGATCAAGCCGGGGATGGATACGCGGCAGGTGATCGCCCGCTTTGAGGCCGAACGGCAGGCGCTGGCAGTAATGGACCATCCGAATATCGCCCGGGTGTTTGACGCCGGCGGCACCGAGTCGGGTCGGCCGTACTTCGTCATGGAGCTCGTTCGCGGGACGCCGATCACCCAGTACTGCGACGAGAGCAGCCTCACGATCCGCGAGCGGCTGGAGCTCTTTGCCATGGTCTGCCAGGCGATCCAGCACGCGCACAGCAAGGGGATCATCCATCGGGACATCAAGCCGACGAATGTCCTGGTCACGCGACACGACGGACAACCGGTCGTGAAAGTGATCGACTTCGGTGTGGCCAAGGCGATGGGACAGCAGCTTACTGAGAAGACGCTGTTCACCGAATTCGCCCAAATGATCGGCACACCGCTCTACATGAGCCCCGAGCAGGCAGAGCTGTCCAGCACCGACATCGACACGCGAAGCGACATCTACTCGCTGGGAGTCTTGCTCTACGAGCTGCTCACCGGCACGACGCCCGTCAGCAAGGAACAACTCAAGCAAGCCGCCTTCGACGAAATCCGCCGAATCATCCGCGAGGATGAGCCCCAAAAGCCCAGCACGCGCATCAGCACGGCCGAGGCGGCACCAAGCATTGCCGCCCAGCGACATACCGAGCCAGCGAAACTGACGAAGCTGGTTCGCGGCGAGCTGGACTGGATCGTGATGAAGGCCCTGGAAAAGGACCGTAATCGTCGCTACGAGACGGCCAACGGATTTGCCAAGGATATCGAGCACTACTTGAATGATGAGCCGGTGCTGGCCTGCCCGCCGTCGGCGGGTTATCGGCTGCGGAAGTTCGCCCGCCGGAACAAGGGCGGCCTGGCAGTGGCCGCGCTGGTGCTGCTGTTCCTGGTGCTGCTTGGCAGCGGTGTTGGCTGGACGGTGCGCGACCGGGCGGCCCGGCAGAGTCGCATCGGGGCACAGGCGGACATGATCCTGCGTGAGGTTGACACGCTGGAGAAGGAGCAAAAATGGTCCGAGGCCCTGGTGGCAGCCCAGCGGGCCGAGGCGCTGACGGCTGATGGGGCGGATGCGGCGACCCAGGAGCGGGTGCGACAGGTGCTTCACGCCCTGCGGATGGTCGCCGCGCTGGACGAAGTGCGCCTCTCCGAGACGTACACCGCCGGGGCGGAAGGGCGGTCCACGGCCCACCACCCCCACCTGTATGCGGCGGCGTTCCGCGACTTCGGGGTCGATGTCGAATCGCTTCCCGCGGAGGAATCGGCGGTGCGGCTGCGTGCCCGGCCGGCGGTGGCCGTCGCCCTGGCCGCGGCCCTGGACGACTGGGCTCGCGCCGGGCGCAGACGAGACCCGGATCAATCGAAGCGACTGTGTTCGCTGGCCGCCACCGTTGATCCGGACCCCTGGCGGGTGAGCGTGCGCCAGGCCTCCGCGGCGACGGATGTCGAGTCGCTCATCAAGCTGGCGAGCGCCCCGGACACGACCCGGCAGCCGCCGCAATCTCAGTGTCTGCTCGCTTCTTCGCTGGAGCTGTGCGACCGGCCCGATCAAGCCCTCGCCCTCCTGGAGCGGGCCAGCGAAATCCATCCCGGCGACTTCTGGGTCCATTATCAACTGGCTTCGCTCAACTGGAGGGCGCGCCCAGCGCGTCTGGACGCGGCACTGCGTCACGCTGTCGCCGCACGGGCGCTACGTCCCCGCAGCGCCGGCGCCTGGTCCAATCTCGGGGTCGTTCTTTTGAAACAGACGAAGCCGGACGAGGCCGTTGCGGCGTGCCGTAAGGCCACCGAACTCGATCCGAAAAACGCCAGAGCCTACAGCTTCCTCGGCTGGGTCCTGACTAAGCAGAGGAAGCTGGACGAGGCCCTCGCCGCCTGCCGTAAGGCCATCGAACTCGACCCGAAATACGCCAGCGCCTACCGCAACCTCGGCGCCGCCCTGGCCGAACAGAAGAAGTGGCCCGAGGCCATCGCCGCCTTCCGCAAAGTGATCGAAATCGAGCCGAATTCGAAATGCGCCGCCGACGCTTACTTCGGAATCGGCAAAACCCCGGGAAAGGCGGATGAGAGACTCGACTCCATCAAGCAGGCCGTCGAACTCGACCCGACACTCGTCGAGGCCCAAAACTGCCTGGCCTGGCGGCTGACGAACGGCTGGGATGTAAAACTGCGCGACCCCCAGCGGGCCCTGGAGGCGGCCCGGAAGGCTGTCGAGCTTGCGCCGCAAGACCCCTTCCCGTGGAAGATGCTGGGATGGGCTCACTACCGCGCGGGGGACTGGAAGGCCAGCATCGAGGCGCTGGAGAAGTCGTGCGCCTTGTGGTCGCAGGAAGACCCGAAGGGGGGCGACGCCTACCAGTGGTTCTTCTTGGCGATGGCCAATTGGAAGCTCGGCGAGAAGGACATGGCCCGCCAGTGGTATGGCCGGGCCGTCGAGTGGATGGACGAGAACGCCCCGAACAATGAAGAGTTGCGCCCTTTCCGAGCGGAAGCCGCAGAGGTGTTGGAGCTGAAAGAGAAGCAGTAGGACGGAGAGTGGCCGTCACGCTCCGCGTGACGAGCCCAGTCACATCACGCGGAGCGTGATGGCTACAAAACAAAGCGGCCGGCGGGGTCCTTACGACCAAGCAAGCTCCCGCCGGCCAGGCACCGCCCCGGCGCTCGGTCTGCGCGCCGGCGGCAATGTGCTCGCTATTGTAACGCAGACCAACTTGGATTCGGAGAACGAATCATGTCACTCCTCAGTTGGCTGCAGAAGATCCGCTCCGTCCTGGCGCTCGGCCGGGGCCAGAGCCATCCCCCACGACACGGCATGCCGCGGGCCAGAACGCATCGGCCCCACCTCGAAGTCCTGGAAGACCGCCACACGCCCAGCCTCTTTCTCGCATACTATACCGCGGATGAGCCTCCGGGGGTCGCGTGGCCTCCGACTGACTTCACCAGCGACGGCATCGTCGATCAGCTCAATCTCAATGGCGCGCACGAGGTGGCCGTCAGACCCGGCCTGGGTGACGGCACTTATGGCGATCCGATCGTCAGTTACGCCCTATACGCGGGTGCCCCGGCGGTGGCCGACTTCGACGGCGACGGCCGGCTCGATGTCGCCACGGTCGCCCAAGAGTTGGGCCCCCCGACGGTCACCCGGGGGAGCGTGCTCTTGGGACAAGGGGACGGCACCTTTCTCGATTGGAATTTCTATGAAGCCGACTACATTCCTTACCCCAATCAGATCAAGATCGCCGACATTGGGGGCGATGGCCGACCGGACGTGGTCGTCGGTGGCTGGGCCGACGCCTACGGCCAGGAGTACGTCTTCGCGGTGCTGCTCAACGACGGCATCTGGCCAAACACGCCGCAGTTGCGGATCGGCGACCTGAGCGTCACCGAAGGGAACACGGGGGTCGCCCTAGCCGTCTTCAACGTGACTCTGGATTACGGAGCCGACCAGCCGGTGACCGTCGAGTATGGCACCGCCGACGGAGGCGCCACAGTCGGCAGCGACTACCAGGCGGTCAGCGGGACGCTGACCTTCGCACCCAGCGAGACCAGCAAGACCATCACCGTGCCCGTCAACGGTGACCTTCTCGTCGAGCCGAACGAATCCTTCTACGTCTACCTGGGTAACCCGACCAACGCTCTCCTCGCCGACGACCAGGGGCAGGGCACCATCGTGGACGACGAGCCACACAGCTTTCTCTCGATCACCCCCGTCGTGAGCCACAGCGAGGGCAACACCGGCCAGACGCCGTTCGCTTTTGCCGTCACCCTTTCGTCCGCCTATGACGCGCCGGTGACGGTGGACTGGGCGACGGCCGATGGCGGCGCCACGGCCGGTAGCGACTACCAAGCCGCGGGTGGAACCCTGACATTTGCCCCTGGCGAGACCAGCAAGACGATCACCGTCCGGGTCATCGGCGACCGCATCCCCGAGCCGAGTGAGACGTTCGTCGTCAACCTGAGCGGCGCGACCAATGCGACCATCGCCGACGGCCAGGGCGTGGGCACCATCGTGGACGACGAGCCGCGCGTCAGCATCGGCGACGTGACCAAGAGGGAAGGCCGGAACGGCAAGGCGACGATGTTCACCTTCACGATCACGCTCTCGGCCGCCTACGACCAGGCGGTGACGATGTCGTTCCAGACTGTGAACGGCACGGCCACGACGGGGGACAACGACTACGTCGCCAAGACCGGCACGCTGACCTTCGCCCCTGGGGAGACAACCAAGACGATTACCATCGCGGTCAAGGGCGACAGCAAGAGGGAGGCAGGCGAGACGTTCTACCTCGACCTGTTCGGGCTCAGCGGCAATGCACTGTTCACCAAGAACCGCGGCATCGGGACGATCCTGAACGACGATTGATCACCGTCCAAACAAAAGCGGCCGGTGAGGCCCTAACCATCAAGAAAGCTCCTCACCGGCCCGGCACCGCCCCGGCGCTCGGTCTGCGCGCTGAGACGATGTGCTGCTCATTGTAACGCAGACCATGCTCCAGTTCGAAAGGGTTTGTGTATGAGTAGCTGCTTTACGAACGTTTGGCGGGGCCTACTGGTCTGTGTGCTGCCGCTGGCCATGGCCAGCGCGGCATCGGCTGACGAAGTGATCAATTGGCACGAACACATGCTCGTCGCCCTGGCCAAGGGAGGGGGCAATCCCCAAATCAGGAGCCGCAATGCGGCACACGTTTCGGCGGCCGTGTTCGATGCGGTCAACGGCATCGAACGCCGGTACACGCCGATTCACGTTGACGCCGCCGCGCCCCGCGGCGCATCCAAGCGTGCCGCAGCCGTGCAGGCCGCCTACGCGATCCTGCTCTCCAAGTTCCCGGCGCAACGGGCCGAACTCGATGCCAAGCGGACCGCGTCGCTGGCTGCCATTGCCGATGGAGGGGAATCGATGGAGCGCGGCATCGAGTGGGGACAGTTCGTCGCCGACGAGATTCTCGAGTGGCGCAGCACCGACGGATTCACACCGACGCCAGACCCCTACCTCGGCAGCGACGAACCGGGCAAGTGGCGTCCGACCCCCCCAGGGTTTGCGTCTGGCGCAGTGCCGCAGTTCGCCACCATGACCCCCTGGGGGATCGAGTCGCCGGACCAATTCCTTCCCCCGGGCCCACCGGCACTGGGCAGTGAACTGTATCTCATCGATTACGAGGAAACCAGGCAGATGGGCAGCGCCACCAGTCCGCTTCGCACGGCGGATCAGACGGACGCCTGTTTCTTTTGGGAGTCGGGAAGCCCCACTTACTTTTGGGACCGTACCGCTCTCGACCTGCTGGCAACCGTGGATACCGAGC
>Ga0075428_100006083_pt1 | contig 13418 bp, 12 predicted proteins | sample RhiMetdeltSRZDD2_FD_75291 | JGI IMG/M metagenome (GOLD analysis project Ga0075428, IMG submission 75291) | Populus rhizosphere microbial communities from Tennessee, USA - Rhizosphere MetaG P. deltoides SRZDD2 | ecosystem: Host-associated > Plants > Roots > Rhizosphere > Soil | place: USA...
CTACGATGTTCATGGACTCTGGACCCTCGGGGTGGAGTAGTGTCTCCCCTATGGTCTCAGAGTCCTTCTGGTCTGTCACACGGCCGCACGCTCTTTACCAACACAGTTCAGAACCGAGTCAAAAGATGAACCGCTCCAACCGGGGTCTCGCTGCCCGGCTACGCGCTCGACTGTTTGCTCCCCTCGCGGCGGCTGGTGCCGCCGCGCTGCTCGGCGCCACTGGCCTGCCGTCGATCGCGCAGGCCCAGGCCGTACCGACCTTCGTCGCCGTGACGGCGAACAACCAGCTGCTTCGCTTCGGCGGGACCACACCAGGCACGATCGCCGCGACGGTTGCCATCACCGGGTTGCCGTCCAACGAGACGATCATCGGGGCCGACTTCCGACCGGCGAACGGACGCCTGTACGCCCTTGGCAACAGCGGCCGCCTGTTCACCATCGACACCACGAGCGGCGCAGCCGTCGCCAGCCGCGAAGCCGGGTGCCCCCGCCGCGGCCCAGATGCCAATGCCGGCCGCGCTACCCCGCGCCGGCGAGGCTGAGGACCGCGTGGCGAGCCTGGCCGGGTTCGCCAGCATCGGCGCTGGCCTGCTGCTCACGGGCAGCGGGCTGGTGCTCCGCCGCCGACGCGCCTGACCGCCACCGGCCACGCCCTGACTTTTCGGGTCAGCCAGCCTGGCTCACGTCGAGGTGGAACCCCTACCCCCAGCCCCCTCCCATGCGTGGGGGAGGGGTCCTCTCCTCGCGGATCACGAATCGGAGCACCATCAGCAGCGCCGCCACGATCACGCCGTGCAGCACGAACACCGCCAGGCTGCCACGGCTGAGCGCCAGGAAGTCGACCAGGCCGTACACGACCGACCCGCCGAGCCCCACCGCCACCGGCACGGTCACCTGCCCGCGTCCGAGCAGCGCCGCCCAGACACCTGCCGCGACCAGACCGCCGGTGATGCCGTGCACCAGTGGCCGGAGCGTTGCCAGCCCGACCAGCGTCACCGCCCACTCTAGGACCCCCACCACCCCCGTCGGTGAGTATCCAGCCAGCATAATCGGCCAGTAGTTGACCAGCGTCGACGCCGCCGCGAACCCGACCCCTGACGCCACCCCGAGGATCACGCCATCCGTCACCTCGTCGAGCGAACGACGCCAACTCCGGAGCAGCAGCGGCCCGGCCAGCATGAGCAAGTTGGCGATCAGCGGCACCGTGACGCCAAGCAGCAGAACCAGGCTGAGCGAGGGCCGGCCCTGGGCCATCGCCGCCAGCTGGGCCACGCCCAGTTGCTCGGTGTACAGCCGGGCCAGCAGCGCCAGCCCCGCGCCGGCCAGCCCGCCGGTCAGAGCCGCCAGTCCCAGCACGTTCAGCGGCACCCTCTCGTGGACGTCCGCGTCGTGGAGGTAGGCGATGGCGATCACCGGAAGGACCACGGCCGCCAGGACGGCTGCCACGCCCGCGTTGGCGAACACCAGCAGTCCCACCACCCCGAGCACGCCCGCCACCAGCGCCCCGAGGTAGAGCAGGAGCCGCTGCCGCTCGACCGTCCTCATAGAGGGGATTGTAGTGCTGGCCCCGGCCGCCCGCTGTTCACGCCGGCGCGGCCGGCTCCCAGAGGTGATCCACCGAACTGTCCGGATAGAAGTATGCGAACCCGTTCCGCTCGGCGTAATGTCGATCCATGTTCGTGTCGCCGATGTGAATGTACTCCTCGGCGTCGAGCTCCGCTCTGACCCGGTCGAGGTGGTGCTTCAACACTGTGAACGCGACCGGGATACCGTGCGCCTGCCACATCCGCTGCTGCCGGCTGACCGTCCAGTCGGAGCAGCTCCCGACGATGTACCCCAGGTCGAGGGCCTGTCTCACGCGCTCGATCGTGATGGAGCCCGGCGGGTCCCCGACCTCGAGCGTGCCGTCGATGTCGAAACTGATCAGCTTCGCCAATGCAGATCTCCTCAGCTCGGGTGCTTGCCGAACATGATCCAGCCGCCGCTGGGAGGGGTCGTGAACGCCGCCAGCGCCGTCTCGGCCCGCACCGTCACCTGACGCGCACCCGCCGTTCCGCGAAGCTGCTCGATGCTGTCTGTGTACATCGCCGTGCGCAGTCGCCCGGTGCCCAGGTTCCCGCCGCTCGAGCTAAACGGATGCGGGCCCTTCACGCTGATGTCGCCGGCGTAGAACGCGAACGACTCGCCGCGCTTCACGCCGTGCCACCCGAACGCCTCCAGGTAGAACTGGGTCATGATCGAGTAGCCGTCGTACGGGTTGAAGATGTCGACGTCGGCCGGGCCGAGCCCCGCTCCCTCGTACATCCGCTCAGCCGCCCGATCGGTCCACATCTCGATCTCGTCCAGGTCCGCCTGCGTGCTGCGCTGCTTGAAGCTGTGCTGCGAATGGTTCAGCACGTAGACCGGTGGCTGCCGCATGTCCTTTGCGCGATCCGCCGTGGTGAAGAGATATGCGGTGGACGCCTGGACCGGGCGATCGCAGTCCCAGATCCGGAGCGGGTTGAGGATGAAGCGCGACGTCTTGTAGTCCTCCACCGTGATCGGCTCGATGCCGTGGGTCGCGTTGAACCCCCACGGCGTGAGCATCCCGTTCTTGTGCTGGTTGATCACGAACGGCGCGAGATCGTCGTGCTCGCCGCCGTACCTCAGGCAGTATTGGTTGTGGGGGAAGATGTTGATGAAGTCGTTGCCGCCGTGGTTGCCCCACGGCACCGTCCACTGGCGGGCGCCTCTGGCGTAGTCGTCGGCGTTCTCGCCGCCACGGCGATACCGCCCCTCCAGGTTGCCGCACGGGTAGATCACCAGGCAGGTGCTGCACCTGCCGTCGCCCACCGCCTGCGCGGCCATCCCCACCATCTCGCCGATCGTCGGTACGCCGGTGGGCGCGAACTTCACGTTCTTCAGCCCCATGTTCTGGATGAGCCACTCGGCGTTTACCAGCGTCAGGCCCAGCTCGGAGTCGTACGGCGGGTCGAAGTACGGCCGCGGCGCCCACCTCGACGCCGATCCGCCGCTGGCCCCGGCGATGTGGCTGTCGCAGCAGATCACGCCGTCGATCTGGTCCGCCGTGACGCCAGCGTCGTCCATCGCCTTCTGACAGGCGAGGATCGAGTAGGCGCCGATCGTCTGGTCCATCGAGACGCCGTCCCAGCGCCGGTCGACCGGCGAATGCCCGAACCCTGCGACGGCGACCTTGCCGCGATGCTCCCAGACGCCCAGGCCGTCCCTATCCCGCCGCCATCCGTAGCTGCTCGGCGCTGTCATGCGTCACCTTTTCCTGTCACGCGCCACTCGTGGATCAACTGACCTGGCGCGACTTCTTCGAACGTCACCTCGACGGCGGCGCCCACCGGCACCTCGTACGGCGGGGTGCCGGGCAGGTTCGAGTAAAAGTTGACGGTCGGATCCTCGTCGAGTGTGACCATCGCCAGGTTGTACGGCTGGTCCGGCATCCGCCGGTTGAGCCGGCCGTCCTCGATCACGATGAAGGTGGCGATGTGGCCCTTGCCGCTGACCTCACGCCAGCTGAGGCTCTCTGCAGACCCGCAGACCTGGCAGCTCGGTTGCGGCGGATACTGGAGCTTGCTGCATGCGTTGCAATGCTGCAGCTCCAGCCGCCGCTCGTTGACCGCGTCCCAGAACGGCTTGCTCACCTCGTCCGGGACCGGGATCAGCTTCGGCATCGTCGGCCTCCTCCCCCAGAGCGTTCCCGAAGGGTTCGCGTCGCCTCGCGGTCGATGGCGTAGTGCTCCGGCAGTGAGATCCGCTCCTCCGGCCGCTTCGAGCAGGTGATCTTCACGCCGTAGTCGCGCTCGGCCCCTGCCACGGTCACGTACCCGTAGATGACGTCCTGGAGCACCGCCTCCGGATCGCGCGTGAACGGGTCGAAGAACCCGCCCCCGCCCGGCGGTTCCAGCGTCGCCGACACGTCCGGCTCGAGCGTCAGGTACGCCTTCGGGTTCGGCCGCTCCCCGGTCGAGAGGAAAAACTCGCCGATCGCGCCATCCTTCCCGCCCAGGTACCCCTTCGCCCGGAACTGCGTCCGATCCCGCATCCCGGCCATCGACCACGGCAGGCCGCTGGTGGTCCGGAACGTCGTGTACTGACCGCAGCCACCCCGGAACCGCCCCGGACCGCCGGAGTCCGGCTTGATCTCCCGGCGCTCCAGCATCATCGCCGTCAGGTTCTCGATCACCTCGGCCGGCACCCCGGCCACCCCGCTCGGGAACCCGATGTTGTTCAGGCCGTCCTTCGTCGGGCGCGCGCCCGTGCCGCCGCACTGGAAGATCGTCAGGTTGAACGTCCGGCCGGTCTTCTCCTCGCCACGGAAGACCGTCGCCCAGAGCGGCGCCGCCCCCTCGGCCATCAGCCGATCGGGGATCACGTCCACCAGCGCCCCGAAAATCAGGTTCGGCAGGAAGTGCCCGATGATGTGCCGTGCCGCCACCGGAGCCGGGTACTTCGGGTTCAGGATCGTCCCCTCCGGCGCCATCACGTGGACCGGGCGGAACGAGCCCTCGTTGTGCGGCACATCCGGGCAGATCGCCGCCTTCACCGCGAAACTCGTGTAGGCGTGGGTGTAGTTCAGGACCGAGTTGATCCCAAACCGGCTCTGCGGCGACGACCCCGTGTGGTCCACCGTCATGCTGTCGCCCTCGACGATCACCTTCGCCTTCAGGACGATCGGCGCCTCGAAGCCGTCGCTCCAGAGCTCGTTCTCGTAGACCCCGTCCGGCAGCTCGCGGATCGCCGCACGCAGCGCCTGCTCCGACCGCTCGATGATCGCGTCCGACAGCGGCTCGATCGTGTCCAGGTCGAACTCGTCCATCAGCTCCAGCAGCCGCGCCCCACCCACGTCGTTGCAGGTCGTCATCGCGTACAGGTCGCCCTCGACCTCGTCCGGCAGGCGGACGTTGCCGCGGATGATCTGGAACAGGATCTCGTTCCGCTCGCCCTTGTCGAACAGCTTCATGATCGGGAGATAGAGGCCCTCCTCGTACACCTCCCGCGCCTCGGCGGAGAGGATCCGCCCGCCGATATCCGCCACGTGGCAGGTGTTCGCGAAGAGCGCCACACACGTCCCGTTCCGGAAGACCGGCGTCAGGATCGTGATGTCGTTGATCTGCCCGGCCGTCATCCACGGGTCGTTCGTCAGCAGGACGTCGCCCGGCGAGAGGCTCTCTGGCGGGTACACCTTCAGGAAGTGTCGGACGCCCGTCGCCATCGCGTTGATGTGGCCGGGCGTGCCCGTCTCGGACTGCGCCACCATGTTGCCCCGTACGTCGAAGACGCCGCAGGCGAGATCCTGCGACTCCCGCACGATGGTGCTGAACGCCGTCCGCATCAGCGCCGCCTGCTGCTCGCTACACACCGAGAGCAGACGGTTCCAGAGCACTTCCAGCGTGATCGGGTCGATCGTGGTCGCGGTCACAGTTTGCGAGATAGTCATCTTGATCCCTCAGCTAAGGTCAACCCGCAGGTTCCGCAGCTCGTCGATTGTGCACCGGCCGCCCGGCCCGATCACCACCGTCGATTCCCGCTCCTCGACGATCGCCGGCCCGACGAACGTCGCCCCCGGGGCGAGCTTGTACCGATCGTAGACGGGGGAATCGCGGTACTCACGCCACTCTGGGTGGTAGACCTTGCGCGTCCCCTTGAGCGCCTCCTCGGCGGTGCCGGTCTCTGGTCCCTCGGCCTTCAGCCGCAGTGTCGGCTTCGGGCCGGACACGACCAGCCGCCACGACATGACCTCGAGGCCCACGTTCGGCCCGATCCGACCGTACAGCTGCTTGTAGACCCGCTCGAACGCTTCCACCAGTGAGGCCCGCGAGCCCTCGTCCAGGTCGCCGGCCGGCAGCGGCACCCGCACCTCGTACCCTTGCCCCACGTACCGCACATCCGCCGAGCGAAGGAAGCTGATCTGCTCCTCCGGCACACCCGAACCGAGCAGGATCTCCCGTCCGTTCCCCTCCATCTCGGCGAAGATCCGGGTGACCGCCGCCCAGTCCAGCTCGTCCAGCCGCCCGTACGAGGTCCGCACGAAGTCGAACGCCAGCGGCGCCGTCAGGAACCCCACCGTCGAGGTCACGCCGGCCGCGTACGGCGAGATCATCGCCGGTGCGTGCAGGACTTCGGCGACCCGGTAGGCGTGGACCGGCCCGGCCCCGCCGAACGCGAAGACCGGGAACGACCTGGCATCCTTGCCCCGCTCGATCGCGTGCACCCTGGCCGCGTTCGCCATGCTCTCGTTGACCACCTGGTGGATCCCCCAGGCCGCCTCGGCAACGCTGAGCCCCAGCGGATCGGCGATCCGTTCCTTGATCGCCCGCTCGGTCGCCGCCAGGTCCAACTGCATCCGCCCACCCAGGAAGAAGGCCGGATCGAGGTAGCCCAGGATCAGGTCGGCGTCCGTGACCGTCGGCTCGCTGCCGCCGCGACCGTAGCAGACCGGCCCCGGCTCCGCCCCTGCGCTGTCCGGACCGACCTTCAACAGCCCCAGCGAGTCGATCCTTGCGATGCTGCCGCCCCCGGCCCCGATCTCGATCATCTCGATCACCGGCGTCTTGACTGGCAGGCCGCTCCCCTTCTTGAACCGGTACTTCCGGTCCACCTCGAAGTCGTTCGCCGTCAGCGGCTGCCCCTTCTCCACCACGCACAGCTTCGCCGTCGTGCCGCCCATGTCGAACGACATCAGGTCGGCCGCCCCGATCATCGCGCCGAAGTACGCCGTCGCGAGCGCCCCGGCCGCCGGCCCGGACTCCAGCAGCCGGATCGGAAAGCGCGTCGCCGTCTCGATCGTCCCGATGCCGCCGCTCGACAGCATCACGAACAACTGGCCCCTGAACCCGAGCGTCCGCAGCCGCTGCTCCAGCCCCCGCAGGTACCGATCGACCCGGTCCTGGACGTAGACGTTCGCGCAGGTCGTGCTGGTCCGCTCGTACTCGCGGATCTCCGGCACCACGTCCGAGGAGATCGAGACCCGGATCTCGGGCGCGACCTTCGCGATCAACTCGGCAACCTGCCGCTCGTGGGTCGGGTTGGCGTAGCTGTGGAGCAGGCAGACGGCGATCGCCTCGATCCCCTTCTCCTTCAGCTCCCTGACCAGCGGCTCGAGGTCTTCCAGGTCCGGCGGTCTGACCACCTCGCCGCTCGCCAGCACCCGCTCGTCGACCTCCAGCCGGAGGTAGCGCGGCACCAGCGGCGTCGGCATCTCCAGGAACACGTCGTACAGGTCGTAGCGATGCTCGCGCCCGATCTCGACGGCGTCCCGAAAGCCCTTCGTCGTCAGCAGCGCCGTCTTCGAGCCCTTTCGCTCGATCAGGCTGTTCGTCACCAGGGTCGTGCCGTGGATGACGTGCTCGACCTCGACCGCCTCCACGCCGGACCGGGCCAGGGCGTCCCGCAGGACGGTTTCGACGGCCTCGGACGGGTCGATCGGCGTGGTGAGCGACTTGCCGACGGTGATGGCGCCGCTCGCCGTCTCGACGAGGATCAGGTCGGTGAACGTGCCCCCAATGTCGACGCCCACACGGTAGGTGACGCCGGCCTTCGCTTCACTCACGGATTGCTCGCTCCTCGGTGGAGGTCAGTCGCCCCGACCCGCCGGAGAGATGTTACATGCCGGTGAAGGCCGCTATCGCCGCCAGCTCCCGATCCAGGAGCCCTCGCACTTCTTGCACTGTGAAGGAACGAAGCTCGTAGCGGCCACCTCGGCTTGCCTCTTCAAGCACCCGATATGCTGTCTGCACACCATATGGCACCCCGGAGCTGGGGGCAGCGAGTGCCCTGGCACGAGCAGTGTAGTTCTTGACCACGATGCCTCGCCCGATCAGATACGCGGTGAGTCCATGAAGCGCACTGTAAAACGCAGCCGTGACCATCCACTGAAGGGCCGTTGGATCGGCTTGGGCTGACGCGAGCAGCCATTCGGCGTGGGAACGGTTAGATCGAGCCTGTGTCAGGTGATCATTGATGCTCGGAACCGTCATCGTTCGAGAACGGTGTCGAATCCCGACTGGAGCTCTGCTCGAATCCCCTCGGGGATCCGACTTGTCAGGGTAACCATCAGATCAAAGCTGTGCAACGACGTCGAGTTCAGATAGTTCCGTTCAGCGTCGTATATCTGCGCCTCGGCCTCACGATCGTCATCCGGCAGAAATACATGAACGTATGTGCCGGCGCCATTGACCGTGACGCCAATCGTGGTCACGGTCGGTATGGACCAGATCTCAGCCAGAAGTCTGACCATGGGCCAGGACTTTCGAAGTTGAGCATCAGTCGACCAGGCGGCGACGGGCAATCGAGCAGCCCTCGACGACTTCGCCTGCTCAGTATCCGGCTCTTGCTCCGCTACGCGTGATACCGCCATCGTTCGCCTCCTCGCCACGAATGATACGACGAGGCATCAAACCCAGTTGAGGCGACTGGCCGGCCGAGCGACGTGACGCTACTCGCGGGGCGCGGCCGGGTAGATCAGCGCCGTCTCCTCGTAGCGCGCCTCCACCAGCCGCAGCTGCTCCATCCACTCGCGCACCAGCGGATAGAACCGAATCAGGCGCTCCCGTTCGGCCGCTGAGACCCGGATGCCGTGCCGCGCCAGGATCGCATCCACGGCCACCGCATCTTCAGAGCTCGTCGTGACCTCTGGGTTCCTGCTCATGCTGGCTGCGCCTCCCAGACTCGCTTCGGCGCCCGCAGGTGCCAGTCCGTCATCCGCTGATACGCGTCGCCCACCTTGAACACCGTCGGCTCGTCGAACGGCCGCCCCACGATCTGCATGCTCAGCGGCATCCCAGTTGTCGGGCTGAACCCGCACGGAACGCACAGCGCCGGCTGCCCGGTCACGTTCCAGATCCCGGAGAAGTTCGTGCCCAGGAACAGGAAGTCCGTGTCGTACCCTTCCAGGAGCGGCGCCACGGTCGGGCGAGACGGCGTGATCAGAACGTCCACCCCATCGCCGTCAGCGCCGAGGGACGGCCTGAACAGCGCGAGGCACGCGGTCTTGACAATCGAGCGGACGCGCTGCGCCTGCACGAAGTCGGCCCCCATGTACAGCATCCCCACCAGGAGCGCCTCGCGCGTGTACTTGCCGTACAGCTCCGGCTTCGACCGCAAGTCCGGCTCGTGGTAGGCGAGTGCCTCGCTCCCCATCGTCGCCCAGAGCGCGTGCTGGGCCTCGGCCGCGTACCGGACCCGGACCTCCACCACCGTCGCGCCGGCCGCCTCCATCGCCTTGATCGCGTCCAGAACCCCGGCTTTCACCTCGGGCTCCAGGCCCGGCGCCGTGAAGAAGTGCTCCGTCGGCACGCCGATCCGCACCCCCGCCAGCGAGCCGTCCATCTGTTCGAACATATCCGCCACCGGCCGATCGACCGTGCTCGGGTCGTTCGGATCGTAGCCGGCCATCACCTGGAGCATGGCCGCGCAGTCCCAGACCGTGTGTGCCATCGGGCCGATGTGGTCCAGGCTGTAGCCGAGCGGCACGCACCCTTCCTTGCTAACCAGCCCGAACGTCTGCTTGATCCCGCTCAACCCGCAGAACGCCGACGGCCCCCGGATCGAGCCGCCCGTGTCCGTACCCAGCCCGGCGATCGCCAGATCCGCCGCGACCGCGATGGCCGTCCCGGAGCTGGACCCGCCAGCCGTCCGATTCAGGTCCCACGGGTTCTTCGGCATCGGAAAACCGGTCTCCGCGTCCGGCCAGCCAATGGCGTACTCGTGCAGCACCGTCTTGCCCAGCATGATCGCGCCGGCCTGCCGCAGCTTCCGCATCACCGTCGCATCCCCGCGCTGGCCCCAGACCGGGTCCATCACCCGGCTGTTCGCCGTCGTCGGCGCGTCCTCGGTCGCGATGATGTCCTTGATGGCGAGCGGGATCCCCTGGAGCGGTCCCCGGTTTATGCCGGCCGCGAAGTCGGCGTCAGCCTGGCGCGCCGCCGCCAGCGCCGTCTCGTCCGCGATCTGGATGAACGCGCCGAGCTTCCCGTTGGCAGCGTGCGCCCGCGCCAGCAGCGTCTCGGTCAGAGTGACGGCACTAATCGAACCGCTTCTGAGCGCCTCGGCGGCGGCGGCGATGGTGCGCGGTAGCTCGCTCATCTTTGCTTCCTGACGCTGTTCACGCTGACATACCTCGCCCCCGTGCTTTCACTCAAGCTGAACCGGTCAGCACGTGCTCCGGCGAGCCCGGGATCAGGTGGATCAGGCGCGGCGGATCGCCCCGGTCGGGCCGCGTCACGATCGCGACCGGCACGATCACCTTACCCTCGTTCCAGGCGATCGTCCAGACCTTCTCCGTCGACGCGCGCCCGAACTCCTCGGCGGCTGATGGATCCAGCCAGACAAATGCCGACGGATCGGCGCGGTCGAGCTCCATCAGCCGAAAGCCGCTCCCGCTCGCAAACGCCAACGCCCCGCTGACCAGGATGCGGTCCGTCAACGTCTGGTAAAACGCCCGGTAGCTGAACGGCTCGGCGCCGGGCTCCGCGACCCACTCCGCACCCTCAAGCGTGTACAGGTCGACGTCTCCATCCGTGCCGATCGGATGGCGCGCCTGCCAGACCAGCCGCCCCTGCAACAGGTGATGCATCCACGGCGCCGGTGGCCCCTCGTCACCACCCCACGCCCGGTCGATCTGGCGCCTCAGCCGGCCCAGGAAACCACCCGGCGCAGCTTCGACTGGCTCGTCCTCGTCGAGCGGGAGCGGCGGCGCCAGCAGCAGCCACCGGTTTCGTGGCTGGCGAGCGCAGGCCCAGACTTCGCGCCCGTCCAGCACCAGCCGACCGATCGGCACCACCATGTCCACCGACGTCTTCCTCTTCGACCGCTTCGGCGGCCCGAGCGGCGTCCAGCCGGCCGGCGGCCCCTGGACCGGCAGGCGAGCGCGCACCAGCTGGCAGGCGCTTCTCGCCAGCGCGATCGCCTGGAGCGCCTCGGTCGGGCCGCCGGCCTCCGCGACCGCCTGAACCCGCGCGGCCAGCTCCGGCAGGCCGGCTTCGACCAGGGCCTCGGCGTCCTGGCGCAGGTCGCCCGCCTCCGCGCCAGCTTGCCGCCAGCCCGAGACGAGCAGCCGACCGAGCCACTCCTCGACCTGTCCCAGCCGCTCGGCGAGCGCCCGCGCCGCTGGCGTCTCGATCATGTCGTCTCTCCCTGCTCAGTGCGTCGGAAAGATCCGACTGACGGAGGCGTACCGTGACGAGATGGCGCGCGCACCAATGATCGAGAGGCACCGCAGGCGAATCCCGTCGTCCGTCTGCGTCGCGAGCCCGAAGATCGCGTACTCCTCGCCCTCCGGCAGCGCCGTTTCGGCCCCCGCGATCCGCAGTGGATCCCAGTCCAGCTCGACGAATCGCCCGGCCGCGTCGACGGCGCCGGCCGGGTTCCCGGGAAAGTATCCTGGCCTCTTGAACCCTTCCGGCGGGCCGAGCAGCACCGCCGGCCGAAACAGCACCGCCACTTCCGGCTGTCCGAACGGCACCGCCGCCCGCTCCACCAGCCGCCGCTGGATCTCCGAGAGGTCGTCCGTGGTCCGATCGAGTACCCGATCGACGTCGGCATCCCGGAGCGGCGCCCGCGTGAACCGCCCCAGCCGGATCCGACGCGGCGCCAATCCGGGATACAGCCCGCCCTCCTCGACCATCAGCCGCACCCGGTGCTGGGCCTTCGTGCTGTGGGTCCGCAGCTTCATTGGCGTGATCTGGCGCTCGCCGTAGATCTCGTGGGAGGCGAGATCGGCCAGGTACGAGGTGTCGATCACGAACTCGCCGTCGTTGTCGATCGTCCGCCCGATCTGGACCAGCTCCAGGCAAGTTATCGGCTCCAGCTCCTCGGCGCGCCAGGTCTTCCCGACCAGGTCTTCGGCCAGCCGTGGGTCCATCGCCACCGTGCCCTCGAGATGCGCGCCGGTCATCGCCCGGCAAATGTACAGGTCGAGCAGCAGGCGTGGGAACGCGCTCGCTGCGTGCGCCTCAGCCGTCGCCTGCGCCGATGCAGCGTTCGCCTGCGCGAACTGCGCATACGGAGTAGCAGCCGCCAACGCCGACGACGACGCCCAGCCCGCGCCGGCCGGTCCCGCGAACGCCTGAGTCGCCGCGACGAGCCGCTGGAGCTGCATCAGCAGGTTCCCCAGCCGACGCAGCTTCAAGGCCCGCACCAGCTCCGCACACTGCTCGATCAGCGCCGCCTTCTCAGGGCCAAGCTGCGTCAGCCCGTCGCCGGCCAGCTCCGCCAGCAGCCGATCCAGCACGCTCAAGCCAGCCGCCCGCATCTCGGCCGGATCGGTCTTCGCGGCGGCAGCAGTTCCACGCTTGCGCGGCGCCACCTTCTTCGGGGCCGGCGGCTCCGGCAGCGCGTCGATCACGGAGAACGAGGTCGGCTGCTCCACCAGCGCCGTGCAGACGGCCACCACGTGCTTGCAGTACTTGTTGCGCCGGTGAGCCGGACAGGTACACGTCACCTTCGTCGTCTCGACGCCCGGGAACGCCACCGACACCCGATACTCGGTGCTGCCCTTCACCGTCGCGTACGCCGCCGTCTCCGCGACCGTGCCATCCTGAACTCGCCCCTTGCGCAGGTAGTCGCGGCCGGCCTTGTACGCCGCGTCGCCGGCCAGCTCGCGCAGGCGCTCCCCGAGGTCGGAGAGCGGCGGGTGCGCAGCGGGATCAAACTGCGTCGGCGTCACGGCTCAGGTCTCCTCGCAGTGCCCGCTCGACGGCGTCCACCAGCTTGTTCGGCGTCGCCGCGAACGTCGGAATGTCGAGATTGGCCACCTTTCGCGCCATGTCCCGGTCAAACGAGGCCGTGCCGCTATCGCTCAAGGCCAGCACGCACATCACCTGCGTTCGCGCCTCCTTCAGATCGGCGAGCTGCTGCAGCAAGTCAGCCTGGGTACCACCCTCGTACAGGTCGGTGATCAGCAGGTACAGTGTCTTCTCCGGCTGCCCGACCAGCGAGGCGCCGTACCGCACCGCCTTCGCGATGTCCGTGCCGCCGCCAAGCTGGACCCCGAACAGCACCTCGACCGGATCGGAGAGCTGATCGCTGACGTCGGCGACGGCGGTGTCGAAGAAGACCAGCCGGGTATCCAGCGCCGGCAACGATGCGAACACCGCTGCCACGATCGACGCGTACACCACCGACTCGCCCATCGACCCGCTCTGGTCCACCAGCACGATCACGCGCCACTCGTGGTACCGCCGCTGGTTCGCGAAGAAGTGGATCCGCTCCGGGATCACCTTTCGCAGCTCCGGCTGATAGTTCCGGAGGCCCTCGCGCACCGTCCGCCGCAGGTCCAGGTTCCGCGCCACCTTCAGCGGACTGTGGCGGTCGCGCCGCATCGCCCCGAGCAGCGCCTGCCGCGTCGACTGCTCCAGCCGCTGCCGCAGATCGTCGACGATCGCGCTCACCACCTGGCGGGCCGTCTG
>Ga0075428_100006085_pt1 | contig 13417 bp, 11 predicted proteins | sample RhiMetdeltSRZDD2_FD_75291 | JGI IMG/M metagenome (GOLD analysis project Ga0075428, IMG submission 75291) | Populus rhizosphere microbial communities from Tennessee, USA - Rhizosphere MetaG P. deltoides SRZDD2 | ecosystem: Host-associated > Plants > Roots > Rhizosphere > Soil | place: USA...
GGTCGTGCTTTTGGACCAGCGTCGGCTGCCGGACGACGTCGCGTATCTCGAGTGCCGGTCGGCCGGTGACGTGGCCGAGGCCATTCGCACCCTGGCCGTGCGCGGCGCGCCCGCCATCGGCGTCGCCGCGGCGTACGGCTACGCGCTGGCCGCAACGCGCGGGGAGGATCTCGACGAGGCCGCGGCTCTGCTCCTCGCCTCCCGGCCAACCGCCGTGAACCTGCCCTGGGCGATCGCCGAGATGCGTGCGGGCGACCAGGACGCGGCTGCGCTCGCCGCGCGGGCGCGGGAGATCCACGAGGCCGAGGTCGAGCGCTGTCGGCGCATGGCCGAGCACGGGGCCGCGCTCATCGCCCCGGGCTCGCGGCCCCTGACGCACTGCAACACCGGGCCCCTCGCGACCGGAGGCGTGGGCACCGCTCTCGGTGCGATCTGCGAGGCCCACGCGCGGGGGCTCGTCGAGCACGTGCTCGTAGACGAGACGCGGCCGCTCCTCCAGGGCGCGCGCCTCACCGCCTGGGAGCTGGAACGGGCGGGCGTGCCGGCCAGCGTCGTTGCCGACGCCGCGGCGGGCTCGCTCATCGCCCGCGGCGAGGTGGACGTCGTCCTGACCGGCGCCGACCGCATCGCGGCCAACGGAGACACGGCCAACAAGATCGGCACGTATCCCCTCGCCGTGCTCGCGGCGCACCACGAGATCCCGTTCTACGTCGTCGCGCCGAGCTCGACCGTCGACCTGGCGGCCGCGAGCGGCGCCGACATCCCGATCGAGGAGCGCGACCCCGCCGAGGTCAGCAGCCGCTTCGCGGCGCGCAACCCGGCGTTCGACGTGACACCGGCGGCGCTGGTGACCGCGATCGTGACCGAGGAGGGCGTGCACCGTCCATCCTACGAGGAGTCTCTCGCCGCGCTGCGGCCCGAAGCGACGGAGGTGGCGCGATGAAGGCGATGGTGATGGCGGCAGGCCTGGGCACGCGCCTGCGGCCGCTGACGGACTTCCTGCCCAAGCCGATGATGCCGGTGGCCAACCGGCCCGTCCTCCACCACCTGCTCAACCTCCTGAACCGCCACGACGTCAAGGACGTCGGGATCAACCTCCACGCCTTCCCGGAGATGATCCAGCGCTACTTCGGCGACGGCTCCGCGCTCGGCATGAACATCCGCTGGTCGCACGAGCCGGAGCTCCTCGGTACCGCGGGCGGGACGAAGAAGCTCCAGGACCACTGGGGCGACGAGGCGATCCTCATCACCTCGGGCGACGGCCTCCACGACGTGGACATCACCGCCCTGCTCGGCCACCACCAGCGAACGGGGGCGCTCGCGACGCTGACCGTGAAGCCCGTCAGCGACCCGTCCTCGTACGGCGTGGTCATCCTCGACCGCGACACGCGCGTGCGCGGGTTCCAGGAGAAACCCCGCCGGGACGAGGCCCGCAGCGACCTTGCCAACTGCGGCATCTACGTGATCGAGCCCGAGCTCCTCGAGCGCATCCCGCCCGACACGTTCTACGACTTCGGCGAGGACGTCTGGCCCAACCTCGTCGCCGCCGGCGAGGAGGTCTACGCCTACACGACGATGGCCTACTGGAACGACGTCGGCGACCTGGACGAGCTCCGCAACACGATCCTCGACGCGGTCCTGGGGCACGTCCGCGTAGACATCCCCGGCACGGAGATCTCGCCGGGCGTCTGGGCCGAGGACGGGTGCAGGATCGACGCCACGTCGACCATCGACGGTCCCGTCGTCCTGGGGCCGAACGTGACGGTCGAGGCCGACGCCCAGATCCGCGGCCCGGCGGCGATCGGCGCCGACTGCCACGTCGGCCAGGCGGCGGCCATCCGCCGCGCCGCGCTTCTCCCGGGCAGCGTCGTGCCTGACGAGGGCCTCGCGATCGCGGGCATCTTCGGCGACGCGTCGAAGCTCGCCGACAGCATCCTGCGCTATCCGTCCGCGTCGGCGGACTAGCGGACGGCGCCCGAGCGCAGCGGCGCCAGCCCCGCGGAACGGAGCCGGTCCGTGTCCGCGATCACGACGGCGAGGGCGCCCAGCACCTCGGCCCGCTCGCCGAGCACGCCCGGCTTCACCTCGACGGCATGCGCGGCGCCCGGCAGGGCATAGCGGTCGATCGACGCGCGGATCCCCTCGAGGAGCGGCTCCCCGGCTCCGCTGAGGTCGCCGCCGACGACGATGGCGGCCGGGTTGAGGTGGTTGCAGAGGTCGGCGAGCGTGCGTCCGACCGCACGGCCGGCGTCGTTGACGACGCGCGTCGCGGCCAGGTCGCCGTCGGCCACCAGCTCGATCACGCCGCGCAGCGTCAGCTGGTCCCCGTGGGCCGGGCGGAGAAGCTTGACGATCGCCTCCGTCGAGGCCACCGTCTCGAGGCAGCCGCGGTTCCCACAGCGGCAGACCGCGCCGTCGACGCGCACCTGCACGTGCCCGAGCTCGCCCGCGATGCCGGTCGACCCGTGGTGGAGGCGCCCGCCGAGGACGAGCCCCGCGCCGACGCCCGCCGACATCATCACGTAGATCACGTCCGCGAGCCCGCGGCCCGCGCCGAAGGAGACCTCTGCAAGCGCGCCGAGGTTGGCGTCGTTGTCCACCTCGACCTGGACGCCGAGCCGCCGCGAGAGCTCCTCGCCGGCGTTGACGCCGGCCCAGCCGGGCACCACCGTGGAGGCGACGGTCCCCGTGTCGCGGTCGATCGGCCCCGAGAGCGCCATGCCGGCGCCGATCAGGCGGGTGCGGTCGGTCCCGGCCTCGGCGAGCACCTCCGCGGCGAGGTCGGCGGCGGCGTCGAGCGCCGTCGCGGCGTCGTCGTCCACCTCGAGCGCGATGAGGCGCTCCGCCAGCACCGTGGAGGAGAGGTCTGCGACGGCCACGCGGACGTGCCGGTGGCCGAAGTCGATGCCGAGCGCGGCGCCGACGGAGGCGTCGAGCCTCAGGAGGACGGGCGGGCGGCCGCGGCCCGACGGGCCCGTGCGGCCTGCTTCCTGCTCGGCGATCATCCCGCGCCCCTGGAGATCGGCCACGAGCGTGGTCACGGTCGTGCGCGAGAGCCCGGTCAGGCGGGCGAGCTCGCTCCTGCTCGCCGTGCCCTGGCGGCGCAGCGCGTCCACGACGCGGAGCCGATTCAGCTCCCTGAGGCTGCCAAAAGTCCCTGGTTCCACGGTCATTCCCAACACTTTCGCAGGATCCCGGTCGAATTTCACCCGCTCTGCTGCGAATTAAGACAGGACTCGACAAAAAGAATGCGGTTGCGAACTGGTGGACATTGGGTGCCCGCTCCTCCCAAGTCGGCTTGAAATCGGCCCCTGCGCCCCGTAGGGTCTCCGCGTCAAGCCTGCGGGGGTCAGTCTCAAGGGAGGCGTAGCGTGAGGAGAATTTCGTACAAGGCCAACGATTCGATGACGAAGAGATTTCTGCTTCTCCTGCTCGTCCTCGTCTCCGCGCTGGCGCTGGTCGCCGCGGGATGCGGGGGTGACGACGACGACGACGACGGTGGAGGAGGAGGCGAGACCGCTGCCGAAGGCGACGGCGGCGGGGAAGGCGAGGGCAGCATCTGGGTTCTCTTGCCTGACAGCGCCAGCTCGCCGCGCTGGGAGACGGACGATCGCCGCTACTTCGAGGAAGCTTTCGAGGCAGCGGGCGTCGACTACAACATCGTGAACGCCGAGAACGACGCCGCGCAGCAGCAGTCGCAGGCCGAGCAGGCGATCGCGGACGGCGCCAGCGTCATCCTGCTCGTCAGCATCGACACAGGCTCCGGCGCCACCATCATCGACCTGGCCAAGGACGCCGGCGTCAAGGTGGTCGAATACGACCGGTTCAACACCGGCGGGTCGGGCGGCGACGCTTACGTGAGCTTCGACAACGTCGCGGTCGGTGCCGCCATGGCCGAGGTGCTCGAGCCCGTCATCGACGAGCTCGACGCCGATCCGAAGCGCGTCGTCATGCTGAACGGCGGCGAGGAGGACAACAACTCCTTCCTCTTCCGCCAGGGCTACGCGGAGACTGTCGAGGCCAAGGCCGAGGCCGGCGAGTGGGAGATCGTCGCCGATCAGCACGTCCCGGGCTGGGACAACCAGCAGGCCCAGACGATCATGGAGCAGATCCTGACCGACGCGAACAACGACGTGGACGCCGTGTTCGCGGCGAACGACGGCCTGGGCAACTCGGCCGCCAACGCGCTCGAGGCCGCCGGCATCGAAGGCGCGCCCGTCAGCGGCCAGGACGCGACCGTGGCCGGCATCCAGAACATCGCGCTCGGCCGGCAGACGATGAGCGTCTACAAGCCGATCGCGGCCGAGGCCGAGGTCGCCGCGGCTGTCGCCCTCGCCCTGCGAAACGGCGAGGACCCGACTGCGATCGACACCGAGGCGGAGTTCGAGATCATCGGGATCCAGGCGGAGGACGGCCAGCCGGCCGACTCGGCGGAAGGCGAAGGCGTCGTGCCGTACTACGCGCTGGTGCCGATCCCCGTCACCGTCGACAACATCATGGACACGGTCATCGCCGACGGCTTCCGGACGATCGAGGAGATCTGCACCGGAGACGTCGCGCAGACCGACTTCTGCCAGGAGAACAGCTGACCCGCTGAGCGGACCCAAAGGGAGGGGCGCGCGCCCGGTCGCCCCTTCCTTCCGCTCGCACGAACGAGCATGGCCGTCGCCGCCCCGCTCCTCGAATGCCGGCAGGTCTCGAAGGCCTTCGGCGCCGTGCAGGCGCTCTCGAACGTCGACTTCGAGATCCGCTCCGGTGAGGTCATGGCGCTCGTCGGCGACAACGGCGCCGGCAAGTCGACGCTGATCAAGGGCATCGCCGGGATCTATCCATTCGACGCGGGCGAGGTCTACGTCGAGGGCCAGCGGGTGACCATCCACGGCCCGCGCGAGGCCGCGAAGCTGGGCATCGAGATCGTGTACCAGGATCTCGCGCTCGCGGACAACCTCGACGTCGTCGCGAACATGTTCCTCGGCCGGGAGCGCACGCGCACGGCCGTCGTCCTCGACGAGTCGAGCATGGAGCGCTCGGCTCGCGAAACCCTCGACGGGCTCTCCGTCACCACGCTCCAGTCGGTCCGTCAGGCGGTCGCCGGCCTCTCCGGCGGCCAGCGTCAGTCCGTCGCGGTCGCCAAGGCCGTGATGTGGAACTCGCGCGTGGTCATCCTCGACGAGCCCACCGCAGCCCTCGGCGTGGCGCAGACGCGCCAGGTGCTGAACCTCGTCAAGCGCCTCGCCGAGCGGGAGCTCGGGGTCGCGATCATCACGCACAACCTGCACGACGTCTTCGAGGTCGCCGACCGCATCACCGTGCTGCGCCTCGGCCAGCGCGTCGCGCTCTTCGAGCGCGAGAAGACGACGCAGCAGGAGGTCGTCCACGCCATCACGGCCGGCACGCTCGAACACGTGCCCGGTATGGAGGCCGCCGAGGTCGAACGATGAGCACCGCGCCACCCTCCGAGCCGCCTCCGCCTCCCGAGCCCGACGAGAGCATCGATCCGACGGCCGCCCAGGCGCAGTTCGTCCCCGCAGGCCCGACCTTGGACGAGACCGGAGAGTCGCAGACCCTCTCCGGCTACCTGCGCCTCTGGTGGCAGGGCGTGCGCGCCGGCGAGCTCGGCTCGCTGCCGATCATTCTCGGGCTGGTCGTCATCTTCATCACGTTCGGGATCCTCGACGACAACTTCCTCACCGAGCGGAACTTCACGAACCTGATCCTCCAGATGGCCGCCGTCGCGACGATCGCGATCGGCGTCGTCTTCGTCCTCCTGATCGGCGAGATCGACCTCTCCGTCGCGTACGTCAGCGCGGTGGGCGGCGTGGTGATGACGCTGCTCCTGCGCCCCGACGATCCGGGGTGGCCGTGGTGGCTGTCAATCGTGTTCGCGCTCCTGGTCACGACCACGATCGGCTTCCTGCAGGCGATCGTGATCACGAAGGCCGGCGTGCCCTCTTTCGTCGTCACGTTGGCCGGGTTCCTGATCTGGTCCGGCGTCGTCCTCATCCTCACGACCCAGTACTCGACGGCCGGAACGATCCGGATCCAGGACGGCACCGTCGTCGGGATCGCGAACGACTTCCTCAGTGAGCTCTGGGGCTGGATCCTCGGGATCCTCGTGATCGCCTCGTACGCGTTCTTCCAGCTGCGCACGGCGCTCTCCCGTCGCGCCGGCGGCCTGGCCGCGAAGCCCGTCACGCTCGTCGCGATCCAGACCGCGCTCCTCGCGGTGGCGACGTTCGCGGCCGTGTGGTTCCTGAACAAGGATCGCGGCGTGCCGAAGGTCGCGGTCATCCTCGGCATCCTCCTCGCCTTCTGGACGTTCGTCGCCTCGCGCACGCGCTTCGGCCGGCACGTCTACGCCGTCGGCGGCAGCGCGGAGGCCGCCCGCCGCGCCGGCATCAACGTCGACCGCGTCCGCATCGCGGTCTTCATGATCAGCGGCTTCATGGCCGGCGTCGGCGGGATCATGCTCGCCTCGCGGCTGCGCTCCGTCGCCACGAACACGGGCGGCGGGAACCTCCTCCTGCTCATCATCGCGGCGGCGGTCATCGGCGGGACGAGTCTCTTCGGCGGCACGGGCCGCGTGATCTCGGCCCTGCTCGGAGCCCTCGTCATCGCCTCGATCCAGAACGGCATGGACCTGCTCGGCCTGGCGTCCGGGACGAAGTTCGTCATCACCGGCCTCGTCCTGTTGGCGGCGGTCCTCGTCGACGCCTTCTCGAAGCGCCGCCGGGCCGCGCGCGGCGGCGTGTGACGACCCGCGAGACCATCGGCGTCGGCATGCTCGGATATGCCTTCATGGGCAAGGCCCACACGCGCGCGTTCCGGGAAGCCGACGCCTTCCACGCGCCGCTTTCGTCGCAGCTCGTCTCCCTCTCGGGCCGCACCGCCGACAAGGTCGAGGCTGCGCGCGAGGAGCTGGGGTGGGCCGAGGCGGTCACGGACTGGCGCGAGCAGGTCGCCGACGAGCGGATCGGCCTCTTCGACAACGGCGGCCCGAACGCGCTCCACGCCGAGCCGACCATCGCCGCGGCCCGGAACGGCAAGCACGTCCTGTGCGAGAAGCCGCTCGGGCGAACGGCCGAGGAGTCGCACGAGATCTGGCGCGAAGCCGAGCGGGCAGGCGTCGTGCACATGTGCGGCTTCAACTACCGCTTCGTCCCTGCCGTGCGCCTCGCCCGCGAGATGCTCGAGTCAGGCGACCTCGGCGACCTCTTTCACTTCCGCGCGCGCTACCTCCAGTCCTGGGGCGTCGACGCCCCGCCGAGCTGGCGCTTCGACCACGAGATCGCCGGCTCGGGCGCGCTCGGCGACCTCGGCGCGCACATCGTCGACCTCGCCCGCTACCTCGTGGGCGAGCCGGTCGGCGTCACGGCGGTCGTCAAGACGTTCATCGCAGGGCACGGGGTTGACGACACGTTCGCGGCCACCGTCGAGTTCGAGAACGGCGTCGTCGGGACGCTCGAGGCCTCGCGGCTCGCGCGCGGGCGGATCAACTCGAACGCCTTCGAGGTCAACGGCTCGAAGGGCTCGGTCGCCTTCGACGTGGAGAGGCTCAACGAGCTCCAGGTCGCCGACACGCGCGACTTCCGGCGGGTGCTCGTCACGGAGCCCGAGCACCCGTTCATGTCCTTCTGGTGGCCGCCCGGGCACATCGTCGGCTGGGGCGACACCTTCACACACGAGGTCCACCACCTCCTGACCGCGATCGCGGGGGAGGGCACCGTCGCGCCGCACGGGGCGACGTTCGAGGACGGCTACCGCTGCGCCGAGATCTGCGACGCGATCGTGCGCTCCGCGGAGAGCGGCCGCCGCGAAGAGATCACCTACCGGGGAGTAGACGGATGAAGACGAGCCTGGGCATCTGGGCGCTGGGGCCGATGGTCACCCGCTTCGTGCCCGCCGGCTACCAGCCGGAGCACGCGGGCGAGTCGACCGCCGAGCGTGTGCGCCGCGCGGTCGACGGGCTCGGCGACCTGATCGACGACTACGAGTTTCACTACCCGCAGGAGCTCTCCGAAGAGAACCTGGACGAGGTTCGCGAGGCGCTCGGCGACCATGGCATCTACTGCATCGCGACCGGGCTGCACCTCGATCCGATGTTCGGCCGCGGCGGACTCGTCAACCCCGACCCGGAGCTCCGCGCCGAGGCGCGGCTTCGCACCGTCGCCGCAGCCGACATGGCCGGGTCCCTCGGCGCCCACTTCATCATCTGGCCTGGGATCGAGGGCTACAACTACCCGTTTCAGACACCGTACGCGGAGAGCTGGGAGTGGCTCGTCGACGGGGTCGGGGAGGCCGCGGAGCGCTGCGCCGAACACGGTGTGAACCTCTTCCTCGAGCACAAGAACTCCGAGCCCGCGATGAAGATCCTCATGCGCAACATCGGCATGACGCTGCACGTGATCCACAAGCTGCGCACGCGCGGCATCGAGAACGTCAAGGTCAACATGGACTGGCAGCACCTGCTCATGAACGGAGAGAGCCTGGGCGAGTACGCGGCCATGCTGGCCGCTGAGGGCCTGCTCGGCCACCAGCACGCGAACTCGGGCTGGGGCATCTTCGACGACGACAACATGGTCGGCGCCACGGCGTTCATGGAGACCCTCGAGCTCGCCGTCGAGCTGCGCCGCGCGGGGTACGGCGAGAACGGGGAGCGGCTGGGATTCGACCTCTACCCGTACACCGAGGATGCAATCGAGGCCGTCCGCCGGAGCGTCCTCCACTGGCGCTTCATCGACGGAGTCGCCGGGCGAATCGACGACGCGGCCCTGCGCGAGGCACAACAGGCCAAGGACGCCGTGCGGGCGTACGAGCTCGTCTACGCGGCTCTGGGAGCATGAAGCTCGCGCAGGCGCAGGCGATCGTCGAGTCCGTGGTCTCGGGGGCGCCGGGCCCGGTGTCCGTGTTCGTCGCGGACACCCACGGCGAGCTCGTGGCCGCCGCCACCATGGACGGCGCCGCGCCCGACACGCGGCTGAACGCCCAGCGCAAGGCCTACACGGCCGCCCGCAGCGACGCGCGCTCGTCGGGTGAGCTGGGCGAGAAGGTGCGCGAGGACCCGGTCGAGCGCGCCAGCTTCGACCCCTTCTTCACGTTCTTCCGCGGCGGCGTCGCCGCGTTCGAGGACGGCATGCGCGCGGGCGCCGTCGGGGTCAGCGGGCTTCCCGGCGAGCAGGACGAGGCGCTCGCGCTCGCGGCGATCGCAGCCGCCGGGCTCGCGGTCGAGTGACCGCGCTCGTCGGGCTCGACGTCGGCACGAGCGGCGTCAAGGTGCTCGCCGTCGGGACGGACGGCGGGGTGCTCGGCCGTGCCGAGCGCGGCTATCCGCTCTCGACCCCGCAGCCCGGCTGGGCCGAGCAGGATCCGGCCGACTGGGCCACGGCGGCCGTGGAGGCGCTCGACGACCTGGCGGTCGACGACGTCGCCGGGATCGGGCTCTCCGGCCAGATGCACGGCCTGGTCGCCCTCGACGCCGACGAGCGGGTGCTTCGCCCGGCGATCCTCTGGAACGACCAGCGCACGGCTGCGGAGTGCGCCGAGATCGAGGAGCGGCTGGGGCTCGAGCGCCTCGTCGAGCTGACGCGCAATCGCGCCCTCACCGGCTTCACCGCGCCGAAGCTCCTCTGGCTCCGCCGCCACGAGCCCGACGTCTACGAGCGGATCGCGCACGTCCTGCTCCCCAAGGACTACGTCCGCCTGGCGCTCACGGGCGAGCGGGCGATCGACGTCGCCGACGCCTCCGGGACGCTCCTCTTCGACGTCGCCGCGCGCCGCTGGAGCCAAGAGGTGCTCACCGCGCTCGAGCTCCCGGCCGCGTGGCTCCCGCTTGCGCTCGAGTCGCCGGAGGTCTCGGGCCAGACGCGCGACGGGATCCCGGTGGCCGCGGGCGCCGGCGACCAGGCTGCCGGGGCGGTCGGAGTGGGCGTGCACGAGGAGGGCCCGGCATCCGTCGTCCTCGGCACCTCCGGCGTCGTCTTCGCCACGCTCCCCGAGCCTGCGCTCGACCCGGAGGCCCGCGCGCACGTCTTCTGCCACGCCGTGCCGGGGACCTGGCACGCGATGGGCGTGATGCTCTCCGCCGCCGGGTCGCTCGGCTGGTTCCGCGAGGCGGTGGCGCCCGGGGAGCCGTTCGACGCGCTCGTCGCCGGGGCGGAGCGCTGGGAGCCCGGTGCCGAGGGCCTCTCGTTCCTGCCCTACCTCGCAGGCGAGCGGACGCCGCACGCCGATCCCGATGCACGCGGCGCCTTCGTCGGCCTCTCGCTGCGTCACGACCGCGGCGCGCTCGTCCGGGCGGTGCTCGAGGGCGTCGCCTATGGGCTCCGCGACTGCCTGGAGGTCCTCCGGGCGCTCGGATGCACGGTCACCGTCGGCCGCGTCTCGGGTGGCGGCGCACGGAGCGAGCTCTGGCTCAGGATCGTCGCCTCCGTCCTCGGCGTGCCGCTCGAGCGCACCGCGGTCGAGGAGGGAGCGGCCTACGGGGCGGCGCTACTCGGCGGCGTCGCCGGCGGTGTCTTCGCCGACGTGCCCGAGGCGGTCGCCTCGTGCGTGCGCGTCCGCGAGACGATCGAGCCGGACCCCGAATGGGAGCGTTTCTATGCGGACGGGTACGCCCGGTTCCGCACCCTCTATCCGGCCCTACGAGCAACGGAGGTCTCATGATTACGAAGTGGGGGGTCATTTCGACGGCTCATATCAACCGCCTCGTCCTGGCGGGCGCGCGGGAGTCCGACCGCGTGGACGTCATCGCCGTGGCGAGCCGCGACCAGGCCCGTGTGGAGGCCTACGCCAAGGAGTGGGAGATCGAGCGCGCCTACGGGAGCTACGAGGCGATGCTCGCCGACCCCGACGTCGAGGCCGTGTACATCTCGCTCCCGAACTCGCTGCACGTCGAGTGGTCGATCCGCTCGCTCGAGGCCGGGAAGCACGTGCTCTGCGAGAAGCCGTTCGACCGCCGCGCGAGCGAGGTCGAGCGCGCGTTCGACGCGGCCGACGCGGCCGGGCGACTGCTCTCGGAGGCTTTCATGTGGCGGCACAACCCGCAGACCCGGCGCATCCGCGAGCTGCTCGACGAGGGCACGGTCGGCGAGGTCAGGCTCGTGCGCTCGGCGTTCTGCTTCAAGCTCGAGGAGCTCGGCAACGTACGGCTTGCGGCTGACCTCGGCGGCGGTGCGCTCATGGATGTGGGGTGTTACTGCGTAAGCGGCTCGCGCTTCGTCGCCGGCGAGCCGGAGGTCGTCTACGGCCAGCAGGTTGTGGGCGAGTCCGGGGTGGACGTGCTCTTCGCCGGGACGATGCGGTTCGCCGGGGACGTCGTGGCCCAGTTCGACTGCAGCTTCGTCTCGCCGGACCGGGACGAGCTCGAGATCGTCGGCGACGAGGGCTCGCTCTTCCTCGACGACCCGTGGCACGCGCGCGTGCCGGTGATCGAGGTGCGCCGCGGCGAGTTCCGCGAGGAGATCGTCCTCACGCCCGAGGACTCCTACCGGCTCGAGCTCGAGAACGTGAGCGACGCGATCGGGGGGAAGGCCGAGCTGCTGCTCGGCCGCGAGGACGCCGTCGCCCAGGCCCGCGCGATCGAGGCGCTCTACCGCTCTGCCGACGAGGGGAAGCCGGTCATACTCGGCGGCTGACACGCTTCCGGCACCGTCCCGTCGCGCCCGCGCGCGCCTGAGGGCGCTATCCAGGTGCGATGGGCGCGATCCTCGACCTGCTCCTCCCGCAGCGCTGCGTCGCCTGCGGCCGTGAGGGCGACCTTCTCTGCGAGGGGTGCCGCGCGCAGCTCGTCCTCCTGCGGGGCACGGTGTGCTCGCGCTGCGGGTATCCGACCGCCTGGCCGGTCGAGCGCTGCGGCGAGTGCGCCGGCCGCCGGATCTCGTTTGCCTCGGCCAGGGCCGCAGTGGCCTATAACGAGGTAGCCAGGGCACTCGTCGGAGCCTGGAAGGAGCGCGGCCTCCGCCGGTTGGTCGCGCTCGCCGCCGACCTTGTGGTCGACGTCGTCCCGCGGCCGCGAGCCTCGGTGCTCGCGCATGTCCCCGGCGAGCCCGACCGTGTGGGGTGGCGCGGTGTCGACGCCGCTCGCGAGCTCGCCGCCGCCCTCGGCACGCGGTGGGAGCTGCCCATCGAGCCGCTGCTCGCGCGCACGCGCCATGTACCGCGCCAGCGTGGGCTCTCTCGGAGAGAGCGCCGGGCGAACGTGCGCGAGGCGTTCCGCGCCCGCGGCAGGGTGCCCGCGCGGCTCGCGCTGGTCGACGACGTGCACACGACCGGCGCCACCGCGCTGGCCGCTGCGACCGAGCTGCGGCGGGCGGGCGCGAGCGAGGTCCATGTCGTCGCATTCGCCCGTGTCGTGCGGCGTTGAGGGTCGTTCGGCGGTTGCACGCTCGCCGACGAGCGGCGTATAGTTGACCACTCGGAATCGCGGGACGGGGCAGGCACTTCGGCCGGCGATGACCAGGTTCTACTAGGGGGAACTGCGACCGCAATCACGAGGTGTTCCAGCCCGGGGAGGTCTCAGGCCCACGCACGTGGGCGCGCGAGCTGGTCCAGCGCGTCAGACGGCGGTCATCCCATCGGGTAAGCCGGGCACCGGGCGCCCGGACACATTGAGCGAAGGAGAGGGGATTTGAGGACATCACGCTCCAGTTTCGGGTCGCCGGCGGACCTCCGGTGAGCGCGCGGCGGAACGCCGAGCGTTCCCCCGGATCCGTCTGGCGTGGACGCAGCATCATCGCGACGCTCTCGCTCGTGGTCCTGCTTGCGGCCGGGATCGCCCCCGTGGGCGCGCAGTCCCCGGTGCTCGACCCGATCGACTCGCAGCTCTGGGTCGACCAGGGCGTCCTGACCTGGGAGGACTACCTCCCGGTGCCGGACTCCAAGCCTGCGTTCTACGACGTCGACTCGGTCGGTAGCCAGGTGCAGTACAAGACGGCGATCATCCTGGTCGACTATCCCGACCAGCCGTTCCTGATCACCCAGCCGCCTGGCTCGCACCCCTTCGGCAACCCGCAGCCGGGCTGGACGCCCGTCGCGCAGGAGGACGTCAACGAGTGGATGTACGACTACTACGCCGTCCCGAACCAGTACAACGGCTTCAAGACGCTCCACTCGTACTGGATGGAGGACACGCACGGCCGCATCGGCATCGACGTCGAGGTCTTCGGTCCCTACCGGATGCCGGCCAAGTCGTTCGAGTACGGCCTCGCGACGGACTTCAACGGCGCCGTGGGCAACCAGGCCAACTCGAGCTGCCCCGCAGGCCACACATGCTCGCGTGACATCCGCCAGGCCGGCCTGGCTGCGTGGCAGGCCGCCACCGGCTGCACCACCCTCGCCTCCTGCGGCTTCAACAACGGCTTCTACGTGACCGCCGGTCACGACGAGTCGTCCACGTGGCAGGAGTTCGGCGAGATGCTCT
>Ga0075428_100006086_pt1 | contig 13417 bp, 3 predicted proteins | sample RhiMetdeltSRZDD2_FD_75291 | JGI IMG/M metagenome (GOLD analysis project Ga0075428, IMG submission 75291) | Populus rhizosphere microbial communities from Tennessee, USA - Rhizosphere MetaG P. deltoides SRZDD2 | ecosystem: Host-associated > Plants > Roots > Rhizosphere > Soil | place: USA...
GACAATACCTCCACGTATGCGTGGACGATCCTTACGACTACAGATGGCATCACTGGATTCGATCCCGCTGCCTTCACCATCAACACATCCGCGTTTAGCAATCCGGTTGGGACGGGGGCATTTGCGTTGGCGCTGGCCAACGGCGGCAAAGATCTTGTGCTGCACTTTGCGGAACCGCCTGCGATCACGGCCAATCCCGTAAGCCAGGTCGCGACCCAGGGAAACCTGGTGACTCTCACGGTGTCGGCAACCGGCAGCCCGACTCTTCACTACTCGTGGCGAAAGAATGGCGCCGTTCTTCCCACCACCGATAATTCCACCTTTCAGCTACCTAACATTCAGCCATCCGATGCCGGTAACTATGACGTAATTGTCTTCAACGATGGGGGATCGGTCACCAGCACCGTTGCATCGGTAACGGTGCGCCACGCGCCGATCATCACGGCGCAGCCGCAGAACCAAACGGTTTGTCCGGGAGCGACGGCGGTGTTTAGTGTGACGGCCTCGGGCGACCCGGCGGTGGTTTATCAGTGGCGCCTGGGGACTACGGATCTGATCAACGAAACGAACGCGACGCTGACGGTTACGAATGCCCAAACTGCGAACGCGGGAAGTTACAGCGTGTTCATTACCAACGAGCTTGGGACGGCAACGAGCGATCCGGCGACGTTGACTCTGAACTCGCCAACGACGGCAACCCCGCTGGTCAATGTGACGAACGCGTGTCCCGGAACGCCGGTCGTGTTCTCGACCACGGCGGGTGGCACCGGGCCGTTCACGTACGCGTGGCGCAAGGATGGCACGTTGCTGGGTGAGACAACCAGCACGCTGACGATCGCGTCCGCGGGGACTGCCGATGCAGGGACCTATTGCGTAGCAGTCACTGGCACATGCGGAACTGTGACGAATTGCGCGACGCTCACGATTTCGCCTCCGATCTCGATCACTGGTCAACCGCAGAACTTTAATGGTGTGCAAGGAAACAGCGCGACCTTCAGCGTCACCGCTTCTCCGACGGTTCCGACGCCGACTTACCAGTGGCGCTACAACGGGGCGAACCTGGCGAATGGCGGTCAAATCTCCGGCGCTAACTCGGCCACGCTCACGATTTCCAGCCTGAACGTTACGAACGAAGGCACCTTCGATGTGATCGTAACGAGTTGCTCGCTTTCGGTCACCAGCCAAGTGGCGTCATTGAACGTGCGCCCGATCACGGCGGTGCATTTTGATTTTGAAACGGTCGGACAGCTTACGAATAACCTGCCGACTACGGGCAACGGCGGCCAGGATCCATTGTTCCCAATTGCTTTTGAGGTTGGCACCGGTGGCGTCGGCAACACGCGCGCGTTGGATTTAGTCACAGGCAACGGAACGGCGGCCGATGACGCATTCCCGGCGATGGCGTACGATTTCTCGGCGCAAGGGAAGATCCTGCGCGCTTCGGTGATGTTCAAACTCAAAGCCCCCACGGCAAACGACACGGTGATGATGGTTGGTTTTGCGAGCAAGGCGAGCCGGCTCGATAACGGCGATGAAAACGTTGCCTTTATGGGAGTGAAAGCGCGTTCCAGCGCGCAACCCGCCCTCACGTATATCGTGGAAGGCAGGCATAAAGTGTTCGCGGGCACGGGCATCACTACTCTGAACGGGACCGCGGCGCTCACGACTTTCACAGCAGGGAATTGGTACCGCATCAGTCTCAACATGACTAATGTGAAGGCGACAGCCGCCAACTCATTCGATTACGGAGCCGTTCTTCAGGACATGGGCGCGAACGGGACGACCCCTGGCGCAATCGTATCGGCGATCGGTTCGCGAGTCGTCAACGCAGACATGGTCAACGATAGCAGCGTGTTTGCTGACATTCGTTTCCGCGAGACGGCAGGCAATGACTTCATGGACAATCTGTCGATCAACACGCTCGACGGCCCGGTCGTCGTGCTGGCCCAACCGGAGGCCCAGACCGTGTTGCAAGGGCGTCCAGTCACGATCAACGCTTACATCGACGGCACGCCGCCGTTTGTTTACCAGTGGCTCAAAGACGGCGCTGCCATTCCGGGCGCGACCGATTGGCAGTATAAGATCGCGGCCGCTTCGGCAAGCGACGCCGGCAATTACGCGTTGCGTGTCACTGGCACCAACGGAGTGCCCGTGACCACGGACGCGGCTGCGCTTACTGTGACCCCGGATACGACCGGCCCGGTGCTGGTTTCCGTCGGGAGTTTGGATGGAGATACCGTCGGCGTTTGCTTTGATGAACCGCTGGATCCTGCCACCGCAACCGCGACGGCAAACTATACCATCGCCGGCGCCACCGTCGGTCGCGCGACCTTGCGGGCCGATCGCAAATCGGTGGTCTTATACGTAGCTCCCACCCTGTCCGGCGCATTTACAGTCGCAGTAAGCGGGGTTAAGGACGTTTACGGAAACACGATGACGAGCGCGAACGACAGCAGCACTGTCGCTTCCCACTTGACCTCCCTGGAAATTGGCGGGCCGTTGCCCAGCTTCACCACGGCAGACGGTGTGTTCACGTGCAACGACGGCGACTTCGATATTACCGCGGGTGGCGCCGACGTGTGGGGCAACTCGGATCAATTCCGTTTCACGTATCAGCCGAAGACAGGCGATTTCGACGTGAAAGTGATGATTGGAAATCAAACTATCCCCAACACCATTCTCAAAGCGGGATTACTCGCGCGCGAAAGTCTCGACCCCGCCAGCCGGACGCTTCACGCCATCGTGAATCCGCCATTCCCTGGCCTGGACCGCTACGAGACCGGGCAGCGCACAGCATATGCGGGGACCACCGCAAGCTGGGGGCAGGGTTTCAATAACGGCAATCGCTTTGCGACGGCTCCGAACTCCTGGGTCCGGCTCCAGCGCGTCAATAACACCTTTACCGCTTATGCCGGCAGCACTGGCAGCGATTGGGTTGTCATTGGCCGCACTACTCAGCCTTATCCCGAAACGATCCTCGTGGGCCTTGAAATGGTCTCGCACATTCAGGGTCGTGCAGGTTTCAGCGAGTTCCGGTCGTATGGCGATTTCGCCGGCTATCCTGCGGCCATCGTGAGCGTGACGAACCAACCCGCGAGCACGAACATCTCTGGAGGTCAGACCGCAACGTTTATCGTGGGTGCATCTGTTACTGGCGCACCCGCATCCGAACTGCAATACCAATGGCAGCGCAGCGATGGCGCGGGCGGATTCACCAATGTTCCGACAGCGAATGCCGCCAGCGCGACCTTCACCACGCCACCTCTGTTTGGTGGCGACAGTGGCGCGCAGTATCGCGCAGTTGTGCGCGTGCCCGGCGTCGCCGGTGTCACCAGCAACCCTGCTACCGTTACAGTCAACGACGTCGCAGGGCCGACGATTCTTTCTGCGATCGCTCCGGCCAATACCGTTGATCGCATTGTGCTCGTGTTCAGCGAGCCGGTGGCGGCCGCGGGCGCAACCACCGCAGGCAACTACGTCGTCACGAACGCCGCAGGCACGGCGTTCACGGTCGCAAACGCTGCCTTCTTCGGAGGGCCAAATACCATCGTGCTGACCACCGATTCGCTCCCCGCGGGTGATTACTTCGTCGTGGTAAACAATGTGCAGGACCTCGCTTCACCTGCGAACACGATCGCAGCCAACACCGTAGCACGCTTCCAGCAACTCGCCGCTCCACAGCAGCCCGTGGTGGTGGAGGTTTATCAGGACGTTGGAAACGCAGCGCCAGTCTCCGCGCTCCAGACCGCCGCCATTTATGCCTCGGGCCAGCCAACCTATATGGTTTACAGCAATCTGTTCGGCTTCAACATGGCCATCAGTGGCAGCCTGCTGCCGGGCACATCGTTGGCCGCGCAGGACAACTACGGCGTGCGCGTTTACACCCATTTCATCCCGCCGACCACCGGCAATTACAAGTTCTGGATCCGCAGCGACGATGGCCTGCAGCTCTGGATGAACACCAATGGGCCCAGCGGCGTTCGTTCCGCCGTCGTCCCCACCTCAACGAATCATCCAGCCGCTGAAGTGGCCGGCAACGCCTTCGACGATACCACGGCCACCAAGTATCTGAACTTCGACGAAGTGAACGCCGGCGCCACCGTTACACCCGTGGGCGGTTCCTCGATCGTCACCGGCCTCCGTCTGGCCACGGCCAACGACGCGCCCGAACGCGACCCGGCAACGTTCACCCTGGAGGGGGCTAACAGTCCTGCGGGCCCATGGACGTTGATAGCATCAGGCAATACCGGCATGGGAGGCACCACGATGTCCAACCGCACCACGTTTGCCCCGAGCATTATCTTTACGAACACGTTGGGTGAGTTCACTAACACGACCGCCTACACCAGCTACCGGCTCCGATTCCCAACAGTCCGGGATTCCAACGCTGCGAACAGCATGCAGATCTCGGAAGTGCAATTGTTGAATGCCGCTGGCCAGGACGTAACGGATTCCGGTGTTGTCCTCATCGCCGAGAATACGGCCAATAACGCCAACTACACACTGGGTACGACGCCCGCTAATTCGCGCACGAACATCTTCCTGACCGCCGGACAGCGATACTACCTCGAAGCCTTGATGAAGGAAGGCGGCGGCGGAGATGGCTTCTCCGTAATGTACACCGACGCAAGCGCCGGAACAGCGCCGCCGAACAGTAGTTTCATTCCGGCCAGTTCCCTCGCTTACCCGGCTGGTTCCGCCCCCGCTACGCCAGTGGTCGCGGAACTGTATACCGGACCAATTCCCGGCGTAACCTTCGGTGGGAGCGATCTCCCCAGCCTCGGCACCGTAACGAACCATGTGAAGTGGGGGCTCGCGCCCGACGTGCTGGTGTACCAAAAGTACTTCGCGTTCCAGCCGAATCTCGCGAACACGCGGTTCGATAATTACGGGGGCCGGATTTACAGCTACTTCGTTGCGCCGAGCAACGGTCTGTACCGATTCTATCTGCGCAGCGATGATTCCGCGCAGCTCTACATGAACACCAATTCGGCCAACAGCACCAATCCAGCCGGAGCCGTGCTGCTCGGTCAACTCACCGCGTTCACCTCCGCCTACACGCTTATGGCTCAGAATGTGCCGCTGGTCGGCGGCCAGAGCTATTACATAGAAGCGCGCTGGAAAGAGGGCACTGGCGGTGACGGCGTTGCCATGGCTTACCGTGCGCAAAGTGATGCCGCCGTTCCACCGATTGGACCGATAGTGGATGTCGCGCCAGGGGACTCTTTTGCTGTGCCTGTTGGACAGATCGATGTTGGGCCTATCGCTCTCACGGGTGTGACGCCGTCCAGCGCCGCGCTATCCGAAGGTCAGACCGTCACGTTCGCGGCGACGGGCGTCAGTGGCGCGCAGCCGTACTCATTCACGTGGCTCAAGAACGGTGTGTTCGTGGGCAGCGGCCCTACTTACACCACGCTGCCGGCGGAACCGGGCGACAACAACGCGGTGTACACATTGGTTGTGAGCAACCTCTTCAGCAGCGCTCAGGCCTCCGCAACGATCACGGTCACCTCCGACACGACGCCGCCGACCGTGACGGCGGTGACCAGCCATTCGTTCCTGAAGAACGTGATCGTGACATTCTCCGAACCCGTCAACCCGGCCCAGGCGGGGAACATCGGGAATTATCAGATTCCCGGCCTCACCGTTTTGGGGGCGTTCGTTGATCCCTCATTGCGCCGCGTTTCGCTTTCGACAACACCGCAGACACCGGGCGCCGCCTATGTGGCGACCATCGGCAACATCCACGACGTTTCCGCTGCGGAGAACCCCATGGCCCCGGCATCCGTGCCGTTCAATGCATGGCAGGCCACCGGGTGCGAAGTGGGAGCGCTTCTCACCGAGCTGTTCACGAACATGACGGGCACCGCCATCGCCGACCTGTCCGGCAATGGTCGTTTCGCCAATAACATCGTCGACAGCCTGGGAACCCTTCGCTCGTTCCAGTGGACCTCCGTGCCGCCGTTCACCGGCAACGGCATGGAAAACTACGGGCTGCGCATCAGCGGTTATTTCATCCCGCCGAGCAACGGCGTATATCGCTTCTACATTCGCAGCGATGACGCTTCGCAGTTGTTCCTTAATACCAACTCCGCGAGCAGCACGAATCCGGAAGGCAAGGTCCTGATCGCGCGCGAAGATACTTGCTGCAAAGCCTATGGCGATACCAGCGCGGGCGGGCCTCGCGTGTCGGTTGGAATCCCACTGAATGCAGGCCAGGCTTACTACATCGAAGCCTTGCTCAAAGAAGGCGGTGGCGGCGACTTCTTCCAGATGGCCTTCCGCGAAGCCGGCGATGCCTCCACGCCGCCAAACAACGAAGTGGCCGGCGGGCAGTTCTTTGCCCTGCCGCCTAATCCGGTCGACGCGACGGCGCCGACGATCGTGCGCAGCTACAGCTTGAGCGGCAACAGTGTCGTGGTGGAGTTTAGCGAAACGATCGACGCCAACCCCGATATGCAGGTAAATCCGACCGTCGATCCGTTTAGCTACGTGGTCAATCCGGGAGCACTGACGCCTATGGCTGTCAGCGTGCGGCCAGACGGACGGTCGGTGCTGCTCGACCTCGCCGCCCCCTTGACCTCCGGCAGTTACACCGTCGGCGTCTCCGACGCTCGCGACACGCACTGCAATTCCGTCACAGCCAGTATTGGCGGTGTGGTTTTCGCGCCCGGTGGGAACTTGCGCGACAACATCGACGTTGGAGCCCACAACACGAACCCGACACTCACTGCCGGCACCGCGCCGATGGTGAATCCTTCCACGCCGGGCTCAGCCCCTGACGTGGCGGCCGATAGTCTCACGATTGTCGCCGGTGGCACCGACATTTGGGACAATGCCGATGGCTTCCACTTCGCCTACGGGCCGAAAACGGGTGACTTCGACGTGCGCGTTCGGGTCGAGTCTCTCACGCCTCGCAATCCTTTCAGCAAAGCGGGGCTCATGGTGCGCGAGAATCTCACCGGTGGTAGCCGTAACCTCAGTGCCATCGTCGCTCCACCTCCGCTGCCTGCCTTGGATGGCTCCGGCACGGGGCAGAACCGATACGAAGCGAACAGACGCGAAGGACTAAACGGCACCACGGCGGCCTGGAGCAGTTCCAATCCAACACCTGCCCCCTACCCCAACGCGTGGGTGCGCTTGCGCCGCTCCGGCGATACGTTCTTCGCCTACTCAAGTTCCGATGGCGTGAACTGGGTGCAGTACGCAACCGCCGCGTCGGTCTACCCGCCGACCGTACTCCTCGGTATTGCGACGACTTCGCACAACAATAACTTCGGGCAGACTGCGACCGCGGTGTATCACGGTTATGAATTCCTCCTGGGGCCGACGATTACAGATCAACCGGACAGCCTGACTATCGTGAGCGGTCAAACCGCTAACTTCAGCGTGGCGGCAACTGGCACCCCGCCACTTTCCTATCAATGGCGTTTCAACGGCGCGAATATCGCCAACGAAACCAACACGTCGCTGGCAGTTAACAACGCGACGATTGCGAACGCAGGCGACTACGACGTTATCGTCTCGAATATGAGCGGCTCTGTTACCAGCGTGGTTGCCGTCCTAACCGTGCAGCAACTGGACTTCGGTGACGCACCGCCACCATACCCTGTCCTGCTCGCGAACAATGGCGCGCGCCACATTATTGTTTCGGGCTTCCACCTGGGCACGTCAGTCGACGGTGAATCCGACGGCCAGCCTTCGGCCACGGCCAATGGCGATGGCAGCGATGAGAATGGTGTCGTCGCCGCGACCGCGTTCATTCGCGGCCAGACGGCTTCCGCTAATGTCGCGGCTTCGGCCGCGGGCCGACTCGATGCCTGGATCGACTGGAACGCCGACGGCGACTGGGCCGACGCAGGTGAAAAGGTCGCGAACAACGTCCCGTTGAATGCGGGGGTCAACACGTTGCCAGTGCCGGTCCCCGCTGGAGCGGCAGAGGGCCCGACGTTCGTGCGCCTGCGCTTCAGCAGCGCCGGCGGCTTGAGCTTCGATGGTCTCGCTCAGGACGGCGAAGTCGAAGATTACGTCATTCTCGTCGAGAACAGACCGCCCGTCGCGGTAGATGATAGCGCCACGACCGGGAGAAATCAGGTGTTGAGTATCCCCGCGGCGTCACTGGTTGCGAACGACACGGATCCGAATGGCGATCCGCTGATCATTACCGCGGTCACGCCCACGAGCGCTCGGGGCGGAACGGTTGCCCTCTCCGGCGGCATGGTGACCTACACACCGCCTGCCGGCTACGTCGGCACGGACAGCTTCGATTACACCGTCGCGGACAAGCCCACTGGCGGGCTCACCGACACCGGCACAGTGTGCGTCCTTGTCAGTGCAGGTTCTGTGAACCTCACGTTCCAACAACCGGTTGGGGGATGGACCTACGCCTACGATGGTTCCTGGACCACGGTACAGGGTGGCACGAACATCGGCGGCTACCGTCCGAACGTGACGCTCGACGGCTCCTGGAGCGCGAGCAACGGCTCCAGCGAATGGGCGGGCGATGCTCGTGGCGCCGGCAACGGCCCGCTGGGCGGCATCTCGACCAACAACGGAATTGTCACGGTCGAAGACATCAATTTCGGCAGCGGCACGGGCAACAACCGCAAAATCTATTTCACGCGCGATTTTGCGAACGATTCTGCTACCACCAACGCAGCTCAGATTATGGACGGCGGCATCACGATCTCCTTCCGTGCGCGCTTGACGCAGGCGGATGTCGTGCCAGCCACCGACAATACGACGAATACGTTCCCCGACGGCTGGGGCCTCTTCAGCGATGGCAAAGCGCACTTCAACGTCCGAAGTGCCGGGAATGACTCGATCGTCGGCTTCAGCCTTGTTCGTCAGACGGAGCCGGATAACGGCTACACCTTCCCGGCTGCTGGCCTCACCATGAATCGCCTGAACGGAGATGTGCCGACTGCTAACGTCGACTCTGGCGACCCCGCCGGAGGGGTCACAAACGTCCTCGCGCTGGATCCGAATGTGTTCCACGAGTTCTGGATCACTATCCAGACGAACGACGCGACTGTGGGCAACGGCACGCACGTGGTGAACATCTATCTGGATGGCTCGTCGACGCCGACAACGTTCAACATCACCGCTGGCAACGGCGACGAGGGCACCTCGTTCAATGCCACCAACTTCCTTGCCTTTGGCTTGAATAACTCGGCCGGACGCGGTGGTCTGGACGTGGACTTCTTCGCCTACAAGCAAGGGGTCATCGCTCCCGCCGGGGCCAATCAACTGCAGATCGCTCGACAGGCTAACAACGTGATCGTCTCGTGGCCGGCGAGCTGCGGGAACAACTTCGTGCTCGAAGAGAGCCCGAGTCTCCAGCCGGGTAGCATCGTTTGGACGCCCGTCGCTGGTACACCTGTGGAGGTGAACGGACGTAACCAACTGACCCTGCCGATTGGCACTGGAAGCCGGTTCTACCGTCTGCGGCAACAGTGATTTTCAGTTAGGAACCTTACGGGCCGTGCCGGTTTTCCGGCACGGCCTTTTTGTTTCTGCGTGTCCGTCGCGAACGCAATCAATGCGAAACCGTGCTGTTGCAAAACAACTAACGTGATCAAAATGCAACAGGCTTCGGTTCGATCATCATTTTATTCATAGTTGACGTAAGTGCCTTCACCGCACGCGCTTCCATAGAAAGCTGACAATACTTGAAGCGCATGGCATTTCCGCTGCTAAAGGCTGTTCGCTCATTTCGGGTCCGCGTCGGCGCTCGGAATTTGCGCGCACCAACTCAAACGCATATGAAGAAAGTCGAAGCCATTATTAAGCCCTTCAAGCTCGAAGAAGTTAAGGACGCCCTCGGCGACGTCGGCATCGAGGGAATGACGGTCAGTGAAGTCAAAGGTTTTGGCCGCCAAAAAGGCCACACTGAAATCTATCGCGGCAGCGAATACACGGTGGATTTCCTGCCCAAGATCAAAATCGAAATGGTCCTCCCGGATAACCGCGTCGAGGCCGCCGTCGGCGCTATCGTCGGCTCCGCCAAGACCGGCAAAATCGGCGACGGCAAAATCTTCGTCACGCCGATCGACGAGGCCATCCGCATTCGCACCGAAGAAAAAGGCGAACAAGCCGTCTGAACCCATCCACCACCGCAAACCAACTCCTCACCCAAATGAAGAAAGCATTTCTAACCTTGGCTCTCCTGCTGGCAACGCTCGCCGGCAGCTTAGACCTCTTGGCCGCCGACGCCGCTCCGACGCCGCCGCCGGCTGAACCGAACGTTGAGCAACGTCTCTCCGACCTTGAGGCCTACGTTAACAACGTCGGTCGCGCCGCGGATACGGCAGCAAACAACGTGACCTCGAAGATCGCCGCTCCTGGCCCGGGGCACAATGCGTGGATGATGACCAGCGCCGCACTCGTATTGTTCATGACGCTGCCTGGTCTTGCACTCTTCTACGGCGGCCTTGTTCGGCGCAAGAATGTTCTCTCTGTTCTCGCTCAATGCCTTGGAATCGCGGGCCTTGTTGCCATTCTATGGTGGGTCTGCGGTTACAGCTTCGTCTTTGCCGACGGTGCTGGCCCTGTCATTGGCGACCTGAAGAAGTTTGCCTTCCTCAGAGGCGTTGATGGCGCCCCCAACACCAACTATGCCTACTGGGTCTCGCACAATGTCTTTTCGATGTACCAATTGATGTTCGCCATCATTACCCCCGCGCTGATCATCGGCGCCATCGCGGAACGCATGAAATTTTCTGCCATCCTCCTCTTTGTCGCCATTTGGATGTTCGTGGTTTACTTCCCGCTCGCGCACATGGTCTGGGGCATCAATGGGTTGATGAACGGCGTGTGGAACGCAGATGCGAAGATCAAGGCGATCGACTTTGCCGGCGGCACCGTCGTGCACATGTCTTCGGGTTGGTCGGCCCTGATCCTTTGCATGTTCCTTGGTAAGCGGCTTGGCTTCGGCAAAGAACCGATGCCGCCGCACAGCATGGTTCTGTGCATGGTCGGCACGGGCATGCTGTGGGTCGGTTGGTATGGCTTCAACGCGGGCAGTGCGGTGGCCGCCGACGTCGTCGCCGCGAATGCTTTCACCACGACGACGCTGGCAACGGCCGTCGCGTCCTTCGTCTGGGCCATGGCGGAATACGTGCTCAAAGGCAAGCCCAGTATCCTCGGCTTTTGTTCGGGTGCAGTCGCAGGCCTCGTGGTCGTTACGCCCGCCTGTGGCTTCATCGATACCACGGGCGCAATGATCATCGGTCTCGCTGCGGGTCTGATCCCGTTCTTCGCCTGCTACAAGCTTAAACAGTGGCTCGGTTATGACGATGCGTTGGATACGTTCGGTGTCCACGCCGTCGGCGGGACATTGGGGGCGTTCCTGACCGGTATCCTTGCTACCCCTGCGGTGAATTCGAATCTCAATACCAACCTCAAGGATATCGTAGGCAAGACGCTTTGGATTCATCAGTTGAGCGCCATCGGTATTACGATCCTTCTTGCGGTCGTCGCCACGGCTCTGATCGCCTGGCTGATCAAAGTCACCATTGGCCTGCGCGTCGATGAGGAAGTTGAAACGGTCGGCCTGGATCTCACGGAGCACGGTGAGGAAGGTTACACCGGCGCCTTTGGCGGCTCTGTGCACGGCACGCTCAGCGGCGAACGCAAACCCGTGCTGGCGCCGGTCGGCCAGGCGGTGCGGAAACCCGTTTAACTCCAACACACACGCTGAATGAAAAAAATAATTCTCAGCCTATTCCTGGCAGTTATCGCTGCCGTCAATCTCGGTCGCGCGGCGGAGGCAACTCCGCCCTCGGCCCCGAAAGATCCGGATATCGAACAACGGCTCGCTGACCTTGAGGCTTACGTGAACAACGTTGGCCGCGGTTCCGACACGGCGACAAACAATGTCGCCTCGAAGGTCGCGGCGCCGGGTCCCGGACACAACGCATGGATGATGACCAGCGCTGCGCTCGTGTTGTTCATGACGCTGCCTGGGCTTGCACTGTTCTACGGCGGGTTGGTGCGGCGCAAAAATGTCCTGTCGGTTCTCGCGCAATGCCTGGGTATCGCGGGCCTCGTCACCATTCTATGGTGGGTTTGTGGCTATAGCTTTGTCTTCGCGGATGGCGCAGGTGCGGTCATCGGGGACTTCAAAAAGTTCGCCTTTTTGAAGGGTGTCGATGCTGCGCCGAATACCAACTATGCTTACTGGGTCTCGCAGAACGTCTTTTCGATGTATCAACTTATGTTCGCGATCATCACTCCTGCCCTCATCATTGGGGCGGTCGCGGAACGTATGAAGTTCTCAGCCGTTCTGCTTTTCGTCGCGCTCTGGATGTTCATCGTTTACTTCCCTCTCGCCCACATGGTTTGGGGCATCAATGGTTTAATGAACGGCGTCTGGAACGCAGATGCGAAGATCAAAGCAATCGATTTCGCCGGCGGAACCGTCGTGCACATGTCTTCGGGTTGGTCTGCCCTGATCCTTTGCATGTTCCTCGGCAAACGTATCGGCTTCGGCAGAGAACCGATGCCGCCACACAGCATGGTCCTTTGCATGGTCGGCACGGGCATGCTTTGGGTCGGTTGGTACGGGTTCAACGCCGGGAGTGCGGTCGCAGCCGATGCGGTCGCCGCCAATGCGTTTATGACGACGACGATTGCTACTGCGGTCGCCTCATTCGCCTGGGCGATGGCCGAATACATCTTCCGCGGCAAGCCGAGCATCCTCGGCTTCTGTTCGGGCGCGGTCGCCGGACTGGTTGTCATCACGCCGGCGTGCGGCTTCGTCAACACCACCGGTGCTGTCATCATTGGCATTCTGGCCGGTCTCATTCCGTTCTTCGCTATTGTGAAGGTCAAAGCCTGGCTGGGCTATGACGACGCTCTCGATACGTTTGGCGTTCACGCTGTCGGCGGAACGCTCGGCGCGCTCATGACGGGCTTCCTCGCCACGCCCTCCGTCAACGGAAACCTGAACACAAACCTCAAGGACATCGTTGGCAAGAGCCTTTGGATCGAACAAATCAAGGCAATCGGCGTGACACTCGTTCTGGCCGTCGTCGGGACAATCATCATCGCCTTTGTGGTGAAGTTCGTGGTTGGTCTGCGCGCCAGTGAAGAAGTCGAGACTGTCGGTCTGGATCTCGCGGAACATGGGGAAGAGGGGTATCACGGGGCCTAATAACGAAACTTAATCTGGAACGCTGCGTGCCAGGCGCCCCGTTGGCCGCAGCGTTCCTCTCTCACTGAACGAAAAATAGCTATGCCAAAACAAACCAGTCTCAAAATCGCCCGGAGCAGCTCGCGACTCGCGACGCCTGCCGCCTCCGGAACCAAAATCACCTTCACGAAGCCCGCTAAACACGCCAATGGCACGGGCGCTTCGGCTTCGGCCCGCAGCGTCATCGACATGGCCCGCAAGCAGGGCGCTAAAATGGTCGAT
>Ga0075428_100006089_pt1 | contig 13415 bp, 13 predicted proteins | sample RhiMetdeltSRZDD2_FD_75291 | JGI IMG/M metagenome (GOLD analysis project Ga0075428, IMG submission 75291) | Populus rhizosphere microbial communities from Tennessee, USA - Rhizosphere MetaG P. deltoides SRZDD2 | ecosystem: Host-associated > Plants > Roots > Rhizosphere > Soil | place: USA...
ATCGCAACTGCTGCCGTGATGAAGCGCGGGGTATGGGCTGCCGCCCTCGTTCTCGCCCTGGCCTTTGGCGCGAACGCCCAGCTCATCAACGAGGTCGATTCGGACCAAGCGGGCAACGACGCCGGTGAGTTCGTCGAGCTGTTCGGGACGCCCGGCACGTCGTTGACCGGTTTGGTGATCGTCTTCTTCGACGGTTCTAGCGACCTGTCGTACGCTGCCTTCGATCTCGACGGTTTCTCCCTCGACGCCAACGGCTTCTTCGTCCTGGGGAACTCGGGTGTCCCAGGTGTCGACATGACCTTCAGCAACAACACCCTGCAGAACGGCGCCGACGCCGTGGCCCTCTACGCGGCGAACGGCAGCAACTTCCCCAACGGCACGGCGATCACGCTCACCAACCTCCGGGATGCCCTGGTGTACGACACCAGCGATGCCGACGACGCGGGACTGCTCGCGTTGCTGAACGCCAGCCAGCCGCAAGTGGACGAGAACGGCAGCGGCACGGGCACCGCCGTTTCCATGTCGCGCTGCCCTGACGGTGCCGGCGGCGCCCGCAACACCACGGCGTACACGCTGCAGGCCCCGACACCGAACGCAGCCAATCCCTGCACGGTGCCCGTGGGTCAGGAGACCTGGGGGAAGGTCAAGACCTACTACCGGGATTGAGAGGCGGCGGCGTCTCGGTTGATCAGATCAGCGGAGCCACACATGCCGGGGTCTTCGGGCCCCGGCATTTCTTTGCGAGGTCAGGGGTCGCAACGTGCGCGTCACTCCGGCTCCGCCCGCCGCTCGAGCAGGGCGAGGGCTTCGACGTGGGTGGTGCGCGGGAAGAGATCGACGAGGCGCAAGCACCGCAGCTCGAAACGCGCGGACAGCAGCTCCAGGTCGCGGACGAGCGACTTCGGATTGCAGGAGACGTAGAGCAGCGTCGGGAAGCGCAGGGCGCCGAACTGTTCGATGAGACCAGGGGTGAGGCCGCGCCGCGGCGGGTCGACGACGACCACATCTAGATCGCGAGCAGACGGTCCGATGCCTCCAGGTTGGGACCGGACGCCACGGCCAGACTCGTTGCGTGCCGGTCCCTTGCTCGCGGTCAACCCGAGCCGAGGGAGCACGGTCTCGACGGCGCCACCGACGAAGCGGAGGTTCTTCTCGAGTCCATTCCGTCGCGCCGCCTCGACTCCCTCGCGCACCGCCGCGTCGTTGCGCTCCACCGCCAGGACCTTCGCCCCCCGTCGCGCCAGCCGCAAGCCGATCGGCCCGAACCCGGAGTAGAGGTCAGCGATGCGTTTCCCCTTCACCTCCCCCAGGAACCTGCCGATTTCGCCGTAGAGCACCTCGGCCTGCGCGTTGTTCACCTGCACGAAGGTGGCGAGGGAGGTGCGGAAGGCGAGCCCATCGCCATGCTCTTCGAGCCACTCGCGCCCGGCGAGTCGGCGCACCCGGCCGCCGAGAATGACGTTCGTGCGTTCCGGATTGAGGCTCTCGACCACGCCCACGAGACCCCGGTTGGCGAAGCGCTCCCACAGACCCTGGGCGAGGCGCGCCACCGCAGGGTGACCTTCTTCCCGCACCACGAGACCAGCGAGAAGCTCCTCCGTTCCCATGCCGACCCGGGCCACGAGATGGCGGAGCACACCACGGTGCGCGATCTCGTCGTACACGGGGACGCGCAAGCGCTGGACGAGAGCCCGCGTCTCGAGAGCCAGTTCCAGCAGGAGGGGGTGCTGCACCGCGCAGGTCTGGAGGTCGACGATGCGATGGCTGCCGGGTTCGAAGAAACCGCAGACACAACGCCGCCCCCGCCGAGCGAAAGGCAGCTTGAGGGAGGTGCGCCAGAAAAGCGGCTGCCGCGCTCCGAGGATGGGAAGGACCTCGGCGCCACGAAGCGCCGGCGTTGCCGCCACCAGGGAGCGGAACGCGGCCTCCTTCCGCTCCAGCTCGGCGGTGTAGTGCAGGTCCAGCTCGCTGCAACCGCCACACGGCCCGAAGTGCGGGCAGAAGACGGGGCCCCGCGTTCGGGGCTCCACCGCCCCGAAGTGCACCATTCCCGGCTTCACCGGGTCGGCGCTCCGAGATCGCCGTGTTGCACCCTGCCCGCCGCGCTCGTTCCGCCTCGACTCCAAGAAGCCGCCTCCTTCCGTCTAGTAAAGATCGGTGCCCGCCCCAGGGAGTTCCACGCTCGCGGCGGATTCAGCGGGCGCCGCGCGGTGCGGCCCCGGTGTCGGCGCCGGTCGTGGCGGAATCTGCGCGCACGAAGCCGGTAGGAACCGTGAACAAGGCGTCCGGGAGATCCTTCTTCTCGACGCGGAAGACGGTGTTGCTCTCGATTTCGGTCACCGCACTGCGCCGATCGCCGGCGCGCTGCACCCGCGTCTCCACCCCGAGGACGATGCCCTCGGGGCGCCGCCGGAGCCTCCCGGAGCCGATGCTCTCGATGCTTTCCAGCGCCCGCCGGTAGGCTTCGTAGCCTGCCGCAGGCACTTCCAGGTTCCGGGCGATCCAGATCTGCTGCTCCACCAGCTCCTCCGCGCCGAGGATCGTCCGCTTGCCGTAGTAATGGTAGCGGTCGCACGCATTGCCGGCGATCGACGTCTCGCCTTCCACCTTTTCGAAGGACTCCCCACTCTCTCCGCTCCCGGTTCCGCCGACGGCAGAGTCCACGCGAGCCTCCCACTCCTGGAGCGGCATTTCCTTGTAGGTCTTCTCGGCGGGATTCAGGAGCACGATGCGATCCCGCACCAGATCGAGAATGGTGTGACCGCTCGGATGGGAAACGCGGACGCGACGCGCCGTGACATAGGTCACGATCGTGTCCACCTCCGCCACCTGACTCTGCGTGTGCGTCTCGTAGAGGACGATGCCCGGCTGCGACGCCGGCGGCGGAGTCGCGGCAGCAGCGGGAGTTTCCGCCAGCACCGAGTGTTGCAAGACGACGACCGCCCCTGGCAGCGCCAGGACTCGGAGCACCAGGACACCGGTGCACCGCCGTGGCCTCGCGCTCGAGCGCCGGCGGCGGGGAACGCGATCGCAGCTCGCTGCAAACACCATGTGTCGAAGCTAGCCGACGGGAGCGCCGGCGGCAACGTCGTCGGCCGCGCGCGGCACCAGCAGCGCGCTCCCGCGCACGACGGCGTCGCCATAACGAGCGCGCACGCGGTCGGTGGCCCGCTGCAGCCGGCGCAGCCTCGCCTCCCCATCGGGCTGGAAGAGGTCGAGCTGCAGCGACTCCGGCGCGAGGGCAGTGGCCCTGAGCGTCAGCCGGCGGACGCGCACGCGGCGCACGTAGGCGGAAGCGAGGGCTGGCCGCGCCGCGGCGAAGAGCCGGGCATCGAGATGGGTCGCCGCGAGGGTTGCCTGGCGGCGGACGCTGACGCGATCGGAATGTTCGAGTTCCACCGAGAGCCGTCGCGTCGTCCAGCAGCGCAGGCGGAGATCGGCACCGAGGCGCGCACACAACCCGTCCAGCTTCGCCTGCAGATCATCCCAGCGCAGCAAGTCCGGCTCGAACGTCTCCCCTTGCTCGAGCGCCGGCTGTCGGCGCACCGGCAGCACGGGGGAACGGTCGATGCCTCGGGCTGCTTCGGCGAGACGCCGGCCCGCGGCGCCGAACACCGCCTCCAGCACCACCGCCGGGAAGCGCGCCAGGTCCCCTACCGTCGGCACGCCCATGTCGCGGAGCCGGTGGCCACAAGCTTCCCCCACGCCGGGCAGGCGCTCGATGGGCTGGGGGGCGAGGAAGCTCTCCTCGTAACCCGGAAGAACGTCGAGAAGGCTGTGCCGCTTCGCCGCCGAGGAGGCGAAGCGGCTGACGAGCTTGTTGCCCGCGACGCCGATGGACACATCCAGGCCGATCCGAGCGCGGACATCGCGTTGCAACCGGCGGCCGGCGTCGAGCGGCTCCCCCAGCAAACTCTCGCAGCCCGTGTAGTCCACGAACGCTTCGTCCATGGCGGTGGCCTCGACGCGCGGCGAGTAGCTCTCCAGCACCGCCAGCAGCTCTCGCGAGGCCCGGCGTGCGTACGCCCAGTCCACCTGCACGAGCACCGCGCCGGGAGCGCGCCGCGCCGCCTGCTGCATCGTGAGCCCGGGATGCACGCCCGCGGCGCGTGCCTCGTAGGAAGCGGAGACGACGCTGCCGCGGTTCAGGATGTTGCCGACGATGACCGGACGATGGCGCAGCGAGGTGTCGCGCTGCCGCGCCAGGGAGGCGAAGAAGTCGTCCGTGTTCACGTGCAGCACGTGACGCGGTTTGTCCGCCCCGGCCAGGAGCGCCGCCATGTCCACTCTCCCTGGACGGAGCCCGTTGCCGCGGGGCTGCGTCAGAGCCACGCGCGCTGACGGAGGTGCCGTCAGAGCCGCGCGCTGCCGCGGAGCTGCCCCTCAGAGCGCCGAGCGCACGCCGATCACGACGCCGCGCACGCGCAGCGACTGGCGCTGCACCCGCTGTGGCCCGCCCTGCGTCTGCAGCGGGTGGACGAGCAGCTCCGGCTGCGCTGCCGCGTAGCGGCCGACGACGGCGCCGCCGTCGCCCTCGGCGACGACCAGCTCACCGTCGCGCACGTCCCGGCGCGCCTCGACAATCAAAACATCTCCACGCCGCAAGCGCCGGTCGAGCTCGACCTCGACGCCGACGGTCTGAACGAAGACCTGCGTCTCCATGGTTTCTCCAGGCGTTCGCGCCTCGGCTCAGGACTTCTCGTAGCTTCGCAGCAGCCCCACCACGATCCCCTGGATCTGCACGTCTTCCTTCGGCACCCGGATCGGCCGCATCTCCCGGTTCGACGGCTGCAAGCGCACCAGCCGGCGCTCGGGAAAGAAGCGCTTCACCGTGGTCTCTCGTCCCTCGACGAGGGCGATGACGAGATCACCGGCCACGGCGCGTCCGGTTTGCCGCACGACGAGCAGGTCGCCCTCGGCGATGTCCTCGTCCCGCATGGACTCTCCCATCACGCGCAAGGCGAAATGCCTACCGCGACCCACCATGTGCGCCGGGACGGACACCGTCTCGAGATCGGGGAAGGATTCCGACGGCAAGCCGGCGACGACGCTGCCGACGAGGGGCAGCTCCACCGCCGGCGCCACGGGTGCCGTCGTCAGCTCCATACTGCGATGCTTGTGGTACACGCGCCGCAGGATGCCCTTGGCCTCCATCTGCGACAGGTGTTCGTGAACCGTGCTCGGCGCCGCGACACCGATGTGCTCGGCGATCTCGTCCAGCTTCGGCGGATACCCCTTCTCCGCCGTGTAGCTGCGGATATAGTCGTAGACCTGACGCTGTTTGGGTGTGAAACGAACGTTGCGCGACATGTTCTGCTCCAGTGGGGGGGGTCGGGGGTTCAGCACGAACCTAGACCGAACGCGACCCGAAGTCAACCCGAACATTTTGCGCCCCCGCCGGGGCCGCCCAGGGAGCCTCGCGGGGAGCGGCGGGCCCCGCCGGGGCCGGGCCGGGCATGGGGTGCTTCCCGGTGTGGTCCGGCAGGTCTATGGTGATAGCCCCGCTCCACCCAGGGCCCGTAGAGAAAGGAAGAAGCATGCTCTCCCGGCACTCGTCCCGCGACCCGCACCGCGCCTGCGCTCCCGTCGACGCCGCGACCGGCCTCGCCGGGGACCCGGCCAGGAGCCAGGCCCAGAATCGAGCCGCCACCCTGAGACCTCACCCGGCACTGGCTGTCGCCGCTCTTGTCACCGCTCTTGTCACCGCTCTCGTCACCGCCGCTCCGGCAGCCGCCGAGAAGGTGAGCCTGGCTCTTTCTCCGTCTCCGGGTGATTCCTTGCGCTATCGCGTGCAGGTGCAGCAGGAACTCAGCTTCCAGGGCATGACCGTCACCGCAACAGAAGCCGGCAGCGTCCACATCGCCTCTCAGGCGAGCAAGCACGACACGTTGCAATTCCTCGTCCACTTCAGCGGCTTCGAGAGCAGCGTCAAGCAGGGCGACCAGCTCACGTCACGCAAGTCAGAGCTCGAGGGCTTGTCCCTCCGCGCCATGATTTCGCGGCATGGCCAGGTTCTCGAGGTGAGGCCGCAGACGAGCGTTTCCGCCGAGATGAAGGAGGAGCTGCAGCCACTCGTGGAGAACCTGTTCGCCAACCTGGCGGATCATCCGGTCGAGCCCGGTGACACCTGGACCCACGAGGAGAAGGTGCTGAACAAGGAGGATGCCAAGGCCGAGCCTCGGATCGATGGGAAGACGGAGTTCACCCTGGACGAAGTGACCAAGAAGAAGGACAAGAAGGTCGCCAAGATCCTGGGCAAGGGCACCGCCAAGGTCCACTTGCAGACGGGCATGGGTGAGGTGATCGGCGACGCGAAGGGAGATTCGGAGGTCCTCGTGGCCGTGGACAACGGCTACATCGTCCATCGCAAGTCTACCAGCGAGTTCAAGGGCACGATGGGGACGATGGAGGGGAGCCGCGTCGAGTATTTCGAGCTCGAACTGCAGCCTTGAGGAGGCGCAAGAGCGGCCGCAGCTGACTAGCTATCCGAGGGAACGCCCGCCGGCCCTGCGGTCACCCGCGCCAGGAGCGCTCCGTTCGGCGAGGCCGCCAGCATGCTCGCCGAGGCGCTCGGTGTGACCATGCACAAGGGGTTCGTCGAGGTCCCAGGCGAGAAGTCGGACCCGCTGCTCTTCACCCTCGAGAACGGGCGTCTCGGCCCGCACCCCATCATCACTGGCCAGCACAGCGGGGCGTCGATCTCGCGCGTGATGACCTGCACGGGGCAATCGCTCGACGGCCCTCCCGGCTCCACCGTGTTGCTTCGCCTGCCGGACACGGCGGTGGAGTCAGTGCCTGTGGGCGGCGACTCGCTGGCCCAGCGTCCCGCGGGCCCGGCGCAGGGGCTCGCCTTCGAGCTGGGCCGAGGTCGTGTCGTCGTCCTGGGCGAGGGTGGCATGCTGACGGCGCAAGTGAACCGCCGGGTCCGATATGGAATCAACGCTCCCGGAAACGACAACCAGCAGTTCGTGCTGAACGTCATGCGTTGGTTGTCCGGGAAATGATGCGACCGGCGCGATCCTCGCGATTCCCTTCGGCCAAAACCTGTTGCCACCGCCGGCCGGGCTCGCTATCCTTTTGCTTTCCCCTACTCCCCACGTCGACGCCCATGAGCCCGGCGGGGTGGCTCGCAGCTCCGGCCCAGGCCGCTGAAGACGGAGGAACGTTCCCATGCCCACCTTCATCCGGCTCGCCTCCCTGACCGAGCAAGGCATCAAGAACATCCATCATTTCAAGGACATGGTTGCGGAGGCCCGGGAGATCATGGACAAGCACGGCGTGCGGCTCCTGCAAGGTTGGGCGACACTGGGTGACTACGATGTTGTCGCTGTCATCGAAGCGCCGGACGCGAAGACCGCAGCGCAGGTGAGCGCTCTCATCGCCTCCCGGGGGAACTTCCGCGCCAAGACGCTGTCGGCGGTGGCGATCTCTGAGCTCACCGAGGCGATCCGCGGCGAGCCTTGAACGGCCCCAGGCGCCCGCAACCTTTCCCTCTCCGAAACGTCAGGACATGAGGAGGGTCAGGAACCCTCCTGCCTGGAGTAAGCGGGGCTTTGCCGCCGACCCAGACGGGGCTTTTGCCTGACTCCCCCACAGCGAGAGCGGTCCACTGAGGCGGTCCCGAAACCCCTGGAGCCCGGAGCCGCGCCAGGAGCCCTTCCCGACACCAGCACCCTCCAGGCGAGGTCGCCTGGACGTCTGGCATCGAGCCTGCAGGGGCTGGCGGGCCGGCTCGCGGTGGTCTAGCATTTCAAGGCGAGCGGTTTCCTCTTCCCCACGAGGTGACTGCGGTGACGTTCAAATCGTGCACACCGTTCCGCCGCCGGGACTCCCTGGCTTCCTTCCCGACGACAGAGTCCTCCTGGGGATTGTTGCGTCCTTTCGGGGCACGACCGAAGCGCGAGCGGAGGTGCCAATTGAGCCTCCCGAGGGCAGCGTGTCTCTGGGCCGTCGTCGCCGCGATGCTCGGAGCCGTTGGTTGCAATAGCTACGAATACCTGCGTGACTCGACGCAGCAGCTGGACCAGATGCGGTACGAATACGTCCGCAACAATCCGGGTAACAAGTTCAACAACCACATCCTGGCTGGACGCGTGCAGCCCGGCATGAGCCGGTTGCAGGTGCGCGTCTCCTGGGGCGAACCGGACCAGGTGGTCGCCGGTGATCGCCCCGGTGTCGATCAGTTGTGGGCCTATGCGGAGCAGGAGCCCTCGCGGGGCGTCTCCGTGTTCCAGCTGCGCTTCGGTGGTGAGATCCTGCAGAACATCGAGATCTCCCGCGACGCGCTCATCCTGGGCACCGCCAAGGTCGACCCCAAGCCGCCGGTGGAAAGCGACATCGGGTCCTCCCCCGGGGACGCGACGGCGAAGCGCTTCCCGTGAGCCTGGGGCTCCGTGACGAGTCGCCGGCCGCCCGCGGTGCGGAACCGCAGGACGCGGGCCGCGGAGAGCCCGAGTCGGCTTGATGCCCGAGCAGGAGGCACTGCAGCAGCGTAAGGATCGCTGGGGTCTGCGACGGCTGTTCGGTGCCGCTTTCCTCGCCGACTTTCAGCTCTATCTCGTCTACACAGCCATGCCTTTCAAGGCCCTGCAGCTCGGTGCAGGGCCTTTCACTTTGGGGGCGATGGCCGCGCTCTCCACCGGGTCCTATGCGGTCCTCGTCGGCCTCTGCGGCCGCTGGAGCGACCGCCTACCCCGCCTGCAGCTGGCGCGCCTCTCCAGCCTCGGCATCATCCTCGGCTGCATCGGCATGACCGTCGCCCCCGACCTGCGCTGGATGCTGCTCGTCGCGCCCTGCATCGGCGGCAGCATGTCGCCCTTTTGGCCGAGCGTGCAGGCCCACCTCGCCGACCGCACGGCGGCGGCGCAGCTGGAGCGCCAGCTAGGGCGCTTCAACCTCTCCTGGACTCTGGGAAAGGCGAGCGGTTTTCTCGTCGGCGGCACGGTGGTAGCGGCGTTCGGCAGCGCGGTGACCTTTACACTCGCGAGCTGCATCGCCTTCGTCATCTTCTTCCTCTTGCCTGTCGAACCGCGTCCATCGCTCCTCAGGGGATCCGTCCCGGCGGAATCCGGCGCCACGGAAGCCGTCCCGGCTCCAGCGACCGCCGGCACGAAGGCGGCGCAGCTCGAGGTCGATCCCCGTGCCTCCTTGTTCCGGCCCCTCGCCTGGGTGGCGAACGGCACCGCTTTCGGCGTCGGGGCGACGCTCAATCACCATTATCCTCGCCTCATCCGCGAGTTCGGTTGGAGCCCCCACGTCTTCGGCCTCTTCCTCGGCCTCGTCTACATGACGCAGGCGCTCGTCTTCATCGCGCTCACGCTGCGCCCCGAGCGCTGGCGCTACCGTCGCGCCCCACTCTTCGCGCCACAGATCCTCATGCTCTTCGCCATGGTTTCGCTGCCGCTGGCCAGCTTGCCCCGCGTCTTGGCCTCGGCTCTCGTCTTTGGTGTGGCCCTCGGCAGCTGCTACACCGCGAGCCTCTACTACAGCCTGCACGCCCCGGCGGCGCGCGGCCGCTATGCCGGCGTCCACGAAGGCCTCATCGGCCTCGGCTCCATGGCGATTCCGTTCCTCGGCGGACTGCTGGCGCGCCTCCTTCACGGCTTGTGGGTTCCGTACGTCGTGGCGGGAGCCGCGGTGGCACTGTCGCTCGTGGTTCAGGAGTGTCTCTTCCGCTGGGCGGCGCGCCGGAGACCGGGGTAAGGCTTCCATGTCCAACAGGGGCGGGAAAGAGGAACAGGATCGCTGCCGGCGCGTGCAGAGGCCGCATGAACTCCGAACGGGCAGCGGCGATGCTCAGGGCTGGACGAAGGGCCGGCGGGCGAGCGCGCGGGTGAGCGGCTTGGCCATGATCGGGGTGGTGCTGCCGGAGCAGCCGGGTCCGACCGGCCCCAGGCGCACGGCGTCGAAGGAGATCTCGTAGCAGTCCGTTTCGCTATGGTTGCCCGATTGATAGCGCAAGAGTGCGGTGCCGCCTCCGGTCATGAGGGAATCCTGGCGCGACCCGGTGACGTCGGCGGTGACGGTCAGAACCACGCCGAATTGCTCCGACCGCCCGGTGCAATGGCTGGCGAACTCCGTATCGGTGATCGTCCCCGTGCAGACGATGTCGATCTGGTCCTGCGTGATGCCGAGGAACTCCTCCAGGGTCTCGCCAGCGCAGAGAGAATCGACGAAGACGTCCATGCCGAGCAGACTGTCCGTCTGGCAGTCGCGGTTCGGGAAGTGCACCCGCCAGACTCCGGCCCAGGAAGCGGGAAAGGTGAGCTCCGGCTGCGGCGCCTTGGGAGGCTCGGATTCCCCGCAGCCCGAGGCACCGAGATACCCCAGGAACCAGGCGGCCAAGGCGAAGCGTGGGAATCGTCGCAAAGCGGGCCTCCTTGCAGGACCCAGAGTGCCGGAGAGCGCGGCCACCTCAAGGTTGCAGCAAACGTTCCACGCCGTTCCAGGCGACAGACGCCCGGGGCCCCCATCCGGGCGTGGACATCCCCTGTGGACATCGAAACGGACGCGCAAGGAACCAGAAACCTGACGTGCCCTAGAAGCTGACGCGCAAGGATACCCGCTGGGCGATCCCCATGGAGTCTTCCTCGTCGAAGCCGGCACCGTAGTCGAGGACCAGACGGGAGTAGCGCACCCCTGCCCCAGCGCTCGGGTAGAACCGGCTTTCCCCTGGCACGACGAAGGTGGCGCCGGCGCGCAGCCAGAAGAGGTCGCGATAGACCTGACACTCGACGCCGCCGGCTGCGGTATGCAGGCTTCCCTGTCGCAACGACAGATCTGCCTCCACCTCCCAGCGCCGTGCCGGCCGCAGCTCGAATCCCGCAGTCACGCTGGGCTCCAGAGTTTCCCATCTGCCCGTATCCCAGTGCACCCGCGTCCACACGTCACGCCCGACGATCACCGCGGTGAGCTGGTCGAAGACGAGCACCGTGAGCCCCAGGTCGAGCCCGACGCCCTGGCCGTCGGCCGAATCGAAGTCGTTGTTCGCCTGCAGCCCTTTGATCCCCATTCCCACGCTCGTGTAGTTGTTCACCGCCATGGCGGCAGCGAACTGGAAGACGTTTTCCGACCAATCCTTGCCCGAGGCGAAGGTGAAGCCCAGATGGGAGATGAAGAGCCCGTAGCCGAAGCGCGTCGGCCGCAAGAGTTGTGACGACTCCCCCAGGCGCTCGCCGGCGGCGCGACCGAAGCTGAAGCTGTCGTAGCCATCGTCGATCTGATCGAGAATGTCGGCGTGCATCAGGGTGACGCCGTTCTGCCGCTGCAGCCACGCAAGGTTGGCTGGATTCCAGTAAACGGCGGCGTCGTCGCGCACCATGGCCACTCCGGCCGTGCCGAGACCGTGCAGGCGAGCTCCGTGTCCCAGGTTGAGGAAGGCGCCGCCGCTGGAGAAATCGGCGCCGGCGGCGGGACGCACAGCGAGGGCCGCGAAGCCGAGGCCGATCCCGAGGAGTACATGGCTGCGGGTCGAGCCTCTGGTGGCGAACGCCATCATCGGACCACCGCGATCATGGTGCGGAGCCTCTCCTCGCCGCCGTCCGAGTGGACGACGCGGGCGAGGACGAGATAGGCGCCGTTGCGCACGTCCCGCCCCTCGGGAGTTCGCAGGTCCCAGGTGAAGCGGTAGTAAGACTTGGTCGCCGGGTCCTGGAAGGTCTGCACCAGGCTGCCGTCCATGGCCAGGATGCGGACGAACACTCCCCGGGCGGGGACTCCTCCCACATTCACCTCGATGCTCTGCCCGGCGGAGAAGCGCTCCGGTGCGGCGATCCCCGAGGCAGCGTCCCACACCACGGTCGAGGTGTTCGCGGCAGAGATGTTGCGGGCCCGATCGATGGATTGGAAGCTGATGCGGTTGGTACCCGAGGCGAGCGTGCGGCTGAACCGGATCGTCGGGTGGAGGACGGACAAGGTCTCCGGCGGGGTGACGCCGCCGATGACGACAATCCTGCTCGTGTCCGTGGTGTCCACCACGACGTTGCCGGTGAGCACCTGCGTCTTGGTCACTTCCGGCAACGGTGGCGCGGGTACCGGTGCCGGCGGCGCGGTGCGATCGACACGCAGTCGGAAGAGCAGCGTGTCCGGCACCCCGTCCTCGTCCCGGGAAAGGAGCTGGAACGGGTAGTCCCCTTCGGCGCTCAACAAGGTGCCGAGGTCCATGAAGAAGCGGTAAGTCGTCCCCGGGCCGCCGTCCCGCGGTGGCAGGTCGATGGTCGTCGTGTCGGCACCCACCACGACGCGTCCCTGCATGGAGACGACGAGCTGCCGATCCACCGCCACGCCGACCAGCGAATCGGCGTGCTGCACCGCCCGCGGGGCCGGCGGATGGGAGACCGTGATCGCCGGACCGAGAACGTTCTTGTCCAAGCTGTCCACCACGGTGCTGTCGTTGCCCACCGAGTCCAGGCCGAAGGCGAGGAGTTTGTACACCCCATCCTCGAAGCTGCTCAATCCACAGGTATGACAGACGAAGATGTAGTCGCCATCGCCGCCGAAGCCGCCCTCGGGATCCAAGGTGTCCCGCGCCGCCCCTTGCGCATCGAGCACGGCGACACCGATCCCATCTTCCAGCTCGGAGCCCGTGATCCGTACGCGGATGAAGGGGAAGACGTTGGCGTTCTGCGGGAGGCCCGCGGCCCAGCGCCGGGGATGGACCTCCAGCAACTGCGGGATGGGCGAGCTGAGATCGATCCGCACCTGCCGCTGATTCGTCAACCCCTGCCCGGTCACCGTGGTGCCGGTGAAGTGCACCGTGTAGTTGCCCTCGGGCTGGATGCGCCCGCTGGTGTCCTCTCCCCGCCACTCGAGCCGGTATTGCACCTCCGGGCGCAGCCCCAGCCGCTGGTCCAGGATCCGCAGCACCTGAGCCGAGCCCTCGACGGTGACGTAGATGAAAACGCTCGCCGACTCTGGAAGGGTGTAGAAGACGGCGACGCTGTCGAAGGCGAAGTCGCCGTTCGGGGAGAAGACGGTCGGCTTGACGAAGGCCGAATCGAAAAGAATGGGAACCCCGAGGCTCGCCTTCCCGCTTTCCGCAGGAAGCCAGCGCGGCGGCAGGATCGCACCTCCCACCGCGACCAGGAGGAGCGCGAGGAGGCGGCGGACGCGGCAGGAGAGCAAACGCGGGTCCCTTCGACCGGCTCGGCTAAACCGTTGATTCTACAACGGCTCCACCAGATCGCGAGTATACGGAGCCGGTCGCGGGGGTGTCAATCGCGGGACCCCGAAACAGCACACTGTACTTCGATCGCGCCGAGCCGGTGGCGGAAGCACCGGTCTCGCTCCTGGCGGCGCGGGAGCCCGGAGCTTCCTGCTCGAGGAGGCGCGAGGGAGAAGATGTGGGGGGAGAAAGACGGGAGCATCAGCCGCCGCTTCTGTCGCACCTCCCAGTCACCCGTGCCGTCCGGCCCTTG
>Ga0075428_100006090_pt1 | contig 13414 bp, 8 predicted proteins | sample RhiMetdeltSRZDD2_FD_75291 | JGI IMG/M metagenome (GOLD analysis project Ga0075428, IMG submission 75291) | Populus rhizosphere microbial communities from Tennessee, USA - Rhizosphere MetaG P. deltoides SRZDD2 | ecosystem: Host-associated > Plants > Roots > Rhizosphere > Soil | place: USA...
GTGGACCAACAGCCACCACATCGCCGGCGACCTGCGCACGGGCGTGCAGAAGCTCAAGGACGCGACCCCGGCCGGCGTGCTCCTCGGTAGCGGCAAGCTCGCGACCGAGCTGGACCGGCTCGATCTGATCGACGAGTACAAGTTCCTCGTCCACCCCAGGATCGCCGGCCACGGCCCGACCCTGTACCAGAGCGGGCTGCCCAGCACGCGACGGCTCGAACTGGTCTCGGCGAAGCCGCTCCGCAGCGGCGCGGTCGCCATGCACTACCGGCGCGCGCGCTGACTCCGGCATCAAGCCGGAGACGAACCCGCGGCGGCTCGAGACGGCGACCGTGCAGAAGCTCAAGGCCGCCATCGACGCGACGAAGATCATGTCGCCGCCGCTGTCGTGCATCGCGCCGATCGGCGAGGACCCGAGCAACAGGCGCTGGCCAAGTGGGGCCTCAACTACGTCATCGACGAATACCTGCCCCGCAAGCTGAAGAACCCCGAGAAGTTCCTGCCCTGATCGGACGCCCGCTGTCCATCAAAACGTGCCGCCCGTCAGCTGCAGCGCGTTCGTGCTGGTGATCGCGACCCAGTGGCCGAGACCGTCGAGTTCGATCGGCACCATCTGATGGTAGAAGACGACGCCGACGATCGACGGCACGTTCGGCAGGAAGAGCGACGACTGCGCAGTGCCGGTCAGGGTGACCATGACCTCGAGGAAGTGGGGGGCCACCAGCAGGTCGCAGCCAGGTTGGCCATGCGGCGGCAGCAGCCCCGACAACGGCGCCACACCCTGCGGGATCGGCGTCACGCTGGTCGCGGCGATCACGATGGCGACGTTCGGCAGACCCGTGCCAGTCGCGCGGAACGTCCCGTCGGCCCACGGCAGTGAAGTCGCGGTCAGCGTGTTGGTGCCGCCGCTGCTCGTGCAGCCAGCACCGTACGACAGAGCAGTCGCCGGGCAGGTCGTCTGGAAGGATGTGAGGCCACTGAACATAGTGGTGACGATGAGCTGGCCGTCGCGCAGGAACGTCGCCGTAAAGACGTGGGAGGCCTCCAGGCCGTGCACTCCCCCCGGTCCGAAACCGACCCACGTCGAGCCGGTCCAGCGGGCGAGGCCCCCGGTCACCGTGCCGAGGGGGGAGAATCCGAAGAAGCCGCAGATGACCGGGTCGCCGTCGGGCAGGAACTCCAGGTCGAGGAGGGCGGGGTTGCCGAAGGGCCCGAGGATCTGGGGGCCGAGCGCGGTCCACGCGGCGCCATCCCACACAGCGCAGCGCAAACCCTGCGCGGGGAGCGTTCCCGCCGCGAACAGCCTGCCATCTGGCGTCGACGCGAGGAGCCGGATGCTCGTGATGCCCGGCGCGTGCGGCAACCAGGTCAGCCCGTCCCAACGCTCGATGCCCGCCTGGCCACCGCGCAGCAAGTCGCCGTTGGGCGCGATCGCGAGCCGTGGCCCCGCGAGCTGGCCACCAGCCCACGAACCCAGCGAGGTCCAGCTCACACCATCCCAGCGACTGACGGTCCACATCGGCCACGACGCGGGGTGGATCACGACCACCTCCCCGCCCGGAGTGACGACCATGTCACCCACCGCGCTGGTGACTCCGCCACCGAGCGGCGCCCACGCCGAGCCGGTCCACCGCGCGATGTTGTTCGCGGCGCCGCCGCCCGCGCTCGCGAAGGATCCCCCCACGACGAGATCGCCGCCCGGCAGCACGCCGAGCACGCCGGCACCCGCGACACCGCTGCCGAACGTGGACCACGTCGCGGTCTGCGGATTCCACGCCGCGATGCCGTTGGCGGCAATTCCCGGAACGGAGGTGAAGGAGCCCGTCACGACGAGGTGCTCCGGCAGCGGCCCGGCACCATCAGGATCCCAAGCGGCCGTGTGGCCGACGTAGGGGCCGACATACCCCACCGCTGTCGTGCCGCACTGCGCGCGCATCGGTGTGTGGGCAACAATCAGAACCCAGAGAGCAGCGGACGCGCGAAGAGCGGAGTGGATGCGCATGGGAACTTCTGTCGCACGATCGACAAGTGCGGGATCGACGATGGGCAGACGATGGGATCGAAGAACAGTAGACGATCGGCGTGCTGGGGTGTAGGCGGTTCAAGCTGCGGCACGTTGCGAGCACCAGTGGACGCCGAACGTGCGGCGGCGCCGTCAGTCGCCGACGTGGATCAGGCCGACCTTCGAGATCGCAATGCCGCCTGGCCCGGTCGCCTCGAAGGCGATCGCCTGTACCGAGATATCGAGGCCGCGCAGGCTTTCGACGAACGGGACGTGCAGCGAGATCGTGAAGTCAGCGATCAGCGTGGACGACAGGCCGAGCAAGAGCGCGTCTGGAAGCAGCGTGATCTGGCACGGCTGCGGCGCCGGCGCGGTGCCGAGTTGCAGCCCGATCACTGAGAGAGTGCCCGGCGTGTGCGTGAACATGCGCAGGTCGCGCGTGCTGCCGAGCAGCAGGCTGGGCAGGGGCAGCCACAGTTCTGGGCCTTCGTTGCTCCACGAACCGGGACCACAACCCGAGCCGATCAGGACCGACGAGGGCACATGCGTCGGCGCGAGTCGCCACGTGTCACCGAGCACCTGGCCCTGTGCGTCACGTCCGCCGAACACGTAGTAGGGGAACCCGAAGTAGGTGAAGGCGACCGACTGTTCTCGCGCCGGCATGGCGCCGAGCACCTGGTGCTCGTACCAGACGCCATCGTCGATCCGATCGCCGCGTTCCTGCACAATGGTGCGCAACGCACCCGTGGCATCGCGGCCGCAGAGGAACGCGTGCCGCAACCGCCCGAAGTAGTCGTGGGCGACACCTGCGCCCGTTGCCGCGAACGGCACGCCGGGGAGCGACTGCCATTGCTGGCCGTCGAACAGCCATGCGTCGCCGAACACCTGCGTGCCGTCGCCGCCGCCCAACAGCAGACAGCCTGCGGATAGCGGTAGCAGCACGTGCCCGCTTCGCGCCGGCGGCGACGGGCTGCTCACCACCTGGTGCCAATCTCCGGCGGCGAACACCCATGACTCGCCACTGACACCAGCAGCCGTCTCACCGCCGAACAACAACCATTGCCCGACGGCAAACGACGTCATCGCATGTCCGCTGCGCGCCGAAGGCGCGTGCGCGGGAGCCATCTGCGTCCACGAGCTTGCGAACGGCTGACCGAGGGGCACGGAGCCAAACGTCGTCGTGAACACCCACGTCTCCGCATTCTTCTGCCCAGCGAAGTCCTCACCCCCGAACAAGAGCCCCGTGGCCATTGCATGCCGGCTGCGCGGCGACGGAGCCGTCACGGTTGGCATCGGCTGCCACCCGATCAACGGGGTGACGAAGACCCATGCATCGGCAAAGGCCTGGCCGGCGTCGCGCCCACCAAAGACGTAGTTCCAGCCGTCGACCGTGTGCCCATAGCGTGGCGGCGGGCTCTGCGGCAACGACACCAACTGCCACTGCAGCTGCGCGGCGAGCGACGACGAGAGCGACGCGGTGAGCAGCGCCAAGGCCGAAGAAGCAACGAGAGGACCGGCGGCGAACGATCGGTGCATGGCGACTCGAGGGAGTTGGGGAGTTGGAGCAGGGATGCCATCGCGACCATGGCAACTTGCTTCTTGGGTCATACGCTGTCGAGGCTCGCCTCGAGCGGAGCGCTCTCGGGGCTGCGCACCCAAATAGCCAGGGGCGCCACGGCGGTTGCAGGAATCCATGCCTTCCTGAACGCGAAGGGGCGACTCATGCCGGCAACATACCGCGAAACGGGAAGCGTGGCCGGCGGACACGCGCGCCGCACGGAGGGAGGCGGGGACCGTGGAGGGAGCGACATGCAGCACACCTCAGGTGGGATGACCGGAGGCGGGTGGAGATCTGCCGGTAGCGTGCCGCCGGCACCCGACCGGCGGCGACGGCGTCGCGCACGCCGCACTGCGGCTCTTGCGCGAAGGCGGCGATTGCGGAGATCGACCCCACCCCCCAGGTGACGGCGCGGTGGGGATTGGCTATCTACTCGTCAACCCGGCACTCACCGCTGCCGGCATCCCTCGCCCGCGAGCCCAATGTCCATCCGACGGCCCCTGCTCCTCCTCGCATTCCTCGTCCCCGCTTCCTGCCACGATGGGAGCGATCCCGCGCCGCCTCAGGCACCGATGGTGCTCGCTGCCGGCCTCGAGACCATCGAACCGGCCGCGAACGACACGATCTCGCCGCGCGTCGACATGCAGCGCGTCGAGCTCGGCAGCCTGCACCCGAAGCCGACGCTCACCTACCAGCTGACGACGCCACCCGGGGTCCCGTTCGCGTTCGACGTGTTGACGCTGGCGAGCGGCAACACGGGTTGGGTCCAGGTCAGCGTCGCGCACCTGCTCGACGGCACGGCGACCCCGGGCAGCTTGATGAGCCTCGCCGCGGCCGGCGTGATCGTGAACGGTCCCGGGCTCTTCATCGACGGCCGGAACACGTTCTGGCTCGGCGTCGAAGGCAGCGGCTTCTCGCGCTTGTCGGTCCGCGGTCAGATCGAGCAGACGCAGGTGTTCGCGTTCGTGACCACGGCGCCAGTCCCCGGGCAGACGACGGGCGAGCCCGCGCAGCAGACGGCGCTCGTCGAGCTCGCGATCGGCCCCGCGTCGGCGATCAATACCGCGGCTGCTGACTCCGCGAACCATCCGGACATCGTCGACGACGACGTCGTCTACTCGAGCGATTCGTGGCTCTTCGGAATGCCGGCGATCGCCGTGTCGGGCGATCGATCGAGCGTTGTCGTCTACGAGGGTGATCGCGGGAACCCGGTCTCGGGGAACCGCTACGAGATGCGCCTGCAGCACGACAAGACGACAGGTGCCGTGACCGGTGGCGGCTCGCTCGCGGTCGGCATGGACTCCGGCAACTGGCGCGACCACGAGATCGCCGCGCTCTACAACGTGCTCGCAGTCGCGCAGGGCCGCGACAGCGAGGTCGAGCTGCGGCTCTCGTTCGATCGCGGCGCGACGTTCGCGCAGAGCGAGGTCTTCGCCGTGGCCGGCGGGGCCGAGGCGAGCACGCGCCTCGTGCAGATCGCGATGGCCGCCGACTACTCGCTCGCGCTCGCCTACTGGCAGAGCAACGGCGACCTCACGCAGTTGATGTTGGTCGATGGTTGGCCCTCCGCATTCGATACCGGCGGCTCGCCTACGGCGTTCGCGTTCGCGGCACCTGTCGCGAGCCACACGGTGAACCGCCACGTCGTTCCGCTCCCGATGGGCATGCAGTGGTCGGATGGAGGCGATCTCGTCCTCGGCCATGCCTATTCGTTCTCGACTCTCAGGGGCGACTGGACTCGCGAGACGGTGACCGAGTTCCACTGTGCGACAAGGCCCTGGCAGGGCGAGTTCCGCGACGTGGTCGTCGACTCCGAGCGCATGATCGCACGCGATCCGAGCGTTGTGCTGCTCGGCAGCGGCACCGGTCTCGTGGTGTACTACGCCTACGAATCACAGGCCGGCATCTCGCTCGTGCGACTGGCCGGCGGGCAGGTCGACACGCAGTCGCTCAAACAGGTCGGCTTTGCGGGTGCCCACGCGCCGTCCGTGTTCGCGCGCGAAGTGAGCGGCGCGGTGCGCATCGACCTGTTCTACATCGCCGACGCGCCGCAGGGTCGCGAGCTGCACGCGAGTCGCTGGCAGGCCTTCGGCGGCTCGCCCGAAGAGAAGTTCCGCTTGAGCACCGCCACGATGACGCCGACGGTGCCCACGAATCCGTGGCTCAGCAACGGCTATCGCATCCGCCAGCTCGGGTGGTTCGGTTACGACGCCGTGCGCGATGGGAACGAGATCGTCGTCACGGTCGACGAAGAGCAGTTCGAGAGCCCCTGGGTCTGCTTCATGGCTCCGATCCTCGGCGGAATGGCGTGGACGACGTCCGCGGGCCCCCTCCTGCCGCCGTCGATGTCTCCGGCCTCCCCGCCGCCGCTGGCCCCGGGCATGACGCTTGCGGTGCCCCCGGTGAACCCCGATCACCGCCACCAGCTCCGGATCGTGCGCCTGCAGGGACAGTAGCGGCCGGTCCCGCAGAGACGATCGGCTGCACCAACTGCAGGGGGTGGCCGGCGCTGCCGCGCAGGCGCAGAATGCCGGACATGTCCCCGCTACGCCGCCTCGCGTACTTCCTGCTCGTCCTGCTGCTGGTCTCCGTGCCCGCGCACGCGACATGGTCGATCCTCATCATCGACCTCGCGACGGGCGAGATCGCGATCGGCATCGCGACGTGTCTCACGGGCTTCGACCTGCGGCCCAACACGGTCGTCGTGGTGCCAGGGTTGGGCGTCGCGGCGGCGCAGTCGTTCGTCGGACCGCTGTCGCTGCGCGAACTGATCCGCGCGCAGCTCCTGGCCGGCACGCCCGTCGCCCAGATCCTGCAGATGCTCGCCCAAGCCGACCCGAGCCACCAGACGCGGCAATACGGCATCGCGAGCGTCACGGGCGGCACGATCACCTTCACGGGCACCGGCGCGGGCGCCTGGGCCGGCGGTCTCACCGGTCAGATCGGCTCGCTGATCTACACCGTGCAGGGCAACGTGCTCACGGGGAATCCCGTGATCACGGCCGCGGAGCTCGCGATCCAGACGACGCCGGGCTCCGTGGCCGACAAGCTGATGGCCGCGATGCAGGCGGCGCGTTCGATGGGCGGCGACGGCCGCTGCTCGTGCTCGCCGAGCGCCCCGACGTCGTGCGGGTCGCCGCCCCCGAGCTTCACGAAGTCGGCGCACATCGGCCTCATGATCGTGAGCCGGCCGAGCGACATCGACCTGCCGTGCAGCTCCTTGCTGGGCTGCGGCGCCGGGCAGTACTGGCTCGACCTCAACGTCGCGAATCAGCAGGCTTCGGCACCCGATCCCGTGATTCAGCTGCAGGCGCTCTACAACACGTGGAAGACGCAACAGATCGGCCGCCCCGACCACTTCCAGTCGACGGTGACGATGAGCAGCCTCGCGTTGCGCAGCAACGGCATCGACACGGTCACCGGCACCGTCGTGCTGCGCGACGCGCAGGGCAACCCGCTGGGCAACACGCTTCCCGTGCAGGTGATGCTGAGCAACCGCAGCACGGTGACCGGGATCACGTTCGGTCCCGTCACGCCGCAGCCGAACGGCAGCTATTCGTTCACGATGAGGGGCAACCTCGATGCGGGCCAGGCGATCGTCGACGTGGCCGCGTTCGACCAGTATGGGCGCGTCGGCATCAGCCCTCAGCCCGTGGTGCAGGTCGGCGATGCGTTCGGTCCGTGCGGCAGGGGCGGGATCAGCAACGGTGTCGGTGGTGTCTTCGATGCGCTGAAGGTGGGTGGCACGGGTGGCGTGGACCGCGTCCTCACGGTCGGCTTCGGCCAACCCTTCACGATCTCGCTCGATCCGCCGATCGGTGCTCTGCCGGCGCTGCCCACGGGCATGTTCGCGCTGTGGGCGCACGTCGGGTTGCCGCAGCCGGGCACCGAAGTGCCGCTGCAACTCAATTCCTCGCTGTGCTTCATACCGGCGCCGTTCTCGGCAGCGCCCACGTTGTTGCTGGCCGATTCGTTCGGCCTCGGTGGCGTCTCCGCACCTCCGGCGCCGTGGAGCCTCGTGATTCCGGGCGTGCCGATGGTCCTCGATGCGACGCTGCAGGGGTTCATGTTCGTCGATCCTCAGGCGACGGTCGCGAGTACGAACGCGCTGCTGCTTCGCGTCGTGCCGCTGCCGGGCCCGACGATCACGTCGATCGTGCCGCCTTCGCCGGCGCCCGCCGCCAACGTGAACGTGCAAGGCACGAACTTCCTGAGCGGCATCCAGCTGTCCGTCGCCGGCAACCCGACGGCGATCACGTCGTTGGCGCCGACGCTGCTGCAGTTCGTCATGCCGACCGGCGTGCCGTGCGACTCGTCGATCACGGTCGTGAATCTCGGCGGCCTGTCGGCCTCTCGCGCGATCAACCCGACGCCGATCATCACGTCGATCCCGTTCGCGAGCGGGCCCGCGGCCGGCGGTGCCTTGTTCGTGATCACGGGTGCGAACCTGATCGGCACCACGGTGACGTTCAACGGAGTGCCGATGACGATCACGAGCCAGGGTGCGACCTCGATCGTCGGCAACACCCCGCCCGGTACTCCGGGGCCCGCCCAGGTCGTCGTGCGCAACGCGAACGGCTGCCAGGCGACCGGGACCTACACCTATCAGTAGGCGCTCTACGCCTGGCTCGCCGCAGCGAGCCAGCGGCAAGGCCGGCGCTGCTCGCGCGGCAGCTCGCGCTCGACGCGCCAGAACCCCTTGCCGTGGCCGGCCGGCGCGCTGCGGCGCGCAGCCGGCGAGGGCAGTCCGCAGCCGCGCACGATCCACGCGACGTCGTCGGCCGTGAGACCGAACGCGCGCCCCGTGAGCAGATCGATGCGCGTGGCCAGCTCGCGTCGCTGCTGCGGTTCGACGGCCGGCTCGCTGGCCGCGATCCACCCTTCGTCGCTGGCCTGCTGCCACAGCGGCCCGTGCCAGGGCAGCACTGCGCACAAGCGCAGCGCGATCGCCGCGAGCTCCGACTCGGTCGCGGCGTCGAGCCGCGGCAGCACGCAATCGGCGAGCACGAAGCCGTTGAGGTTCGTGCCACCGAGGCGCAGCCGCACTGCCCAATCGAACGCCAGGGAACTGAGCAGCGCGGCCCCGGCCGCGATCGCGCGCAACGGCGCGTGGAGGTGCAGGCGCGGCTCGAACACGCCGAGCGAGTTGCCACACGGCACATCGGGCAAGAGGCACGCGACGGCCGTGCGTTCGTTCGTCGCGTTCGAGAGCGCACGCAGCACGATGCGTGCGCGCGCGCGTTGCAGCGCCCTGCTGCGCCACGGACCGGCGGCAACGAGCCAGGCCGGGCGCAGGTCGTCGATGGCCGCCGGCGTCTCCCACGCGGTGCCATGGCCCGTGCCGCGCACGTGAGCGCCCGTGTTCGGATGCAGGTCGTAGACCATTGCGCCCTGGTAGAGCGGCAGCAGGTCGTCGTGCCCGGGCCGGCGCCAGACGCCATCGCCGCAGCGCCTGTAGCCCTGCGCCTCGGCGCCGCTGCGCGCGACGAAGTGCTCGCGATCCGACGTCATGTTGAAGTCGCCCTGCCGCCACACGAACGCGCCGTCGCGGCCGAGCAGCGGACGGCTGTCGGCATGCATGCGCCGCAGCACTTCGAGATCGCGCCGGTCGTCGACTTCGACGAACGCACCCGAGTGTGGGCTCAGTGCCTGCAGCTCGGCGCGTCCGTAGCGCGTGTGCGCGGGTGCTTCCGCTGCCCAGTCGGCGACGTCGAACCGCCCGAAGGCCGTCGCCACGCAGGCGGTCGTGCCGCCCTTCGTGCCGACGATCGCGGCGAAGCGGTAGCGGTTGTCGATCGCGAAGATCCTCTTCCGGTTCTCGAAGCCGAACAGCCACTCCCATTCGCATTGCTCGAGCAAGAGGCGTCGCAGCGGCTCGGCCTCGCGGTCGAACCAGAGACTCGCCGGCACGATGAGGCCGAAGCGCCCGCCGGGCCGCAGCAGCTGATGCGCGCGTTCGACGAAGAGGCGGTAGGTGAAGAGCTTGCCGCGGCCCTGGTGGAGGAAATGGGGACGCAGGCGCGCGACGCGCGCGGCCGCGTCCTCGCCGGATTGCATGGTCTCCCACGGCGGATTGGTCAGCACCGCGTCGAAGCTGGCGGGCTCGAGGTCGATCAGGCCGTCGCCCGCGCGGATGTGCGTCGCGAGGTCGATGGGATCCGGTGCGTCGTCGCCGCACGCCTCGAACAGGGCCAGCGCCGCGAGTGCGGCCGCGGTGCTGTCGAGGTCGACGCCGTGCAGGCAGGTGACCGCGTCGCGTGCGCGCAGGCCCGTGGTCGTGAGCGTGCGCAGTGCTCCGAGCAGGAACGTGCCGCCGCCGACCGCCGGATCGCAGATGCGGAGCCTCGAGGGGTCGCCGTTGCGCAGCAGGGGTGCGAGCGTGCGCGCGACGGTCGGCTCGGCGAGCTCGAGCGGCGTGAACCACGCGCCGCGCTGCTTGCGCTGGTCCACAGCAAGCAACGTCGGGTAGGTGATCGCGAGCGCCGCGAACGTGTCGGGCAGAGGGCGTTCGGGCAGCGGCGGCGTGTGGGCTTCGGCTGCGTCGATCGGCAGCAGCGTGTCCGCTACTGCCGCCGAGGTCCGCGCGGCGATCGCGCTGCGCAGGAACCGCCGCGCGCTGGCCCAGCGGCGATGGAGCCCTGCAGCGTGGCCTTTCACCCGCCTGGCATCGCCGACGCTCGTCACGAGATCAGCGTGCGCGCTCACGCCGCCGATTCCAAGCGCGGAATGGCGGACCAGGCGCGCCGCTCGGAGGTCGACGGCGTGACCGGGCAGGTGCGGCAGCGCACTCGGCGCGAACGCCGCGGGCCAGCCTGGTCGAGCTCGCTACCGTCTCCGCGCGTCGACTCGCCTCGGCTGCGAGCCGCACGAGCCTGCTCTTCGGCATGGTGTGGCTGCCCTGATGCCCGTCGCCGCGATTCTCGCGAATTCGTGCCACCGCGGGCGATCTCGGGGCACAGGAGCAACGACATGGGTCCCTCGCGACTCCAGGACCGCCTCGTTGCCGAGGTCCGTACCCGCCATTACAGCCCGCGCACGGAGGAAGCCTACGTGCACTGGTTTCGCCGCTTCGTGCGCTTCCACGGCCTCCGGCATCCGCGCGAGCTCGGCGCCGCCGAGGTGACGGCCTTCCTCTCTCATCTCGCGATGCACGAGCGCTGCGCCCCGGCGACGCAGAACCAGGCGCTCTCGGCGCTGCTGTTCCTCTATCGCCGCGTGCTCGGTCTCGACCTGCCGTGGCTCGACGATCTCGTCCGTCCAGCGCCGCGCCAGCACCTTCCGGTCGTGCTCGAACGAGCCGAGGTCGCCGCCGTGCTCGCCCAACTCGACGGCGCGCCGCGTCTCGTCGCCAGCCTGCTCTACGGGGCCGGCCTGCGCCTGCTCGAGTCCCTGCACGTGCGCATCAAGGACGTCGACTTCGCGCGTTCGTCGATCACCATCCGTGCCGGCAAGGGGGACAAGGACCGGCAAACCCTGCTGCCGGCGTCCCTGCGTCCCGCCCTGCTCGCGCACCGCGCCGCCGTCGAACGCCAGTACGCCGACGATCTGCATCGCGGCGCCGGCTGGGTCGAGCTGCCCCACGCGCTGGCCGGCAAGCTGCCCAACGCCGGCCGCGAATGGGCCTGGCAGTGGTTTTTCCCCGCGACTCGCACCTACTACCATCCCGGCACCGGCCAGCGGCGTCGCCATCACTTCCACGAGTCGGCGATCCAGAAGGCCGTCCACCTCGCCGCCATGCGTTCGCGCATTCCCAAGCGGGTCTCCTGTCACACCTTCCGCCACTCGTTCGCCACCCACCTGCTCGAGGACGGCTACGACCTGCGCACCATCCAGAAGCTGCTCGGCCATGCCGATGTGCGGACGACGATGATCTACACTCACGTGCTCAACCGCGGGCCGCACGGGGTGCGCAGTCCCCTGGAGATGCTCGGCCCGTTGCCGCCGGCTGCGTCGGCGCCCGCGTCGGCATCGGTCGAGTCGCGTGGTGTCGAGAGAAACGCTGGAGGGGCCATGGCTCCCGAGCGCTCCGCTCTTGGCGAGGGGACGGTCGTTGAACGGGACGCGCCGCGTGCGGCGAAGCATGGTGATGCAGACTCCAGCGAAGGTGGAGGAGTTCGTCCACGGGGCTGGGACGAGGAGGGCGATGCGTGCTAGCTAGTAGGCGGAAGTGTCGAATCACGGGGCTTGCGCCCTGCTCGATGGGGTGTTCGCAGTTGTGTTCGCTGTGCCGCTGGCATCGTGAGCGATGACTTGGTGGTCGTCACGTCGCGCAATCTGGTAGGCTGACGGCCGTCACTGCGTGCCGGATGTCGGCACTTCAGTCGACTACGAGTTGGGCGGGCAGAGCATGCCGGGTCGAGCCAAGAAGACATCGCTGGAGGCTGTCGGCGAGTGGGTGTGCTTGCCCTCCTTTCTCGTTGCCGGCGCACTCTACGCATTGGTCACGTGTGTCCCTGACGCTGTGTTGAAGCGAGACCTGCTGATCGGTGCGTTCCTGGTCGCGGGGGTTGGCGCCGGCCTGGTGAACTTTCGGGCGGCTCCAAAAGGCATTCGAGTCACGGGAGTGACGGCCATGGCGGCGGGTCTCACAGCCGCGGCTTGCGTCGTGTTGTGGTAGGCTGCCGCCCAACAAGACGCAGCAAGCGACGAGCCGCACGCAAGAGCAACCGAGGTTCAATAGCAACCGATCGTGCGGCTCGCGCCTGAGCGTCAGAGGCGTTGGCTGGGCGCGCGGTTGCCGCGGTCGTCATCGTCGGTCGTCATCGCCGGAAGAAAGCAAGGCACCTCGGATGCGCGGTTGCGCGATGCCTTCATGCTGCGCGGGTGCGCGACGCCGGCCGGAGCCGCAGCTGCGCGACGCCTGCACGAGGGCCGGCGTTCGGACTGATTCGCCCGAGGCCCCGTTCAGCGGGTGAGCCCGAGGTCTCGGGGCTTGAGACGCGTGCCGGATGTGCGACCATGAGCGCCAGCCAACAAGACGCAGCAAGCGACGAGCCGCACGCAAGAGCAACCGAGGTTCAAGAGCAACCGACCGTGCGGCTCGCGCCTGAGCGTCAAAGACGTTGTGCAGAAGCGAGTGGTCTCGGTCGTCTGCCTCGGTTGGCGGTGGCGGCGAGGAACCAAGGGATCGTGGTGTGCGATGCGCGACGCCGGTTCGTGCGCGAGGGCGGGAGTGCGCCGGCAGTGGCCCCGGCAAGATGCGCGCGACTGAGGGCTGGGCGTCGCGGGCCGGATGTGCGAGCATCAGCTCTGCACAACAAGCCGCAGCAAGCGACGAGCCGCGCGGAACCAACAACGAGGTTCAAGAGCAACCGACCGCGCGGCTCGCGCCTGAGCGGCAGAGACGTTGGCCAGTCATGCGTGCAGCCTTGATATCGTTGTTGTGTGTTCTCGGGAGTGGTTGCTCCTCTGGGCCACCAGAGGGCTCTGCACTTTCAGCGCGACTCGCGAGTCTTCCCGAAGAGTGGCCTCCAAGGCTCACCTTCTCGAAAGATGCCCAAGGCCGGGTGGTGCTGCGGGACGGCAAGAGGATCGCTGTGCAGATTGAGCCGGGTCGTGCGGTGTCCACCGGTCCGTGGACCATGGCGATCTTCGACGAGCACGGCTACAAGGCCGAGTTCCAGCCGATCGAGCGGTTCGATGGCCACTTGCTCGGAGTCTTGTTGGTCGAGCAGCCAGGCAAGGTGGTCTGCATCGGGGATCGCGCCGCATGCAAGGTCCCGTAGGATGCTGGCCAACACTCATAAGGCCCCCGACGTCAAGAGAGAAAAGAACGGCCACCAGGTCACCCTGACGAGTGACCTGGTTTGCAGGGTCGCGAAGGACAACGACGGAGGCGAGGGCGTCGGCCCGCA
>Ga0075428_100006095_pt1 | contig 13408 bp, 13 predicted proteins | sample RhiMetdeltSRZDD2_FD_75291 | JGI IMG/M metagenome (GOLD analysis project Ga0075428, IMG submission 75291) | Populus rhizosphere microbial communities from Tennessee, USA - Rhizosphere MetaG P. deltoides SRZDD2 | ecosystem: Host-associated > Plants > Roots > Rhizosphere > Soil | place: USA...
GTAAGAATCTAGTCATGTCTACATCGGTTTTCCGTTTTTCATTTACTGAACGGATGCAGGATAGTGACAAGCTAAAATGAAAAAAGAAAAATAAAGAAAAATGGAAAATAGGAATACGTCCGGCCCTCTTACCCCTGGTCCTCCGACTCTGCACTCGAATGCTTCCCGCAGCACTGCCCCCTTTCCCGGGCAACCGTTTTCCTGTATAAATACTGGACTCAGAACTTTCGTCATTCCGCAAACGTAGAGTGGCGTGAGCTTGAGAAACGCTAAATACCTATCAGGAGAACCAAACATGCAGTCACGAAAGCTTACGACTCCCCTGCTCGTTGCTGTTCTGTTGACCTTTTCGGCGGTCGCATCAGCAGCCTCATTTAACAACTCGACTTATCAGCCTGGTCAAAACAAAGATACTTTGTCAGGCAAGTACGAAGGCGTGGCCAAGAGCGATCAACTTGGCGATATTCCATTGACCGTCGAAATTAAGAATGACAACGGTAAAGTGACCGGCAAGATTGAAACCCCACAGGGCCCGGCCGCGATCACCAGCGGGACCTTCGACAACGGCAAGATCGTTATGAAGTTCGATGCCGGCGGCAACGAAGGCACGGTCACCGCAATGCTTGATGGCGAAAAGATCACCGGCAAGTGGGAACTCGCGGGTCAGGGCGGTGCGCTGGAGCTCAAACGCGCGGCCATGGGAGCGAGCGCGGCGGCCAAACCGGCAGCCCCTCCCGCGGCCAAACCGGCAGCTCCTGCCGCGGCTGGCGACCCCATAACCGGGGAGTGGGATGGTGCCGCAGATGCCAACGGCACTGAGTTTCCATTCACCCTCAAGCTCAAGCTTGAAGGCGATAAGGTCACCGGTTCTTCCGACTCAGCTCAGGGGTCCGCCCAGATAAGCAAGGGGAGCTTTGTCGGCGATAAGCTAAGCTTTGCGTTGGACACCCCCAATGGAGCGATAACCTTTACGGCGACGCTTAAAGACGGAAAGATTGCCGGGGACTTTGATTTTGCGGGTCAGATGACTGGCAAGTGGAAAGCGACGAAGAAGTAGCACCGCAACTTTCAGGACTCAGGGCTGAGCTCATTCCTTGTGAGCTCAGCCCCAGGCTTGTTTATTTGCTGATGGCGTCAAAAACCGGCTCCCCTCCGATCACAGTCATCACGCATCTGGTCTTTAGAATATCGGGCTCCGCAATTTTCATGATATCGGCCGACAAAACTGTAAGATCGGCGAGTTTGCCAACCTCTATCGAGCCCTTGAGCTTCTCCTCGAACGCGGCATAAGCGGCCCACAACGTGAACATCTTCAACGCCTGTTGGCGTGAAACCGCTTGCTCAGGATGCCAGCCCTCTCCCGAATAACCCTTCTGGTCTTTGCGCGAAACCGCTGCATAAAACTCGATCATCGGCTCCCCACGTTCCACCGGGGCGTCCGACCCGCCGGCAATAATCGAACCGGACTTTATAAAGCTCTGCCAGGCATACGCGCCTTCAAGTCTCTTTAATCCCAGCCGGCTCTGCGCGAAGTGCAAATCGCCGATTGCGTGAGACGGTTGCATGGAAGGAATAATACCGAGTTTCGCGAAGCGCGGGATATCGGCGGGGCTGACTATCTGCGCGTGCTCGACACGCCACCGTGGTTCCCGAACCTTGCGTTGGTCCGGCGGCACCGTGTTGAGTGCTTTTTCATACCAATCAAGAATTGTCCGATTCGCCCGGTCGCCGATTGCGTGAACCTCTACCTGAATCCCCTTGCGAAGCGCCTCAATAAGCATCGGCATCATTTCTTCTTCTTTTTGGGTCAAAAGCCCCCGGGTATCGTAGTCCGAGTAGGGCTCAAGAAGCGCCGCACCCTTCGAACCAAGCGCGCCATCTACGGTTACTTTTATATGGCGCACAGTCAGCCGATTATCGAATTCCCCAACCATCACCCCTTCTTTGAGCAGTCGCTGTGCGTCCGAGCCCGGGCCCCGGATCGCTTCGTAGATCCGCAGTTTGATCTTTCCTTCGGCGTAGAGTTTCTTGAGGAGCGCCACTTCGGAAAAAGAGCTGCCAGCGTTTTGAATCTGACACCAACCGAGCTCGATGCTGCGCTTTACGCCGAGCAGGATCTCCTGCTCCGCGTCTCCCGGGCCTCTCGCCGACCCTCGTGCCCCAACCAGCCTCTGGGCCGCATCAACGAACATCCCGTTCGGCTCGCCGGTCTGCTTGTCTTTCATTATCTCCCCACCGAACGGACTGGGAGTATCTTTGGTCACATTCGCAATCTTGATAGCGGCGGTGTTGGCCACGGTAGCGTGACCATCGGCCCGGACCAGAGCAACAGGGTTGTTGGGAGAAATCTTATCGAGATCCCAGCGCGTCGGGAACACCGGAGGCTTCCAGAAGGTTTCGATCCACCCGCGCCCGGTCACCCACTCGCCTGGTTTTGAGCGATCGACTCGCTCTTTGACCTTAGACAGAAACCCTTCGAGGGTGTCGATGCCTTCGAGATTCAGATTCATCTCACGCGCGCCGACTCCGGATAGGTGATAGTGCGAATCGGTCAAGCCAGGCACCACTGTATTGCCTTTTAGATCGACGACGCGTGTACCCTTGCCTTCGTACGTCTTCACGTCCCGATTCGAGCCGACAAAGATTATTTTGCCGGCCTTGACTGCGACGGCTTCTGCGCGAGGCTGTCGATCGTTTACGGTGTAGATGTTCCCGTTCTTGAACACCACATCGGCGGGTTCAGGTCTGGCGCCGGCCGGGACAAGAAACAGAAGCGCTATGATCAGAGCAAGTGCACTGGTCTTCATGTTTTCACCTTTTGATTAGATTCCGGTACGACCGAACTTTTTCACAGCCGGCGAACCCCGTCAAGCAGAACCAGCTCCCAAACACCGGCTCTCGATAAGTTTGATAGGGGAGTGTTCCAGCGGGCTAAAGCTGAGCAAAGGACTAAGATTCGGATGAGTCTTCAATCAACTCGTGGAGGATTGAGCGATGACACGCACCCTCGTTCTCGCAGTAACAACCAATGCTCAACGGAGTGGCTTTGGCTAACGCTGCGAGAAGCTGGATCGCCTGGCGTGCATCGGTCTTTTTCATCTCCGCCACGTAGCGCTCTCGAAACTTTGACCACCTGATTTGTTCGTTAGGCCAGTCACGGCTCTTCAGCCACTTGAGGAGCTCTGAACTTGGGGCGAGTAGCGGAAACCAGACGTCGAAGTAGTCTAATCTCGCGTAGTCTTCTTTCTTCACACCGCGCGGAAGAAATCGCACAGTGCCGACACGCAGCCCTTCACCCCGTTCCCGAGGTGAACCAATTCGAAATGTTCCCAGATTCACAGATTGTATTTGCCGGCTCGGATCACCGCGTCGGCTATGCGGCGGCGGGCAGCCATCGATTTCATTGGCGATGGATGCGCAAGTTCATCGATCGCGGTCTGGCATTTCTCGTCTTCAGTTTCGCTGGCGACAGCGCGGGCCGCCCTTTCGATTAAAGAGGACGCGTCCCGAGCGAAGACTCGCGTTATGTCGGCCTGCACACGAGAGCCCTCGAGACCACGGTCGGTTAACACTCGTTGGGTTCGCAAAAGAGCGCTTTCCATTGCATAGACCGCCATCACCATATCGGCGATCTGGGCGATGACTTCCTGCTCGTTGCGCGCGCCGTCGCCGTACGCTCGATTTGCGGCGCCGATCGATGCGAGGGTCATAGACTTTGCCGCCTGCAGCAGCAACAGCTCATCGGTGAACGCGACATTCGCGCGAGTCTGGCTTAGGGTTTCGCTGGAGCCAACACCAAGCTCCGTCGCATCGGTGGCGGCAGCAAACAGCGCAAGTTCTCCCGCCGTCGCCCGGCGAAGTAGCTGCGATCCGATCACGATTCGGTTGATCTCGTTGGTCCCTTCGTAAATGCGAGCGATCCGGGCGTCGCGATAAGCGCGTTCAGCCGGGTAATCCTTGGAGTAACCATAGCCACCAAACACCTGGACTTCCTCATCTACGACATATGAAAGAGCTTCGCTAACCCATACTTTGATAATCGAACACTCGATTGCGAATTGCTCGAGAACGCGTAGCACCTGGGCCGGATCATCTTTGTCGGCGTGCTCGAGCGCGTCGTCGATCATCCCAAGCGTGCGATAGAGAATCGATTCGCCGACATAGGCGCGAATCATCATCTCGGCTAACTTGTGTTTGATAAGCCCGAAGTTTGCGATCGCCTGGCCAAACTGATGACGCTCTTTCGCGTACTCGACCGACTCCTGAAGCGAGAGCTTTATGGTCCCGACCGAGCGAGCGCCGAGTTTCAGCCGGCCAATGTTCAGAACATTGAAGGCGATCTTGTGCCCGCGCCCGATCTCACCCAACACGTTTTCGACTGGCACGTGGCAGTCTTCCAGCATCAAAGCGGTTGTAGATGAGCCGTCGATGCCGAGTTTTTTCTCTTCGTGACCGCTCACAAGCCCCGGTCCGCGTTCGACCAGAAAGGCGGTGAACTTGTCACCATCGACTTTAGCGAATACGGTAAACAAATCCGCGAAGCCGCCGTTGGTGATCCACATCTTCTGACCATTGAGGATGTAGTGACGCCCATCTTCTGAGAGCACTGCTTTGGTTTTCGCGGCAAGCGCGTCCGAGCCCGACTGAGGTTCGGTCAATGCGTAAGCGCCGATCCATTCACCGCTCGCCAGGAGAGGGAGGTACTTTTGCTTCTGAGCCTCTGTACCAAAAAACACAATCGGGAGGGTGCCGATATTGACGTGCGAGCTTTGAGTCCCGGCGAACGAAGCCTGGAGAGCGAACTGTTCGCCTACTACCGCTGAGCTGACTTTGTGTAACCCGAGCCCGCCGTATATCTCGGGTATGTCGATTGAGAGCAACCCGAGTTCGCCGGCCTTTCTCATCAACTCTCGATGGACCGCGTAGTCCTTGGCGTAGATCGCGTCCTCGCGTGGAATGACTTCCTTGCGCAGGAACTCCTCCGCGGTTCGCGCAAACATGCGCTGTTCTTCGCTGATGTCTTCGGGTGTGAAAATCTCTTCGGGGGAGCGGTCCTCGATCAAAAAGCTCCCGCCTTTTGGCGAGGGCGATGGTTTGGGTTGGCTGGTCATGTTCTCCTCCACGGTACGAGGTTATGACAATACCATCCAACAAAACCAAGGTCTACCCATTGAGAGTCGGGGCTAATGAAACATAAGTTTTGACCTGAAGCGTCGGCGCGGATTATCCTCACCGATGAGCCAATCAAACCATGACATCCTCGATTGAGATCCGTTCTTACGCAAAGATCAACTGGACGCTCGACGTCCTTTACAAGCGCGATGACGGGTTTCACGAGCTTCGAACCATCTTTCAAACCGTATCCCTGCACGATAACCTCCTCTTAACCCAAACCGATGGGCTGGTGGAAGTGGTCTGCGATGACCGGCGAGTCCCGGAGGACGAAACGAATCTAGCGTTTAGGGCTGCGGTGCTGCTGCAAGAAGCAGCGGGCGCTTCCAAAGGCGCTCGCATAAAGATAGAGAAGCGTATCCCGGTATCCGCGGGGTTGGGTGGAGGATCGTCAAACGCCGCGGCGACTCTTATTGCGCTGGTAAAACTCTGGCAAATCGCGGTCGACGACCGAACCCTCCTGGGGATTTCCGCGAATCTTGGATCCGATGTGCCCTTTTTCCTGACTGGAGGCACTGCGCTTGGTGTTGGGCGCGGTGAAGAGGTCTATAGCATCGAGCAAGCCGAGAGTCACCATCTGCTGTTGGTTAATCCGGGGTTTGCGGTATCAACACGCGATGCGTATCAAAAGCTTTCCCGGTTGACAAGGTCGGAGTCGGCTTCTAATATACCCTTTACTTTATTGGCCGCTAAAGGCATCAGTGGGCTACCGCTTGTGGCGAGAAACGATCTGGAAGAGGCAGTGCTCGCCGCTCACCCAGAAATTGCGGAAGTCAAACGCAGGCTTCTAAGCCTTGGCGCTAGACACGCCCAGATGTCCGGCAGCGGCGCAACTGTCTTTGGGGTCTTTGATAATTCGCGATCGATCGAGAAAGCCGAGTCTGAGGCGCGCGCAGCCGGTTATTGGGCGCAGCGCGTGCGCACTATTGATGTGCGCGAGTACCATGCCACGATGATAGAGTGAGCCGGCCAATTTGGAGGATCGAAGATAGAAGATCGGGATCGATCCTCTATCCTCCATCCTCGATTGTCCGGACTTGCGCCGGGGTTTGTGAGACTTTAACGCGGTGAGTTCCACAATATTCTTAACAGCTTAATACTGGGGAGTCGCCAAGCGGTAAGGCAGCGGCCTTTGGAGCCGCCATTCGGAGGTTCGAATCCTCCCTCCCCAGCCAACGAATCGGTTTCTGGTTCCGGGTTCTTGGTTTCTGGTTCGCATATCCGAGTTCAAACCAGAAACCCTAAACCAGAAACCAATAAACCGATTTTCGTGGAGGCAGTGTGAACATAAAAGTCTTTTCAGGAAACGCGAACCGGCCGCTCGCTGAAGAGATTTGCCATCACCTGGGGATCGAGATTGGCACGGCTCAGACCGGGCGGTTCTCCGACGGGGAGTTCAACTTTCAGATCCTCGAGAATGTGCGCGGCGAAGACTGCTTCATCGTTCAGCCGACCTGTCCACCGGTCGATCAGAACTTGATGGAGCTGCTGATCATGCTCGACGCGTTCAGGCGCTCGTCGGCAAAGCGGATCACAGCCGTAATTCCGTACTATGGCTACGCGCGAAAGGATCGCAAGGACCGGCCGCGCGTGCCGATTTCGTCGAAGCTGATCGCCAATCTGATCACCGAGGCCGGGGCGGATCGAGTGCTGCTGTTTGATCTGCACGCGGGTCAGATCCAGGGGTTCTTTGATATACCGGCTGATCACCTGTTTGCGGCGCCGGTTCTTGTTGGGCATTTTCAGGCGTTGGAGTTGCCCAAGCTGACAGTGGTTGCGCCCGATGCCGGAGGCGTGGAACGCGCTCGCGCTTATGCAAAACGCCTCGACGCGGAGCTGGCGATTATCGACAAGCGCCGAGATTACGAGCGGTTGGGGGAAGTCGCGGTCCTTCACGTCATCGGCGACGTCGAGGGACGCACCGCGCTGATCGTGGACGATATGGTGGATACAGCCGGAACGCTTGTAAAAGCTGCAGAAGCGCTCAAGGAGAACGGAGCGAAGTCAGTGCTTGCGTCCGCGACCCACGCGGTTTTGAGCGGGCCGGCCGTTCGCAGAATTGAAGGATCGCCGATAGAACAATTAGTGGTGACCAATACGATCCCGGACGGAGTTGCGTGCGGGTCGGCGAAGATCAAGTGTTTGAGCGTAGCGAAGCTTCTGGCTGAAGCTATTCTTTCGATACACGACGAGACATCGGTCAGCAGGTTGTTTATTTGAGAATTTGAAATGTGATTCGTGAAGCGTTATGCGTGATCGGAAGAAGAGGATCACGAGTCACGCTTCACGCATCACTTTTGGAGTCATAAGAAATGATCAAGGATCTAACAATCAACGCAAGCGCGCGAGAGGGAGTTGGTAAAGGACCGACTCGCCGGCTTCGCGCACAAGGGATGATTCCCGCTGCGGTCTATGGCGAAGGTGGAGAGGCGGTTGCCGTTGCTGTCAGCGCCAAGGATATCGCAAACATACTTCGGTCCGGCACTGGCCACAACACAATCTTCAAGCTCGCGCTTCCTAACACCGACGGCGAACCCGACAATGTGATCATCAAGGATTACCAGGTCGATCCGGTCAGGGGGCGGTTGCTGCACGCGGATTTGCTGCGACTGTCGATGACCACATTGACTCATGTCAACGTCGCGGTTGAAACCATTGGCGAGCCGCCAGGTGTCAAGAGCGAAGGCGGAATCCTCGAGCTTCAACTTCGAGAGGTTGAAGTCGAGTGTCTGCCCGGCGACATCCCACAGACCTTAACCGTTGACGTTTCGCATCTCCAGATTGGCGACCATGTTACGGTAGCCGACCTGGTCTACGATCGCGAAAAGGTAAAACTACTTGCGGATGAGCATCAGATCGTTGCCGGTGTGCTTGCTCCGCGTATGGTCGAGGAAGTCGCGCCTGCCGCTGTGGTTCCCGAGGGTGAAGCCGCCGAAGGCGCTGAGCCCGAGGTAATCAAGAAGGGCAAGGCCGACGAAGAATAACTATTTGTCATTGGTCATTAGTCATTAGTCATTGGTCATTTGACTAATGACCACTGACTAATGACCAGTGACCAATGACATTGAAACTAATAGTGGGGCTCGGGAACCCGGGGCGGGAATACGAAATGACCCGGCACAATCTCGGGTTCATGCTCATTGACAGACTGCTTGGTAGTGCCGGCGGCCGCCGGTTTCGGTCGGAGTCGAGCGCAAAAGTCGCTGAGGTCGAGCTGGCGGGTCAGCGAGTGTTGCTGGCAAAACCTCAGACGTACATGAATTTGAGCGGCGATGCCGTTCGCCCTTTGCTTGACCGTTACGGTGAAGGCAAGCCGGGAAGTTTGCTCGTGGCCAGCGATGATGTTGCGCTTCCGTTCGGTATGATTCGAGTGAGGTCGCGAGGGAGCGCTGGCGGACAGAAAGGCTTGAAGTCGATCATTGAGCGGCTGGGCACTCAGGAATTCGCGCGAATAAGGCTCGGTGTAAAGCCGGATCATCCGCTCGATGATCTTTCGAGATTTGTGCTTTCGCCGATTCGCAATCGCGACCACGCGAAGCTGGAAGAGACATTGGATCGGGCGATCGATGCTGTGATGGTGATTATGGCCGATGGCGTTGAGGCAGCTATGGCTCGTTTCAACGAGCGTGTGAAATCAATATCGGACCTATGAGTCGAATAGGCCTATTGTTTTCACTCAGTTCTTTCTCAAGAGGTTCAACAAGTGAATCTCCTTGCTCTGGCAACGGTGCCAGGGCTTAACCGAAGCGTCGCGAACTGCGAACGATCCACTCGCTTAAGAGGTGAGGGTCGCACATCGTATCCGCGGCGATCGAATTAATCCAAAAGGAGGATATCTCTCTAATGAGAGTTTTCGAAGTTCTGTTTATCGTCGCTCCCAATATCGAGGAGAGCGACATTGATACTCTGGTCACTCAATTGAGTGACGTCGCAACCAACCAGGGCGCCCAGATTGTGAAGATCGATCGAATGGGCCGCCGCAGACTCGCCTACCCAATCGGGAAATTCAACGACGGTCACTACGTGGTGTTTACAATAGAGGGGAGCGGCGCGGAGATCGCCGAACTCGAACGCAGAATGCGAGTCACCGACGCAGTGATACGCTATATCACAATCCGCATCGACGAAGATTTGAAGCGCGCCGAGAAGTTTCGCGCCAGACGCGCGGCGCACGCCGCCGCAAGCGCCGGTTCAAGACGCGGAAGCCGTCGGGCTGAACCCGTACTCCCCATTGGTGACGATGAGGAAGGCGATGAGGAGGAAGCATGAGCAGCGAACACAGAGACCACGGCCGTCGCGACGATAGAGGCGGAGGCCGGCAGGGTGGTGGACAAGGCGGACGGCGATTCATTCGCGCGCGAAAATCGTGTCGCTTCTGCGCCGACAAAGTCGATTACATCGACTACAAAGACGGCCGGCTTCTCGGGAGCTACATACCCGAGCGGGGCAAAATATTGCCGCGGCGAATATCGGGCACCTGCGCTCCGCATCAGAGAATGCTTGCGACCGCGATCAAGCGCGCTCGCAACTGCGCAATTCTGCCGTTCACTTTGGATTAGTCAGGAGTCAGTAGTCCGTAGCAAGGACGACTACGGACTACTGACCATTATTGAGGATTTATCAAATGGCACACATGGATGTTCTACTTTGCGAAGACGTGGATAACCTTGGACAACGCGGACAGGTCGTCAAGGTACGCGTCGGTTACGGCCGAAACTATTTGCTTCCGCAGAAACTGGCAATCCAGGCAAGCGCCGGCAACAAAAGGATGCTCGATGAGCAACGTCGTCTGCTGGACAAACGCGAACAACGCGAGCACCTTTCCGCCCGAGGCGAATCCGAGAAGCTTCAGGGCATCGAGCTCCGTTTTGACCGGCGTGTCGGTGAGCACGGAATACTATTTGGATCGGTGACTGCTCTCGACATCGCCGAAGCGCTAAAGGAACGCGGGTTCACAGTCGAGCGCCGCAGGATCGCGTTGCGCGAGCACATCAAAGAGGTCGGCGACTACGATATCACGATCAAGTTGCATCGCGACGTAGCGCCGGCAATAAAGGTGCTTGTGCGAAAAGAGGGCACGGAAGACGCCAAGCCCGAGGGGGCGCCGACCGCGGAAGCGGCTCCAGCGGCCGATTCCACGGCTCCCGAAATCAGCGACTCCGAGCCGGCCGAACCCGCAAGCGAAGCATCGGGAACCGAGGAATAGCATGCAGGGACAGTCCCGTGCGGCTGTCCCTCGCTGTACTTTCTTCTTGTTTCACGATCGACGCTGTGCGTTCCGGCAGTTCAAGATTTGCGCTAGACGCAGCCGAAATGTTGTTGGTATCATCCCCCGCGCGGAATCGCTGAAGGAGCAGTGTTCCGCTCACTAGACCTTGCGATCCTCCTCGCGACTTCGCTAACGCGCCCGTCAACGAGCGCTCCCTCAGGATACGATTCGATATAGTAATCGCCTGTGATAGGCGAGGCTTACTTATGACGCGTGCGGCAATGGGCGATCCTTTTTTCGACAAAGGCCTCCCATCGAACGTTGAGGCTGAACGTTCGATTCTAGGCGCCATCCTTCTCGACAATGCCGTCTGCAACCAGGCTATCGAGCTGCTGCGCCGCGAAGATTTCTTCCTCGACTCTCACCGGCGAATCTTCGACAAGATGATCGCGCTCACCGAGCGCCTGATGCCGATCGATTTGATTACTCTCAGCGATGAGTTGCGTCGCGCCGCGGAGTTCGAACAGATTGGCGGCGCCACTTACATCGCCTCTCTTATCGACGGCGTGCCGCGCACTGACACGATTGAGCCTTACGCCAAGCTCGTCAAACAAAAGTCGATGCTGCGAAAACTGATCTCGGCCTCTCAACAAATCGTGGCGCTGGCATTTGAGGAGGAGGACGATGCCGATGTGATCATCGACAAGGCCGAGCATCTGATCTTTGAGATCGCCGAGGACCGGGTGAGGCAGGGCTTCCAGTATATCGGTGACGTCGCCCACCGGCGGCTCGAGCAAATAGAGCAGATGGCTGGCCGGCCCGAAATGATCACGGGAGTCCCAACCGGGTTTACGGATTTTGATCGGATGACCTCCGGACTTCAGCGCCAGGAGTTAATTGTGGTCGCGGCACGTCCGTCGATGGGCAAAACCGCACTTGCGTTGAATATGGCTCAGTATGCCGCAAAGAACGGAAGCGTGGTGGGGATATTCAGTCTGGAAATGTCCGCCGAGCAACTCGTGTCGCGATTGCTCTGTTCGGAAGCCCGGGTTGATGCGCACCGGTTGAGGACCGGCTATTTGAATCGCGAGGAATGGGCCCGGCTGGCTGATGCGCTGCGGCGCCTGTGCGAGACGAAAGTGTATATCGACGATTCGGCCGCGGTGAGCGTGATGGAAATGCGCGCGAAGTGTCGCCGGCTGAAAGCTGAGCACGGGTTGGACATGCTGATCGTCGATTACCTGCAACTTATGGCGGGACGTGGACGAATCGAATCACGACAGCAGGAAGTGTCTCAGATTTCGCGCGATCTCAAAGGGCTTGCAAAGGAACTAGATATTCCGGTTGTTGCGTTGTCGCAGCTTTCGCGCGCGCCTGAACAGCGCAGCGAGCACAAACCGCAGTTGAGTGATTTACGAGAAAGCGGCGCGATAGAACAGGACAGCGATGTCGTTTGCTTTATCTATCGCGAAGAGCTCTACAACCCGACCGATGAGAATCAGGGAACAGCAGAACTGATAATCGGGAAGCAGCGCAACGGACCTACCGGAACAGTACAACTAGCCTTCCTCAAAGAGTTCACAAGGTTTGAGAATATGTGGCGGGAGTGAAGCGTGAAACGTGAAGCGTGATGCGAGATATGTGTTCCCGAGCTTCGATGTCTAGGTTATCAGCATCACGTTTCACGCATCACGCATCACGTATCACGTATCACGCATCACGTTTCATTCCTATGCCCGAACTTCCTGAAGTAGAAACCCGACTCCAATACTTCCGGCGCACGGCGCTGGGCCAATGCGTCGACCGTGTAATAGTCACCGCTCCAAACATGATCAAGAGTCCCACAGCGCGCGCTTTCACCCGCGGGTTGCGGGGACGGTGTTTTGTCGAGGCCTTCAGACGCGGGAAGTATTTGATCGTGGCCCTCGACGACCGCCGTGCGCTGATTCTGCACTTCGGGATGGGCGGAGATCTGCTCTATTACGATCAGCCGAAACAGCGCCCGGATTACACTCGCATAGAATTCATTCTCAAAAACGGCTGGCGCCTTGCTTTCACCTGCCCGCGCAAGATTTGTCGGGTAATGCTGGTCGCGGACACGACGCACATTCCTGCTCTGCGAGAGATGGGTCCGGAGCCGCTCGGCTCTGCTTTCAGTCTGGCGTTCCTCGAGCGCTTGATCGAAGAGCGCCCCCGCCGTCAGATCAAACCACTGTTGATGGACCAGAAGATGATTGCCGGCGTCGGCAACATCTATGCTGATGAAATTCTGTTTGAAGCGCGAGTGCGGCCAGACCGGATAGCATCAAGCTTGAGCGAGGTAGAGATCAAGAGCATACACCGAGAAACCCGCCGTGTTCTGCGCCGCGCGATGCGAACCGCCGGCGATTCGGAATTCCCGTCCGACTTCCTTGTCTCGCGCGACGCCCGAGGTGGGTTATGCAAAGTTTGCGGGCAACCTATCGAGAAGAAAACTATTGGCGGCCGCACCGCGCATTTCTGCTCTCAATGCCAGGTGTGACAGACGAGGCTTCACTTTACTTGCATCTTCCACTTTGGTTAAAAGAGCACGCCAGACATGGGACCTGAGAATCAGCAGTCCCACGCCTGCATCGCACATCTTCCTCACAAGTGAGACTGTCTTCGTCGTGATTCGTTTGTGACCTTGAACATAAGAACGGCGACTGTCCAATCTCTCCCGAGGCCCAGTTTAAACGAAACTCTTTTTTGCATTGTTCCTCCGCTATTTACCGTCGTAACTGGCAGCAGCTAATTTGTGTAGCTCAAGGTTGGGCGAACTGCGCTCGAAGCAGCGTGGCGGACAATTTTTTGAAATACATCTCCGATAGACTCATTTAGAGATGGCTCACGTTTAGCAGGTATGAGGCAGCAACGGCCAGGGAGGTAAACATGAACGCGCATTCAGTTCCCGCCGCAACGGAAGAAAAACGCCTGTTCAGATTTGCTAAAGCCTTTGAGAACGAGCTGAACGAGATATCGGAGCGACGGAAACTGGCCGGTTTTGAC
>Ga0075428_100006100_pt1 | contig 13402 bp, 8 predicted proteins | sample RhiMetdeltSRZDD2_FD_75291 | JGI IMG/M metagenome (GOLD analysis project Ga0075428, IMG submission 75291) | Populus rhizosphere microbial communities from Tennessee, USA - Rhizosphere MetaG P. deltoides SRZDD2 | ecosystem: Host-associated > Plants > Roots > Rhizosphere > Soil | place: USA...
AAGATCCCCGCGCCCTGGTGGGAGCGCGCCGCCGGTCGCTTCCGTCTGGGCCAGCGCCTCTTGCGGGCGCTGGTCTACAACGTCGTGCCGCTCGCCGATGGCAGTCTCTTCGTGACCTATGGGAAGCGCGTGGGTCTTCTCCGCGGCGGGCGCTTCACCGCTCTCACCCTCGACCGGCCCTGCCGCGTGCTGCGCGGCGGGGCGGCGGTGGGACGCAACGGTTGCGTCTACTTCGGCGAGTACCGCACCAATCGGGAGCGGCAGAACGTACGCGTCTATCGTTATCCGCCGGGTGCGTCGGAGGTCGAGGTCGCCCATGTGTTCCACGCCGGCGAGGTCCGTCACGTGCATGGCATCCAGCGCGATCCGTACGACGACTCGCTCTGGTGTCTGACCGGGGACTTCGGCCAAGAGTGTCGCATGCTGCGGACCGACGACAGTTTCCGCACCCTGCAGACGGTCGGCGGCGGCGACGAGAGCTGGCGCTGTGTCAGCCTGCTCTTCACCGCGACCCACATTTATTGGGCTACCGACGCGGAGTTCGAACGCAACAAGCTCTACCGGATGGAACGCATCGGCGCGCGGCGCGAGGTGCTCGGCGAGCTCGACGGGCCGACCTATTACAGCCAGGCTTGCGGGGAAGATCTCTTCTTCGGCGTCGCCGCCGAGCTCTGCCCGAGCCAGACGGGACGCCAGGCGTCGCTCTGGTGCTGGAACGACGGCGGTCTCGAACGCGTCGCCGCCTTCGAGAAGGACGCGCTTCCGGTGTCGCTTTTCCTGCCGGGCACGCTGCACTTCCCCGGCGGCCCCGGCCGCGCCGGCGAGTTGTACTTCCACGGCGTGGGTCTGCGCCGGGCCGACAATCGCACCTTTCGCGTGCAACGCGGGCGGCCCTCTGGCGGCGCTTCGGGTGCGGACGTCTCCCCAGCGCCGGGGTGAGCGTCAGTCGCGCCTCTCGTTCATGCCCGGGTCTCGAGGTTCGAGGAACTCGAGCCAGAGGCCACGCGCGAAGGCCGGGCGCACTCGGAGGCTCCGGCCGCGTGGATCGGAATGGGGTTCCGCATCGACGTCGGCGTTTGCCAGCGCGCTTTCCACGCTCTCGAGTCTCTGCACCGCGATCGTCACCCCAAGTAGAGGGCGCTGACTCGGCGTGTCCGCGAGGGGAACGAGATAGATCTCCCCGGCCTCCAGGGCGATGATCGTGCTCTGCGGCACGGGCCAATCGCTCGAGTGCGCCTCGTATCCCAGGGCAGCGAGGACAGGGACCAGTTCTGCGTACAGCTGCGAGGAAAGCCACGCCGCCCGCAGGGCCAGGGCGGTGTTCGCATGCGTCGTGTATTCGGGACGATCGATCCAGGGCCGCAGCACTTCGAAGAACCACACCGGGTGCAGCGCTTGGTCGCGTGAGAAGAAGATCGAGCGCGGGCCTTCAGGGCGATTGATGGGAGCGGGATGGCCGGTGCGGGCGAGACGCGCGGCGAGGGAATCGAGCGCGTGGCTCCGGAGCGCCACGAACGCCCCGCCATCGCCGTGGTGCCACATCTGAATGTATTCCTCGGCCAGGCCATCCCGCGGCTCCGTGGCGGTGATCAGCTCGACCTCCGTGCCGTCGAGGAACTTGAGGTGCTGGTTGGCGATGGAGTTCGCGTGCGGGCGTCCCGGCTTGATGGTGAAGCCCATCTCCTGGAACACGTGCGCCGCCGGGCCGAGGTCGGCGACTGCCACGTTGGCATGGTCCAGCTCCAAGTGCACGCGTTCGGCCTGACTCGGGACCTCTTGCGGCGCCGCGGCCGGGGCGGCGGCGAAGGCAGGCCTCGCCGCCCCGGCCAGAGCCGCGAACAAGATATGGCGCCACAACGAGGAGCTTCGGCCCATCACCCTCGCGAAGAATGAGTCAGTGCCGATCCAGTCAAGCCCAGGGCTTCCACCCGGTCAAGAGCAGCGTCGCCATGGCCACGAGGGAGACGAAGGCGCCGAGCGCCGCTGCCGACTGGGCCCGCGCGCTGTCCTCCGCCACGGCGCCGAGCGTCATGGCCCGGGTGGCAGGAGGGGCGAGCGAAGCCAGGATCAACCCTTGCCCCACGCCGCCGGAGAACGGCAACACCGCCACCGCCAAGAGGGCGATGCCGAGGCCGGTCAGCAGACGGATGCCCACGGTCGCCCAGGCGTTGCTGTCGCGCATCGAGACCCACGGGTGCATGGAGGCGCCGAGGAAAAGCAGGAGCACTGGATACGAAGCCAGCGACAGCGGCTTCACCATCGAATCCAGCCAGGGTGCCGAGATCCGCCCGGCCTGGAAGACGAGAGCTGCGGCCACGGCGTACACCCAGGGTTCGCGCAGCAGCGCCATGGGATCGTGGCGCGATTCGATCATGAACCAGGTGAGCGCCACACCGACGAAGAGCGCGCAGGCACTGCCCAGCCCGTTCGTCGCCCAACCGAGCGCCAGCACCGGTGCGGCGAAGCAAGCGATGTTGAGGACCGCAGCCGAGCGGTCGACATGGGGCTTGAGGAAGCGATGGGCATTCCCCGCCAGGGCCAGCCCGGCCAGCGTCATGACCGCACCGGTGGCGGCCACCAGAAGGAATACATAGAAAGGCATGCGATCCTGCAGGCTCGTGAACAACAGCGCCGGGAAGAGTACATAGCGCAGCACGACGGTCAGTGGCTTGGCGGACAACCCCAGCCAGCGCGCCACGGCGTAGCCCGCGGCCACAGGCGCCAGCACGGGAAGGAGCGTGGTGAACACGGAGGGGAGCGACATGGCAACCTCCTCTCAGGAGCGACGGACCTCGTCCGCCAAGGATCGAGGAGCGCGCGCAACGCATCCAGGAGGATGCCGGCGGACGCTACCCCGCAGCGTGGCATCGGGTGTCCGCATGGGCCGGGCGATCGCGATGCGCCGCGTGGCGGAGCGAAACTGTTCCGCGTTGACAGGAAACGGTTAGCAAGGATCCAGCCGACTGGACCGAAACGTCAGGACCGCGCCGTCCAGAGACTTCCTGCGGCCTCATAGGGAGTCGCTCGTGGGGCCACGGTGTGGAGTGCCCGAGGAGCGTGAGGAAAGGCTTCAGTCGGTCTGGCGCTCGACGAAGAAGGGCTGGGACCAGGCCCTCGTCGGTCCGAGTGGACCGGATTCGGAACCCACGGCTTCGACACGAACGTAACCCTCGTTGCCGTGGACGAGATAGCTGGCGCTCTCCCCGTCGACCTGGAGGAGAATGGTGGCGCTCCGGCCGATGAAGGTGAGGTGCGCCGCCCCCGGCGCGGTGACGACGATGACGTCCCCCTCGCTGCCGAGCTTGCTGAAGGTGAGACCGGTGCTGCCGTACGACGAACCCCGATGCAGCGCTTCGAGGAAGCCCGAGACGCTTCGCTCCGAGGCGAGAACCATGTGGAACGCCGTGAACGGAGCGGCCTCGGGGCTGCCGATGGGTGTGTGCGCGTCGTCGTTGGCCAGCCCCCAGAGTCGATATCCCATGGTGAGCAGCTCGTCCCACAAGGGGGTGGCATCGGCGGGCTCCCCCTTCGTCAGGTGCAGCCCGTTCATGATCTCCAGGGCGTCGAACTGCCGCATGTCCAGGCGTCCGGTCAGATGTTTCCCGCGTCCGTTCCAGAGCGCCGGGTGTGCGAGAAAAACGAAACCGCCGGCGTCATGGGTGCGGGTGACGAAGGCCAGGGACAGGCCGGGGGCCTCGATCCAACCCGCAGGATGGCCGAGGAGACCGATGTGCCACCCGGCGTAGCTCGTTTCCGCGCCCGGAATGAGCACGGGAAGAGCCTCGTCGACCGGTCTGATTTCGTAGGCATCGATGCTCCACTTGGGCCGGGAATGTCTCCAGTCCTGGACATAGGCTTCGACGCCGCTGCCGGGGACGTTCTCGGCGTACACGGTTCCGTCACCGTTCCAATCGTGCACGATGGTGTCCGTTTGGAACTGGCTCAGGCTGCCGCCGTCCTGGTCGCCCCACTGATTGTGGTCCGAGATGCAGAGCACGTCATAGCCTTGGGCGCCGTACAAACCGGCGAGCTCCACCCCGTGATAGGCGCCGTCGCTGTGGCTGCTGTGCATGTGGAAGTTGCCCCGATACCAGGTGCCCGCGAAGGCATAGGGGTCATGGAGCACGAACCGGGGATCGTCGGTCACGGAATCGCAGCCGGAAGCAGCCAGCGCGAAGACGAAGAGAAGGTTGGCGAGAATCTCCGACACCCGGCGCAACGAAGGCCCTCCTCGCACCACGTCCACGAACCCGCCTTCCCAGGGGGCCCGCTTCCACGAATCACACCAAGATGTGGCGCCAGCACCTTTCTCGCCAGCGCCCAGCTCGCCGCGATGGGGAACGCGAAGGGGCCATTATGCCCAGCCGGCTCTCTGGGGTCCATCGTCCGCAGCGCCGCGCACCGTGCGGATTTCCGAGCTTGCCATTCTGGCAGACGGGTGTGACAAGGCGGAGCGACGCGGCTCGCGGTCAGGAGATCTGGCTCGCGGCGCGCCGCGGATGGCGACGCCACAACCAGTACACCGGGATGCCGCTCAGAACGAGGAAGAGACCGGGCCAGGTGTACACGGGCCTCACGACGAGCAGATCCAGCATGATCAGCAAGCAAAGGACGGCATAGGCCCCAGGAAGGAACGGGTAGCCCCACACTTTATAAGGCCGCTCCAGGTCGGGTTGCTTGCGGCGGAGCACGAACAGCCCCGCGGCGGTGAGCACGTAGAAGAAGAGCACCGCGAAGATGACGTAGTCGAGGAGCTCGCTGTAGGTGCCCGTGAAGACCAGGACCGCCGACCAGACTCCCTGCAGGATCAGGCCGGCGGCAGGGACCCCACGCTCGTTCAGCCGGCCCACGGCCTGGAAAAAGAGGCGATCCTGTGCCATGGCGTAGTAGAGGCGCGCCCCCATGAGGGTCATGCCGTTCACGCAGCCGAAGGTGGACATCATGATGGCGAGGGCCATGAGTGCCACGCCGAGCTTGGGCGAGGCCAGCTCGAGCACCGCGGTGCCGACCCGGTCGTCCTGGGCGTGGGCGATGCCGCGCTCGAGAGGCGTGAGCGCGCCTTCGGTGCCGGCCACGGGGAGCGAGGTCACGAAGGCGAGATTCGCCAGCAGATAGAGGCCGATGACGAGAACGGCGCCGAGGACCAAGCTGCGCGGCAAGTTGCGGCGAGGATCCTTGATCTCGCCTGCGGTGAAGGTGATGTTGTTCCAGGCATCGGCGGAGAACAACGAACCCACCATCGTGCCGCCGAGCACCATGAGGATGAGGGCGCCGCTGCCGAGCGGCAGCATGCGCTCCAGGCCGATGTACCGGGGTGTCTCCCGGATGGCGCCCCAGGCGTTGCCCAGGTTGGCGCGGATGACGTCCATGTCGGCCGCCACCGTCAGGCCCACCAGGATCAACGCCACCAGGCCCACCGTCTTGCCCACGGTGAAGAAGTTCTGCACCTTCTTCCCGGCTTGGACACCGCGGCAGTTGACCCAGGTGAGGATGGCGACCACCACCACCGCCACCAACTGACCCGCGGAGATGGTGAACTCCTGCCGCTGGAAGAAGACGATGGGCTCTTCCATCCAAGGCAGCGGGAAGGACCAGAAGATATCGAGGCCGGACTTCCGGAACAGGATCTGATCGGTGCCGAGTGGGGGGATGAGGACGCCGAGGAATTTGGCGAAGGCCACCGAGACGGCGGCGATCGAACCGGTTTGGATCACGACGAAGACCGTCCAGCCGTAAAGGAAACCCCAGAGCGGGCTGTAGGCCTCGCGAAGAAACACGTACTGGCCGCCGGCTTGGGGCATCATGGCGGACAGCTCGGCGTAGGTGAGCGCCCCCATCACGGTGACGACACCGGTCAGCACCCAGACGAGGAGCAGCCAGCCGGCGGAACCCACGTCCCTGGCGATGTCGGCAGAGACGATGAAGATTCCGGAGCCGATCATGGAGCCGGCGACGAGCATGGTGGCGTCGAAGAGCCCCAGTTCCCGGTGGAAACCGCGCTCTGGTTCCAGGGCGACTTGCGGACTCGCTGCCATCGCTCTCCCGGCGGAGGGAGGAAGGTCCCTTCTCGCCGCGGCGGTCGGAGTCCGGGAGTCTACTCCGGCGGCGACGGCGGCGGGGCGGGCAAGCCTCAGGCAGGCCAGGTCCCCTCGTGGCGGCCTGCTTCCGCCTTCGGATACGATGCCTCTCCATGAAGCGCCCCTGGTTCCTACGGCTCGCTTTCTGGATCGGCGTCGTCGTCTTCTGCGCCGTGGGCGGGAACGAGCTCCGCTGGTCGAAGAAGATCCCCTTCGACGGAGCTCCCGACGAAGCCGATCACTACGCACTGGTCAAGTTCGTCGCCGATCACGGCCGGTTGCCACGCTACGGCGAGGACAACTTCGCCGTCCACCTGATGGGGAAGAACCGGCGCCGACTGCCGGCGGATACGAGCCCCGAGCATCTCGAGATGCTGGTGCGCGGAAGCGGCGCCCACGAGATGCGGATCACTTACATCTTCTCGCCGCAAGCGCCCTATTGGCTCAGCGGGATGGTGGCGCGTTGCCTCGGCGGCGCCTCGGAAGCCAAAGCCAGGGGTTTCGACAGCTTCTGCATCGCCCTCGCTGCCCTCTGCACCTATGCCGCCGGTCTGCTGCTCTGGGGCAAGGTGTGGGCAGCGGCGGTCGCCGCACTTTGCTTTGGTCTCTGGCCCCAGGTCAGCTTCGTCGGCGCCTACGTCAACGACGACGCCTACGCCATTCTCGCCCTCGCCGTCTTCGTCTGCGCTGCCGCCTGGGTGCAGCGCGACGGCTTCGGCCGCAAGCAGGCGCTCGTGCACGGCCTCGCCCTCGGTGCGGTTGCAGCCGCCAAGATCTATGTCTACGCCGTTTTCCCTCTCGTCCTCGTGTGGTGGGGCCTCCTATGGCGGCGGCATGGCAAAGTCTTCCTGACCCGGCTCGCCTGGAGCGCCGGCATCGCCGCCCTCATCGCAGTGCCGTGGTTCCTGCGCAACGCGATCCTCTACGACGGTGATTTCACCGGACGGAGGACCATGGCAGCCCGTGCGCGGGAGTACATCGACTCACTGCCACCGAGTGTGAGGGAGAAGACCCACCTCCTCTTTTCCCAAGAGCAGCAGGGGGTCACCTTGCCCGAAGCTTTCAAACGCGGCTTCGTTCGCCACTCCATGGAGAGCTTTTGGGGACGCTTCGGTTGGATGCACCTGCGGTTTCTGCCCTCGGCCTACGAAAGGGCATTTCAAGTGCTCGCTCTGGCTCTGGGATTGTCGCTGGCTTGCCTGCCGCTGCTGCGCGCGAGCGGCGGACTCCGCACCGGCGTTCCCCATCTCTTCGCTTTGCCCTATCTCGCCTTGCTCATCGGGCTCGGTCTCTACAATTGCCTCACCGTGGACTTCCAGCCGCAGGGTCGATACTTCCTCACCTGTGTGCCGGCGCTCTGTTTGCAGCTCGTGGATGCACCCGCCCGTGGCAAGTGGTGGCTCGAGCCCGTTGCCTGGGCGCTCCTGGCTTTCTTCATCCACCAGAATCTGACCGCGTACCGGACGGTTCTCGGCTGACCAGGGAGCGGATCGTGGTGCGCATCGTCCTTTCATTCCTCGGCTGGCTCGTGGCGTGCTCCGCGGCGCTCGCGGCCGAACGCGTTCTGTGGGTCGCGAACTCGGAGACCACGGGCAGCAGCGAGATCGGAGGTTTGGCGGGAACGACGCGGGCCCCCTGGCTCCTGACCACGCTGCAACCTGGAAGAACCGTTCTCACCAGCCTGCGATGGAGCGAGGCGGTGCAGACCCAGAGCCGAGGCCATTCTTCGGCCTCGGGCGCGACGCACTCTTCGGGGAAGACGCACTCTCCGGGGGAGACGGAACTTCTTTCCTGGGATCCGCGAGCGTCACGGCTGCTGCGCTTCGCCGACGGCGAGATGCTCGTGTTCTCGGTGGAAACGCTCGAAGGGAGCAGCAGCGGAGACTCCCTCTTCGGCATTTTCCTGCGCCGGAGCGCCGGCCCCGAGGGTCGCTGGGGCGGGCCCACCCGCTTGACGCCGCGCGCCGGTCGCACCGTGGTCCTCGGTGCACCGGTTCTGCGAGCCGAGCAGCTGCTGTTGCCGGTGGTGTGGGAAGAGAGTGGCGGGATCACGCTGGCGCTGTACGGGTCGGACGACAGCGGCGTGCGCTGGAACGAGATCGCCACGCTCCCTTGGTCGTATTTGGCGGCGCCCGCGCTGGCGGAAAGCGGTGAAGGGCGGTTGCTCCTCGTCGCCCATCGCGGCGAACTCGTGGCCTGCGATTCTGGCGACGGTGGCCGCACCTGGAGCGCCTGGCGCGGGCTCGGCCTCGCTGCCGGAGCCACTGGGATCGCACTCGCGTCTGCCGGCGCCGGGGCGCTGGCCCTGACCTGGACCGATCCGCCGGCCGACCCTGCCCAAGCCCCGCCGGTGCTGCAAGCGCTGCGACTTTCCTTCTCCACCGATGGCGGTCGTACCTGGACGCCGCCGCGGGCGCTCCTTCTCCGCCCAGGGACCATCCCGGTGACGCCCGCGCTGCTCCTCGATCGGGAACGCCTGGTCGCTGCCTGCGTGGAACGCGTTCCGACCGATTGGAGCACGACGGCGGATCGCGTCGTCTGTCTCGGGATGGAGCGACGGGAGTTGCAGGCACCGCTGCCCATCGCCTCGTCCCGGGCGCGTTACGGCATCGCTCCCGCTGCGGCTCGCTCGACCTTGGCGGTCCTCTGCGGCCACACGCTGGCGCGTCCCCTGGGACAGCGGCGGCTCTTCGTGGAAGCCTATTTCATGCGTGCTTTCGCCGCGGTACCGGAAGTCTTCGCCTCCCATGCCGGCGAAGCGCCGGAGTGGTTCGATCCGCGCACGTACGGGGAGCGTGCCCTTGCTTTTGCAGACTCCCTCGCCGCCCAACAAGACGGGGTGGGTTACTGGTCGACCGGGTACGGTGCCGTCTACATCGCCGACATTGGCGCCGCGCTCGGCCTCTTTCCGGCGCTCGAGTCGCAGGCAAGCGAAGAGCAGCTGCGGCTCTGGGAAGCGGCGTCGCGCCGTTTCGTCACCGCGCTGGAGGAAGACGGCATGATCCTGCCGAGCGGTGCCATCGGTGTGGGCTGGCCCGGCTCGGCCATCCCGCGGGTGGAGCTACGCGCCTCCCGTGTTCCGTACTTGGTGAGCACGGCCCTGGCAGGGATCGAGCTGCACGCCTGGCTGGCGCGGCGGAGCGGCAACAAGAGCGACCGGGAGCGCGCCTTCCGCGCCCTGGAGTGGACTCTCGCTCAGGTGCGGGAGGATGGCTCCCTGCCGCCCGGGCCGCAGGTCGTCGATCGGAGAGAGAGCCCCTTCATCGGCGCGGCGTACGTGCAGGAAGGCTGGATGGCAGCGGAGCGATTGCTCGGGCGAGAGGCACGCTCGCGCCTGCGCGCGGTGCTGCCCCGCCATGTGACCTGGTTGTTGCGCCAGCAGCAGCCCGACGGCAGCTGGGGCAGCGGTGCCGACGGAGAGTTCGCGCGCACGCCGGCGAGCATCAACTTCCTCGTCTGGTACGATCAGCGCGTCGAATCGCGCCCCGAGGTGCGCGAAGCGATCCGTCGCGCCGGGCTGCGCCTCGTCGATCCACAACAGTGGCCGGCGACCGAGCTCTTCGCTCCCGGCAAGCACCACGAGGTGCTGCGTGCCCACGCCGGGCGCGTGCTCGCGGCGCTGGCGCGGGAAGGGCCCGCCTGGTGAACGTCGACCCTCTCCTTTGGCGCGGTGCGGCCACTCTGTACGAGGGCCAGGATGCCACCGGACGCGCCGTGGAAGTCACGCTCACCGCGACCGGGATCTCGCTACGTACCAGACAAGGCACGCGACAATTCCAACTCTCGGCGCTGCGCGCCCGCCTCCAGGGCATGAACGACCAGGCGCGCCTCGAACTGCCCGCGCCATCGCGGGGCGTCTTGCTCATCCCCGATCCTGCCGGGGTGGCGGCGCTCCGCCGCACCCGTCTGCTGCCGCGGCGCAGGCGTCGTGGGCCCCTGCTACTCGCCTGTCTCGTCGTGCTCGCCGGAGGAGTCACCTTCTTCTTCACACACGGACTCGATCTCCTGGCGGGATGGGCGGTGCGTCTCGTTCCCGCCGAAGCCGAGGCGAGTCTCGGCCGCCATTTGCTCGAGTCCACTCTTCGAGAGCACCCGCGTCTCGACGATGCGGCGACGCGGGAAACGCTGGCGAAGTGCATGCGGGAATTGCATGGCTCGGGGTCCGCCGGGCAGGACGCCCCCGAGTTCGCCGCCCTCGAGATCGCTCTCGTGGACGACTCCACCGCCAACGCCTTCGCACTGCCTGGGGGAGCCGTGGTCGTCTGCACCGGTCTCGTCGCCCTCATGGAGAACCAGAGCGAATTCCTCGGTGTGCTCGCCCACGAGTTGGGCCACGTGCACATGCGACACGGCTTGCGCCGCGTGGCCCGCACGGCAGGGCTCGGATTCATCGCCGCCGCCGTGGTGGGTGACGTGAACGGGCTGTCGGCAATCGTTCTGGACCAGAGCGCTCTCCTGCTCGGGCTCTCCTACGACCGCAAGGAGGAGCGGGCGGCGGATGACTACGCCGTCCGCCTTCTCGGCTCCCGGCAGCTGGACGGAAGCGGCCTCCTCACGCTTCTCGAACGCCTCGAGGCCGAAGCGAGCGGGCCAAGCCTGCCAGGGTTCCTCTCGACCCACCCGCCGACGGCGGAGCGGCTTGCCCGCCTGCGCCAGAGCCTGGTGGCGACTCCCGAGGCCCGCACCCTCCTGAGCGAGGAGGAGTGGAACGGCTTGCGTCGGCGGGCTGCTGGGGAACCGGGGTAACCGCTTGGGGGCGTTGTGCCCGAGCCCGTTTCGGGTCTACTCTTCGAGCGACCTCGCCTTGGTCCCGCGACCTGCCCTTCGAGGCGCGCGAACAGAATCATGACCCCCGAAGAATGGAGAGCTCCCGTCATGGCGAAACGCTGGGTTGGAAGCGCCCGTGTGCTGCTGCGGGCAAGCCTGGGTACGTTGACCGCATCCGCGCCACTCGCGGCGGCGCCGCTAGGGTCCGGGATCGACCGCAGCGGCTTCGACACCAGCGTGCGGCCGCAGGACGATTTCAACCGCTACGTGAACGGCGGCTGGATCGACAAAACGGAGATCCCCGCCGACAAGGCGACCTGGGGGAGCTTCGCGATCCTCCGGGATGATAGCGACAAGCACCAACGTGAGATCATCGAGGCGCTGTCCCAGCGCAAGGATTTGAAGCCCGGTTCGGAAGAGCAGAAGATCGGCGATCTCTACGCCAGCCTGATGGACGAGGAAAAGATCGGCGCCCTGGGGACGACACCCTTGCGGGCGCACCTCGAGCGCATCGACAAAATCGCCAACCAGACCGACCTGCAGCGGGCCTTCGCGGAGTTCTCCCGCCTCGGTCTCGGCGTGCCGATTTCCCCCCTCGTCAATGTCGACTCGAGGAACTCGACGCATTACGCCGTCTATTTGACCCAGTCGGGTCTCGGACTCCCCAACCGCAACTACTATCTGAAGGAAGGGGAGAAGAACGAGCAGATCCGGGCCAAGTATCCGGAGTACATCACGCGCATGTTCACCTTGGCGGGCTTGAGCGACGGCGCCGGCCGGGCGCGCAGCGTGTACGACCTGGAGATGAAGATCGCCGAGGCACAGTGGACGCCGGAGGACAACCGCGACGCCACCAAGACCAACAATGTCTATCTCGTCACCGCTCTCGGCACCGTCAGCCCCAAGATCGCCTGGCCGAAGTTCCTGGAGGCGGCGGGCATGGCCGGCCGCCAGGATCTCTTCGTGCGCCAGCCGAGCTACATGACCAAGGTCGGCGAGCTGATGGAAACTGTGCCCCTCGAGGACTGGAAGAACTATCTCCGCTTCCATGTCATCGACAGCGCCGCGCCTTGGATGCCCAGCGAGTTCGAGGTCGCGCACTTCGAGTTCTACGACAAGCTCATCAATGGCGTGGAAGAAATGGAGCCGCGCTGGCAACGCAGCGTCGGGGTGGTGAACGGTTCCCTCGGCGAGGCCGTGGGCAAGGTGTACGTCGAGCGGCACTTCCCCCCGGAGGCGAAGAAACGGATGAACGAGCTGGTGCGCAACGTCCTCCAGGCCTTCCAAGTGTCGATCGACAAACTCGCTTGGATGTCGGCGGAGACCAAGACCAAAGCGCAGGAGAAACGGGTCAAGTTCACCAGCAAGATCGGCTATCCCGATCGCTGGAAGGACTACTCGACCCTGGAGATCCGCCGCGACGACGCCCTCGGCAATCTGACGCGGGCCGCGGCCTGGGAGTACGACCGTAGGCTCGGGCGGATCGATCAAGCCGTGGACCGGAGCGAGTGGCTGATGACGCCGCAGACGGTGAACGCCTATCACAACGCGCGCATGAACGAGATCGTCTTCCCGGCGGCCATCCTGCAGCCGCCCTTCTTCAACCCCAGCGCCGACGACGCGGTGAACTATGGCGCCATCGGCGCGGTCATCGGCCATGAAATCGGCCATGCTTTCGACGATCAGGGCCGCAAGACCGACGGCGACGGCAACCTCAAGGACTGGTGGACCGAGGCCGACGCCAGCGCCTTCACCGCGAAGGCGCAGGCGCTGGTGGAGCAGTACAACAGCTTCAAGGCCCTGGCGGATCTCAACGTCAACGGCCAGCTGACGCTGGGCGAGAACATCGGCGACCTCACTGGCCTCACCATCGGCTGGCTCGCCTACAAGACCTCGCTGCAGGGGAAGGAAGCGCCGGTCATCGACGGGCTCACCGGCGACCAGCGCTACTTCATGGGCTTCGCTCAGATCTGGCGCTCCAAGTCGCGCGACGAGGCCATGCGGCGGCTGGTGCTGACGAACCCGCATGCGCCGCCCCAGTTCCGCGCCAACGGGCCGCTACGTAACTTCGATGCGTTCTATGAGGTTTTCAAGGTCAAGCAGGGCGATGGCATGTACCTGGCCCCGGAGCAGCGAGTCAAGATCTGGTGACGCTCTGGCGGTCAAGGACGCCGGCCATGGGGCCGGCGCGCCGACTCTGACCACGACCATCGTCTACGACGAAACGAGCGAGGCCCCCGGAAGGGGCCTCGCCTTTTGCGCCCGAGGTCGCGCCCATCCGGCTCGAAGCTCAAGGGAGCACGGGGTTCACGGGCTCACCGCAGTCGGTGTTCCAGCGGCCGGCGAAGAAGCCGGCGATCCCGACATCGGTCTCGCGGGTGGGCAGGTAGTGGCCGCCCACGTCGCCCTGACGCTCGCCGCCGCGCGCCACCCAGTGGCCGGCGAAGTTGCCGCCCGGCATGGCTGGGTCATCGTTCGGCGCCCACATGCCACGGGCGAGACCGAGCACCCGACCTTCGCGGTCGATGATCTTGCCGAACCACACGTGCTGGCCTTCC
>Ga0075428_100006103_pt1 | contig 13400 bp, 15 predicted proteins | sample RhiMetdeltSRZDD2_FD_75291 | JGI IMG/M metagenome (GOLD analysis project Ga0075428, IMG submission 75291) | Populus rhizosphere microbial communities from Tennessee, USA - Rhizosphere MetaG P. deltoides SRZDD2 | ecosystem: Host-associated > Plants > Roots > Rhizosphere > Soil | place: USA...
GCCCGGTCTCCCGGCGTGTTCCGCGCCAGTTCGCCATGACAGTCGCCGGAGGCCGGTGCTAGCATCCCTCGCTGCCGCAACGTCGCGGTCGGAGTAGCAGAGTATGACGAGCGCGTGCGTGCGGTACATCGTTCGAGCACTGGCGGCAGGCGCAATCTTGCTCGCCTCGAGCGTTGCCTACGCCCACGGCATCGCCGGCGAAGATCAAGCCTTCTTGTTGCGCGCGACGGGTCCGCACATCGGGCCGTACGTGTACCTCGGCGCCAAACACATGGTCACGGGTTACGACCATCTGTTGTTCCTGGCTGGTGTGATTTTCTTCCTGTACCGGCTGAAGGACGTCGCGCTATACGTCACGCTGTTCGCGATAGGGCACAGCACGACCCTGCTGCTCGGCGTGCTCGCCGGTTGGCACGTCGACGCATTCCTAGTCGATGCCGTCATCGGCTTGTCGGTCGTCTACAAGGCGTTCGAGAACCTCGGCGGCTTCCGTCGCTTGGGCTTCGAGCCGAGTACGAAGGCGGCCGTGTTGTTCTTCGGGTTCTTCCACGGCCTCGGTCTCGCGACCAAGTTGCAAGATCTCGCGTTGTCGAAGGAGGGCCTCGTCACGAACATGGTCTCGTTCAACGTCGGCGTCGAGATCGGCCAGTTGCTCGCGCTCGGCTTGATGCTGATCGCGTTCAATCTTTGGCGTCGTAGCGGCGGGTTCTTTCGGCACGCGTTCGCCGGCAACGTCACATTGATGGCAGCCGGTTTCGTATTGGCCGGGTTTCAGTTGACGGGTTTTTTCAGCTCCTAACCCGCGCCGCCGCTGTCGGCGAACGGCGACGGCTCGCGATTCCGGCGGGTTCCAGTATCGTGATTACGCCGCGCGAGCGGCTGGCATTAATGCGCCTTCGCGCCAGATGCGACTCCTCGCTGCGATATGTCGTTTCCAACAGGGAAGGTGACTAGCATGCAGATTCAGCGATCGTTGTTGCTCGCTACGGTCTTGGCCTTGGGTCTTGGCTCCGCGTTCGCGGAGGAAACCGCGCACGTCCAGGAGCGCCGCCAGGAGATCGACAGGAACGCACAAGCCACGCTCGATGAGCTGTTGAAGACGCATGAGGGCGTCCGCGACTTGTACGCGCGCGCCGCCGGCTATGCCGTGTTCACTGTCACCAAGGGCGGGTTCATCGTCACGGGCGGCGGCGGCAACGGCGTGGCCGTCGACAAGGCGAGCGGAACCCGCACGTACATGCGCATGGGAACGGGCGGTATCGGCCTCGGCATTGGAGGGCAGCGCTACAGCCTCGTAGTGCTGTTCGAGACAGCGGATCGGCTCGGCAAGTTCGTGGCCGGCGGCTGGGACTCCAGCGCCACGGCCGAAGCCGTTGCAGGCCAAGAAGGCATAGCGTTTCGCTCGAGCTTCATCGACGGCGTCGCGCTCTACCAGGTCACGGACAAGGGTTTGATGGCCCAAGCCGACGTCAGCGGCACGAAATTTTGGGTCAACGACGAGCTGCGCTAATCTCAGCGCCATAGCGCGGTCGGGCGGCCACTCGGCCGCCCGACCTTTTTTATGGATCCATCGAATCCGCTCGACTTCTACGACATCGCCTCGCTGCTCAGTGACGACGAGCGGCTGATCCGCGATACCGTGGCCCGATTCGTCGACCGCGAGGTGACGCCGATCATCGGGGACTGTTTCGCGGCGGAGCGTTTCCCCGACGAGCTCGTTCCGCGGCTCGCCGAGCTCGGATTATTCGGCGCGACTCTGCACGGCTATGGCTGCGCTGGACTTGGGCCTACAGCCTACGGCGTCATTTGCGAGGAGCTCGAGCGAGGCGACAGCAGCGTGCGTAGCTGCGTTTCGGTTCAGAGCAGCCTCGTCATGGGCGCCATCCATGCATTCGGCTCGGAAGAGCAGCGTTCGCAATGGCTCCCGCAGCTCGCACGCGGCACGAAGCTCGGTTGCTTCGGGCTGACCGAGTCGCACGGCGGCTCCGATCCCTCGCGCATGCGCACGCGGGCCCGCCGGCGCGGCGATGATTGGGTACTCGACGGAGCGAAGCACTGGATAACGAACGGCGCTCTGGCGGACGTCGCCGTCGTCTGGGCGATGGCGGACGACGGCGTCACCGCATTCCTCGTCGAGAAGGGGACGAGCGGATTCGACTCGCGCGTCATCAAGAACAAATTATCGTTGCGCGCATCGAGCACGGCAGAGCTGATGCTCGCGGACGTGCATGTTCCCGAGAGCGCCCGGTTACCCGAAGCGAACGGAATCAAAGCGGCGCTGCGCTGTCTCGATGACGCGCGCTTCGGCATTGCATGGGGCGCTTGCGGCGCGGCGCGCGCATGCCTCGAGTCGGTCTTGCAATACACGCAATCGCGCAAGTTGTTCGGACGCCCTTTGAATCACACACAGCTCATCCAGACACGGCTCGCCGATGGCGTCCGCAAGCTGACGGCGGCGCAACTCGTGGCTTGGCGGCTCGCGAGGCTCAAAGAGCAAGGCATCGTCAACGGAGCGCAAGTTTCACTCGCGAAATGGAACAACGTGCGCGCCGCGCTCGATATCGCACGCGATTGTCGCGACATGCTGGGCGCCGCGGGAATCACGCTCGATCACGTTCCCATGCGGCACATGTTGAACCTCGAGACCGTGATCACGTACGAGGGCACCGAAAGTATTCACGAGCTCATCGTGGGCCGAGCGTTGACGGGCCAAAGCGCGTTCTAGAGCGGCCCGTGAGCTAAGGCTGTGCTAAATTGCGCCGGTTTCCGGCTAGGTGGCAGAGTGGTGATGCAGCGGCCTGCAAAGCCGTGTACAGCGGTTCGATTCCGCTCCTAGCCTCCACGCGCATGTCCGCCCGGGTGGCGGAAGGGTAGACGCAGCGGACTTAAAATCCGCTGGCCGAAAGGCCGTCCCGGTTCAAATCCGGGCCCGGGCACCACTGACTCGACGACGCGCGTCCGACCAGTGGGCGCCCCCCGCGAGTCGAGCTACTTGATGCGCCACAGCGCAGCGCTTTCCTCGATGACCTGCGGCATCACGTTGGTTTCCGACAGCGACGCCTCGCCGGGGAGCGGGCTTCCCTGCGTGAGCGATTCCGGCACCTGCACCTTCAAGCGGAACGGGCCGATGCCGAGAATGTCGTCGTCGCAGAGAGCGGCGCGCTCGATTTTGCGGCCGTTCAACAACACGCCGTTGGCGCTGTTGAGATCCACGAGGTAGTAGCCTTGCGGCGTGCCGACGATGACGGCGTGATGCCGGCTCAGATGCGGGCTCGGCAGACAAACGTCGTTGTGCTCGCTGCGGCCGATCAGCGTCCGCTGTCCCAACGCGAAGCGCGAGATGACCTTGCCGCTGCGGCTAACGAGGACGTAGCCCCGCGGTGGCGCATCGGGTCGCTGCTCGCTGCTGCCCGACTTGTCCGCCTCGAGCTTGGCGCTATGCCGAGCCGCGAGCGCCGCGACCGCCTGACGAACGACCCGCGCGTCGGCTCGATCGAGCGTCAACTGCCGGCGCAGCAGCAGTGACATCTGGCACAGCACGTCCGCGAACCCGTACCGTCCGCCGCTCAGGCGCGCAATCATCTGGAGCGCCATCGGCGTGATGAAGCTCTGCATCTCGAAGCGGGCGAGCCGCCAGCGGAGGTAACCGACCAAATCGTCCTTCGACGCGGCGCCGAGATCGTGGACGAGAACGTCGCCGGCACCGACACGACCACGCGCCTCCTGCCAGTGTATGGCGACCGACGCCGGACCGGCCAACACGAGCTCGAGCGCCGGTTTCTTGTCGATCTTGAACGCCAGGAGTCGCTCGAGCTCTTCAAGCGCGGGCCACTCGAAGTTGTGAGCATCGTCGACTAGCAACAGCACGCGCCTGTGTTGAGTGTGCCGTTGTTGCAAGAACACCGTCAGCAGATTGCGTTGCTCGATCTCCGAGAGATCCCAGGGCGAGAGATCGGCGCTCAGCAATAGGCTGGCGAGGACCCCGGCCGCGTCCGCCTTCGGGCCGCGGCACTGCAGCACGGCGGCGTTGGAATGCAGATGCGCGCCCAAGTATTGGAGCAGCGTCGTCTTGCCGCTCGAGCCTGGCCCCACGATGACTCGGATGTGCGCGAGGGGAGAAAGGTGGCTCAGGGCTGCGCGCTGTGCAGCCCCGAGCCAAATTTCGTCCGCCGTTGGTCGCGCGAACACCCTCGCGGGAGAGACCACCCTGTGCGCTTCTCCCATCAGCCGTTTTCCTTCTTTTTACAAATAGTTATCGAGGATTACTGACTGTTTTTATGACGGCCGAGCGGCAGTCTATGTCAAGAGGAATGTTATGTAAATGGCTGGATTGCCAACCATTTCTGCCCGACGGCAGGCGCCATCGAGCCGTTCGAGAGTTCAGAGCATGCCGGCAGAATTGTCTTTAATGCTTTGTTCTTCAAAGACAAAGGAGGACACCATCAGTTGCAAAAACAGCCGTCTCGGGCACAATCCGCGGCTCCAACGGTGTAGGCACTCCTGTTCATGACGGACCGAGCGTTGCTGTGCGGACGGGAGCTCGCCGTATGGCGCGGAGAGCGCTGTCTCTTCGAGCAATTGCATTTCGAGCTCGGCCCCGAGCAGCTCGCCGTGCTGGTCGGCGCGAATGGCTCGGGCAAGACGACGCTGCTCCGGATTCTGGCCGGCCTCGGATTGCCGACGGCGGGCAGCGCGACGTGGAAAGGCACGTCCATCGCCGAGCTTGCGGGAGAGGAGCGCGCCGAGATCGCGTATCGAGGGCATCACGATGCGCTGAAACGCGACATGACCGTGGTCGAAAACCTCGCTTTTCATTCGGCACTCTGGGGCCAAGAGCAGGCGTTCGAGGACATTCTCGAGGAACTGAAGCTGGATCATGTCGCTCATATGCGTGCGCGCTACTTATCGGCTGGCCAGCGCCGGCGGGCGGCAATGGCCATGTTGAAGCTTCAGGGGGCCAAGCTTTGGTTGCTCGACGAGCCTACGACAAATCTCGACGGCGAAGGCCGTGCGTTGCTCGTCGAATGGACGCACCGTCACATCGCGGGCGGCGGGCTCGCCGTCATCGCAACGCATCAACCCGACGAGTTTGCGATGCGCGGCGCGCTCGTGATCGATCTTTCATGAGCGCGTTCCAAGCGGTATTGCTACGCGACTTGCGCGTCGCGTTCAGGCGGTGGAGCGAGCTCGCTCACCCGCTGATCTTCTTCGTCATCGTCGTGACGCTTTTTCCGTTGGCGTTGTCGCCGACGAGCTCCCAGTTGCGAGAGGTCGGCGTCGGCGTGCTGTGGGTTGCCACACTGCTGTCGTCGCTGCTCGCGCTCGACGGATTGTTCCGGGCCGACGCGGACGACGGAAGTCTCGAGCAGATGCTGCTGAGTCCCGCGCCGATGACGATCACGGTGCTCGCGAAGGTGACGGCGCATGCGCTCGTGACACTCCTGCCGCTGATCTGCCTCGTGCCCGTGTCGGCCTACACCTTCAACATCCCGTTGGCGGCGTTGCCGACGCTTGCGGTAGCGTTGCTGCTCGCAGCGCCGACGTTGAGCGTGCTCGTCGCGTTAGGCGCGGCGCTGACCGTGGGCTTGCGCCGCGGTGGGTCGATCGTAGGACTGCTCGTGCTGCCGCTGACGGCGCCGCTCTTGATCTTCGGAACGCGCGCAACAGATCTCAGCGTCAACGGCGAGCCGACAACGGCGCCACTGCTATTTCTCGGCGCGCTCGCGGCGCTTGCGGTCTCGCTGGGGCCGCTGGCGATCGCAGCGGCAGTGAAAGTTGGAATCGAGTAAGGACTAGGAATGAAGCTACCGCGTTGGTTCCACCAGCTCGGCTCACCGCCATACGTTTACCGTTTGGCCGACCGTCTCTGCCCGTGGCTGGGTGGGCTCGGCGTCACGCTGCTCATCATCGGCGCATACTGGGGGCTCGTGATCGCGCCGCCCGATTATCAGCAGGGCGACTCCGCTCGCATCATCTATATCCACCCGCAGACGGCGTACATCGGCATGATGGCCTACGTCGTCATGGCGGTCGCCGCTGCAATCGGCTACGTGTGGCGCCTGAAGCTCGCTCACGCAGTGGCCGTCAGCGCGGCACCGATCGGCGCCTGGTTCACGTTCTGCGCGTTGTTCACGGGGAGCGTGTGGGGCCGGCCAACGTGGGGAACTTACTGGCAGTGGGGCGATCCACGCATCATGTTCGAAGCCCTGTTGCTGTTCCTCTTTCTGGGCTATCTCGCGCTGCGCGGCGCCTTCGACGACCGAGACAAGGCCGATCGGGTGACGGCCATTCTTGCAGTCGTCGGTGTCGTAAACATTCCGATCGTTCACTTCTCGGTCGAGTGGTGGAACTCGATCCATCAGGGGCCGACGATCTTCCGCGCCGGTGGGCCCGCCATGACGAACGACATGCTGGTCCCGTTCCTGATCATGGTCGCCGCGTTCACGTTGACGTTCTATTGGCTGTTGCTGCGGCGCCTCCAGGCCGAGATCATCGAGCGCGAAGGGGACACTCGGTGGATTCGCGAGCTCGTGGCCGAGGGCGCGCCGTGACCGAATTCTTCTTAATGAACGGCCACGGCGCGTATGTTTGGTCCGCGTACGGCATTACACTGGTCGTGTTGATTCTCAACGCGTGGCTCGCGCGCGCAAAACACAGGTCCGCCTTGCAGCGGGCCCGCGAGCTCGCTGCGCAGGCTGAGGTTCCGCGCAAGCAACCCACGGTGAAACGGCTGCAATGAAGTCGAGAACGCAACGCAAGCTCTTCATGGTCGTAGTGCTCGCCGGCATCACGCTCGCCGGGTTCCTGACCTATCGGGCGCTCCAAGAGAACTTGCTGTACTTCTTCAGCCCTACGCAGGTGGCCGCCGGCGAAGCGCCGAAGCGCACGTTCAGGCTCGGCGGCATGGTCGTCGCGGGCAGCTTCAAGCGCGAGCCCGGCACGTTGAATAGCAGCTTCGTCGTCACGGACAACGTGCATTCGGTCCCCGTGAAATATGACCGCATTCTTCCAGACCTCTTTCGCGAAGGCGCAGGCGCCGTCGTCGTCGGGCGGATGAACGACAGCGGCGAGTTCGTCGGGGAGGAAGTCATCGCGAAACACGACGAGAACTACATGCCTCCGGAGGTCGCCGAAGCCCTCGAGAAGGCGCGGGCGGCGCAGGGCAAATGATTCCGGAGCTCGGTCAACTCGCGTTGGCGCTCGCGCTGTGCCTCGCGCTCGTGCAAGGAACGCTGCCGCTCGTCGGCGCCGGCATTGGACGCGCCGACTTGATGGCGCTGGCGCGACCCGCAGCGGCCGGCCAGTTCGTCTTCGTCCTGTTGGCGTTCGGCACTCTCGTGTACGCGTTCTTGTCCGACGACTTCAGTGTGCTCTTCGTGGCGGAGCACTCGAACTCGGCGCTGCCGGTGTTCTACAAGGCCACGGCCGCCTGGGGCGGGCACGAAGGGTCGATGCTGCTGTGGATCACCGTGCTCGCGATCTGGACGATGGCCGTGGCGGCGGGCAGCCGGTCGCAACCGCAGGAGTTCGCGAGCCGCGTGCTCGGAGTGCTCGGAATCGTCAGCGCCGGCGTCATCGCGTTCGCGTTCTTCACGTCGAATCCATTCCTGCGGCTCATTCCCACGCCCGCCGATGGCAATGACCTGAATCCGCTGTTGCAAGACCCCGGCATGATCTTCCATCCGCCGACGCTCTACGTGGGCTATGTCGGCGCGTCCGTGCCGTTTGCGTTCGCCGTGGCAGCGCTGCTGTCGGGCCGACTCGATAAAGACTGGGCGAAGTGGACTCGGCCGTGGACGGTCGTCGCATGGCTGTTCCTGACAGCCGGAATCACGCTCGGCAGCTGGTGGTCGTACTACGAGCTCGGTTGGGGCGGATGGTGGTTCTGGGATCCCGTCGAGAACTCGTCGTTCATGCCGTGGCTCATGGCGACGGCTCTGCTGCACTCGTTGGCCGTGACGGAGCGGCGCGGGATCTTCAAGAGCTGGACGGTGCTGCTCGCGATCGCCGCGTTCTCGTTGAGCTTGCTCGGCACGTTCCTGACCCGTGCCGGCGTCTTGATTTCCGTACACGCGTTCGCATCCGATCCGACGCGCGGCCTGTTCATCCTCGGCTTGCTCGCGCTGTTCTCCGGCGGCGGGTTGCTGCTGTATGCGATTCGCGCGAAAAATCTCGAGGCCGAGGGCGGCTTCAAGCTCGTGTCGCGCGAAGCGTTCTTGCTCGCGAACAACGTGCTGCTCGTCATCGCTACTGCCGTCGTGCTGCTCGGCACGTTGGCGCCGCTGATCATCGAAGTCGCGGGCCTCGGCAAGATCTCCGTCGGGCCGCCGTACTTCAACCTGATGTTTCTGGTTCCCGTGTTCCCGCTCGTCGCATTGATCGGCGTCGGCATGCACGCCGGCTGGCGCATGATGCCCGGCGACGCGCTCATGCGGCGCTTGCGGGTGCCGGCGCTCGCGGCCGTCATCGTCGGCGTCGTCGCGCCGTTCATCGTGTTCGACACGACTTCCGTGCTGACGGCGATCGCCGTTTCGATCGCGCTCTGGGTATGCGCGAGCTCGTTGCTCGATCCGGTGCGACGGCTCGTGTACCGCACCGGCGCGCCGCTGACGCGCGGGCAGATGGGCATGTATCTCGCTCACTTCGGCGTCGGAATCTTCATGCTCGGCGCCACAGTCGCGTCGGCGTACAACTTCGAACGCGACTACAGCGCAAAGCCCGGCGACACGATCCAAGCGGGCGGCTACGAGTTCGCCTTCCAGTCAATCACCGAGACGCAGGGCCCCAACTTCGTGGCCGATGAAGCGCAGATCGAGTTGCGAAAGAACGGCGCGCTCATCGCCGTTCTGAACCCGCAGATACGCACGTATCAGGTTCAGACCTCGCCGATGACCGAAGCCGCTATCGAATCGAACGTATTGCGTGACGTGTTCGTCGCGCTCGGCGAGCCGCTCGGCGCCGGCGCATGGAGCGTCCGCATCAGGGTCAAGCCGCTGATCGGCTTCCTGTGGTTCGGGGCTGGCCTCATGGCGCTCGGCGGGATCGTCGCGATCTCGGACCGGCGCTATCGTCTCGCCGCGCGACAAACGCAGCCAGCCGCAGCGCAGCCGGCGACGGGAGCCGCCTAGATGGTGCGTTACCTCGCTCCGCTCGCGATCCTCCTCGTCATCGGGGTGTTCTTCTATTTCGGGTTGCAGCGGAACCCGAACGACGTGCCTTCGGCGCTCATAGGTAAGCAGATCCCGACGTTCTCTCTGCCGAGCGTGACCGATCCGCAGGATCTCGTGACGAACGAGGCGCTCGCCGGCCACGTGTCGCTCGTCAATGTCTGGGGAACGTGGTGCGTCGAATGCCGGCACGAGCACGGCTACCTCCTCGAGCTCGCACGCACCGGAGTGCCGATCTACGGATTGAACGTCAGGGACGATCGAGCCGCCGCGAACGACTGGCTCGCGCGCCTCGGCAATCCCTACGTGAGCTCCGGTTTCGACCCTGAAGGCAAAGCCGCGATCGATTGGGGAGTTACGGGAGCGCCCGAGACGTTTCTGATCGGTAGCGACGGAAAGATTCTGCACAAGCACATCTCGCCGCTGACGGCGCAGGTCTGGCAAAACGATTTCCTGCCGTTGCTGCGCGAGCATTGCGGGCCGACCGATTGCCCGTTCCTCGCGGCCGGCGGCCGATGAAGACGCTGAGCTCGCTAGTCGCCATTTGGCTCGCGTTCGCAGCTGGCACCGTAGCGGCTGCGGCGGAGGAGGGGTTCGACGATCCCGTCCTCGAGGCGCGTTATCAAGCGCTGACTCACGAGATTCGCTGCCCGAAATGCTTGAACGAGAGCATCGCGGAGTCGAAGGCGCCCGTCGCCGCAGACTTGCGCCGCGAGGTCCGACGCCTGATCGGCGAAGGCAAGTCAGACGACGAGGTCAAGACGTTTCTGTCGGACCGCTATGGCGATTTCGTGTTGTACCGTCCGCGCATGACGGCGACGACATTCGCCGTATGGGCGGCTCCGTTCGTGCTGTTGGCATTCGGTGGCCTCGTCTTTTGGCGAATCCTCGCGGCTAGAACGAATCAGCCGATCGACGAGGAGCTGCCGCCTTGAGCGCAACGTTTTGGAGCGTCGCGGCTCTGTTCTGCGGGGTCGCGATCCTGATCTTGCTCGTGCCGGTGTGGCTTCACAAAAAGCGCGGCGGACGATGGTCGCTCGGCGGGGTGGTTGCCTCGCTGCTGATCGCGCCGCTCGCGCTCGGCATGTATCTCCTCGTTACCAACTGGAATCCGGAGCTCGCGCAGCGGATCAGTCAGGAGAACGCGTTGCTCGAGCAGGTCGAGCAACATCTGCAGGGCAACCCGACCGATGTCCGCGGCTGGCAGCTGCTGGCCGCGAGCTACATGCAGCTCGGCCGCTACGACGAAGCCGCGGCAGCTTACGGGCGCCTTTGGGCCTTGACCCCTCAACCCGACGACGACCTCAAGCTCGCCTACGCGGAATCGCAGATCCTGGCCGACCGCTCGAGCTTGACCGGAGACGCCGGCGGCTTGATCGAGGAAGTCCTCGCGTCGCGGCCGAACGATCCCAAGGCGCTGTGGTATGGCGGGCACGTCGCGCTGCAGCTCGGCCGCGACGACGATGTGCGCGCTCGCTGGTCGCGCCTCTTGACGATGAACATCCCCGCCGAAGTCGCGGAGGTCGTGCAGACGCAGCTTGCGGAGCTCAATAGCGCGGCGGGGCTGGCAGCCGAGCCGCCGCCGAGCGGCCCCGAGATCAAGCTCAGCGTCACGCTCGGCGAGGGGCGGTCGCTGACGGCGCTCGCCCCAACCGCCCAGCTCTTCGTCATGGCCTTGGCGCCCGAAGGCACCGGGCCGCCACTCGCCGTCATTCGGCGGCCCGTGAATGCGGTGCCCGGCGAATTCTCGCTGAGCGATGCGAACGCCATGATTCAGGGTCGTTCGCTGTCCGCCTACCCGGAAGTCAAGGTTGTTGCGCGGCTCTCGAACTCGGGCCAGCCGACTGCACAACCCGGCGATTGGTTTGCCGAGGCGGTCGTCCGGCCGACCGCCGGCGAGCCCGTAGCGCTCGTCATCGATCAGGTGGTCCAATGAGCACATGCCGGAGCTGCCCGACATCACGCTCTACATCGAAGCGTTGCGGCAGCGCATTCTCGGCCGACGTCTAGAGCGTAGCCGCGTCCGCTCTCCGTTCCTGCTGCGCAGCGTCGATCCGCCGATCGATGCCGTGCACGGCGCGAAAGTCGCCGCGTTCGAGCGACTCGGCAAGCGCATCGCAATCGGCTTCGACAACGACGTCTGGCTCGTGCTCCACCTCATGATCGCGGGCCGCTTGCAGTGGCGCGCGGATTGGCCAGCGTCCCTCACGCGCCAGACGGCGCTCGCGCTCGGATTCGACAGCGGCACTCTGTTGCTAACGGAAGCCGGGACGAAGAAGCGCGCCTCGCTGCACGTCGTTCGCGACCACGAAGCGCTCGCCGCGCATCAGCCGGGCGGCATCGAGCTCGATCGCGTGAGCGCGGCCGAGTTCGAGGCGACGCTGAAGCGCCGCAATCACACATTGAAGCGCGCCCTGACCGACCCGCGCTTGATCAGTGGCGTCGGCAATGCGTACTCGGACGAGATCCTGCACCGCGCGCGTCTCTCGCCGGTCACGCTGACGAGCCGTTTGACGAGCGAGGAGTCGGCGCGTTTGTTCGCGGCCGCGCGCGAAGTGCTCGCCGCGTGGCTCGAGCGCTTGCGCGACAAAGCCCGCGGCGAGTTCCCGAGCAAGGTCACGGCGTTTCACGACGAGATGGCCGTGCACGGCAAGTACGGCGAGCCTTGCCCCGTGTGCGGCACGAAAGTGCAGCGCATTCGCTATGCCGACAACGAGACGAACTATTGTCCACGCTGCCAGACGAGCGGCCGCTTGTTGGCGGACCGCTCGCTGTCGCGGCTCCTGAAAGAAGACTGGCCGAAGTCGATCGACGAGCTGGAGCAAATGCAGCCGTGAGCGAGGACTGGCCGCGCATCATCGTGCACGCCGACATGGACGCGTTCTATGCGGCCGTCGAGCAGCTCGACGATCCGAGCTTGCGCGGCCGCCCGCTGCTCGTCGGCTCGGACAGCGCACGCGGCGTCGTGCTGACGGCGAGCTACGAAGCGCGCGCGTCCGGCGCCGGCAGCGCGATGCCGATGCAGCGGGCGCGACGGTTGTGTCCGGAGGCGCTCGTGGTGCCGCCGCGGTTCGAGCGCTACCAGCAGATATCCGAGCTCGTGATGACGGCGTTCGGGCAGTTCTCGCCGCTCGTCGAGCCGCTCAGCCTCGATGAGGCGTTCCTCGACATGACCGGCGGCACGCGCCTGTTCGGCGACCCAGAATCGATTGGTCGACAGATCAAAGCGGCCGTGCGCGAATGCACCGGCGGCCTAACGGCGTCGGTCGGCATCTCGGGAACGCGCTATGTCGCCAAGGTGGCGAGCGCCTTTCACAAGCCGGATGGGCTCACGATCGTGCCGCCCGCGACGATGCGCGAATGGCTGGCGCCGCTGCCCGTATCGAGCCTCTGGGGCGCCGGGCCGAAGACGACCGAGCGACTCAAGGCCAAAGGCTGGGAGACGATCGGCCAAATCGCGAACGCCGACGCGGCGGTTCTCGAGCGCTCGCTCGGCGAGCTCGGCCGGCGTTTTTTCGCGCTCGCGAACGGCGTCGATCCGCGAGAAGTCGTCGGCTCTCGGCGCGCGCACAGCGTCAGCTCCGAGCGCACGCTGAACGTCGACATCGCGGCGCGCGAGCAGATCGCGGGCTATCTGCGGCTGTCGGCCGTCAACGTGGCGGCGCGGCTGCGTCGATCCAACCGGCTCGCACGCGGCGTGCGCGTCAAGCTCAAGACGTCGGACTTTCGCATCGTGACTAGACAGGGCGTGCTCGGCGAACCCACGGATGTCGGCGCCGTGCTGTACGCCCAAGCGACGTCGCTGCTCGACCAAATGGTGGGGGAGAGCGGCCCTTTCCGGCTCGTCGGGCTTTCCGCCTACGATCTCGTCGCGGCGCAATCGCCTGTCGCGCAGCTCGATCTTTTGCCTCAAGCAGGCAATCGTGAGCGACGGCTCGAGACGACCATGGATGCGCTCGCCGAGCGTTTCGGCCGCGGCGTCGTGCAGCGCGCCGGCGACCTCGTACGCGACCGCGGCGTCGGCGTCGCCGCCAATCTCGACTTCCTGCACGAGCAAGACAGCGACGACTAGCTCGCGTCGCCGGCCGCCGCAGCCTGCTCCTCGAGCTCGCCCCAGCGATCGACCGCGACTTCGACCTCGCGCTCCGCGTCGCGCAGCGCGTCGAGCGCCTCCTGCACTTCGCGATGCGGCCGCCGATAGAATTCGGGCTCGTTGACGACGACGCGCAGCTC
>Ga0075428_100006104_pt1 | contig 13400 bp, 11 predicted proteins | sample RhiMetdeltSRZDD2_FD_75291 | JGI IMG/M metagenome (GOLD analysis project Ga0075428, IMG submission 75291) | Populus rhizosphere microbial communities from Tennessee, USA - Rhizosphere MetaG P. deltoides SRZDD2 | ecosystem: Host-associated > Plants > Roots > Rhizosphere > Soil | place: USA...
CCCCAGCTGCCCGGCACCGCTTCCGTCCCGGGCGGCTGTCCGACGAAGAGGCGTTCCTGGGTGCGCGGATTGCGCGGCCCCTGATAAATCTGCTGGAGCGCGTCGACCTGAGCTTTGGGCACGCAATCGGCCGCGTCCGAGCCTGTGCAGACGAGCACGGCCGGATCGAACGTGCAGGCACGCGGATCCTCGATCAAGCCATCGGCTACGCCGTCGAGGCGATCGCAGGACGCCATCACGGCGCGCTGGATGATTGGGAGCTTCGCGGGCGGGATCGCGCTGTCCGGTGTTGCCAGGAGCGCGCGTTCGTTCCAGACGAACGCGGTGAACAAGCGCGACCAGTTGTTGGCTGGAGCGCCGGCGAGGATGCCGTTGAAGTCTTCTGGAAAGCGCTGCGCCTCCATCAGCGCTTCGCGGCCGCCGTCCGAGCACCCGGCGAAATAGCTCCGCTCCGGGTCCCGGCCGTAGAACGCGCGGATGATCGCTTTGGACTGCACAGCGGTCTCATGCACGGCGCGATACCCAAAGTCGATCAGTTTCTCCGGATGTCCGATGGCCCAGTCCGCGCCGCCGCCGCCACCTTCATGGCCGTTGTCGGTGCCGGCGACGGCGTAGCCGCGGCGCAAGGGCTCTGCAAAGGAGGCAGTGTTGATAGCGCCCGCCCAGCCGCCGTTGCCTTCCTGCCGGTACTTGGCGTTCCAGGCGGACGCCGCCGGCAGCCAGAGGGCAAACTTGATATTGGAATCGCCGCTCGGACGGATGATGCCGCGAACGTCGCAATGGGCGGGTACCGTGCCCGGACCCGCCGGCGGCGCACCCGGAGCGGCCGGCGCCGGTGCGGCGCCTTCTGGCACGCTCGTCGCCGCGGTGATGAGCGTGTACGGCAGCTTCAGGTTCACCAGGTTCTCGCACACTTGCTGCGCGTACACAGCGTGGCTGCTGAACAGGAACGCTGCCGGTATGAGCCACGAAACTCTTGTCAGCACGTTGTCTCCTCTCGCCGACCTCAAGTCGGCTCCACATCGGTCACACGGGCGAGGGTCAGCTCCGCCACGGTGGCTCGCGCATTTTGAACTTCTGAACCTTGCCCGTAACGGTCATCGGGAATTCGCTAGCGAACCGCACATACCGGGGGATCTTGTAGGTGGCGATCGGGCCCCGACGGAACTCGCGAAACTCCTCTGCGGTCGCGGTGACTCACCTCACAGCCCTCATGGCGATCGGGCTTTTCGCGAGCCGCAATCCTCCCCGGCACACTGCAGGGCCTCGACGAAGTCCTCGACAGCAGTTCGTTGTCCGTGGGTGTCGCGATACACGAGCGTGCGCGCGCGGGGTGCGTGCGCCGCCGGTAGGGGGATCGCGACCAGTCCCGTAGGAGTGAGGCTCGAAATGGCGGCGCGAGGAACGATCCCGATGCCAAGGCCGTTGGCAACGGCGTGTTTCAGACTGTCGAGGCCCGGCATGACGACAAACAGTCCCGAAGGAGGCGCGGCATCGGTGGCTCTCATGGTTACCAACTCCGCCAGTGGCAGACCGGCCAGCGTCACGAGCCGTTCGGAGTGGAGAACCGTCACCGGCAGCTCGGGCCATGACGCAAAAGCGTGGCTCTTCGGCAGCAGGACGCAGAAGCCGGTAGACAGGACGGGGACCGGCACGGAGCACAACGGCGCCGGCACACGTTCTTTGGTCGTGATGCCAATGTCGATGGTCCCCGCGCCGACCTCAGCGAGGACGTCCAGGTCGGCCACGCGCCGAAAGTCGACGCTCAGGTGGGGCTGCTGGAGGAGGAATGTCGACAACGCCGGGAGCAGAATGTGAGCGTCGGGTTCATCGCCGCCAATCCGCAGGACCGCGCGGTCCCGCTGCGACAACTCCCGGACCGTGGCCACTGCTTCGTCGGCCATTCGGAGCAATCGGATCGCGTCGGGCAGAAGCGCATCGCCCGCCTGCGTGAGCTTCGCGGACTTCGACCTGCGATCGAACAAGAGCTCGCCAAGATCCTCTTCGAGGCGGCGGACGGCTTGACTCACCGCGGGCTGGGTTCGACAGAGTTTGATGGCGGCCCGCGAGAAGCTGTGTTCGGTCGCGACTGTGACGAAGACTCTGAGTTCTCCGAGCTCCATAGACCCTCAAAAAGCAAAAGGGCCATCACCCTTATCGGATGATGGCCCTTGGTGCACTGAAACTTGTGGGAACTACATCATCCGGCGGCAAGGGTGCTTCCCAGAAGCAGCCCCAGGCTAAGCAGGAGGACGCCAAGCACCAATGCGAGGATCGACACGAGCGACACGTCGGGCTTCAGTGCCACGACGCCGGCCTTGCCGGTGACCCTCAGCAGGTTCATGAGCGCGGATTATCGCCGTGCCGTCCGGGAGGTGTCAAGCGTCCGCCGTTGTTCGGGCGCAGCGTCCGGTGGTTATGCCAGTGATATCTTCTCCCGGCTTCCGGGAGACTACGCGCACGTGTAACCGCGGCGAGATTCCAGCTTCGCGACGAGGTCTGACGGACCGTTGAGCGTAGTGGACCTTACCGCACTTGTCGGACCTGAACCCAGAGCAGCCGGTCATGAGCTAGGCTGCCGCCCAGGCGAACTCAAATTCAGATGGTTGCGAGCCCCCGCAACCACACAAATCTCAGTCGGCCTCTCAGCGGCGGCAACCGATCCGGAGGTCGTCAGTCTGACGACCTCCCGGTCGCCGCAGTCTTCAGTCGACGGTGATCCTCGTCGCCGTGATTGTGCCGGTGATGGTGCCGAGGGGCGTCGTTTCATCAAACTCGTGCCCCGGAGTGGGCGAGGCGAGATAGGCCGTGCCGGCGAACACACCACGATAGTGATCCCCTGATCGATCCACGGTGACGCGCGCTCGGAGGACGACTGGGCCAGTATAGGCGCCGTTCATCCAGGCGAGCGGGTAGTGAAGGAGTTCAAACGTGAACGGGCCAACCTGGGTCCAGACACCCTGGCAGAAATCACCGTCCTTGGGGTCGCGGCCGCCGGAATTTATGAGCTCCGTCCCATCGCTATGCCAAGCGGCGGTACCAAAGTCGAACAGTGTGCCGTCCGGCATCGGATTGGTGTTCGTGCTCGTGCTCTTCGTCAGCATCTCGAACTTCCACAGACCGACAATGGACGGGTGCTGCGGGGGTTCGGCTTCGAAGTTCACCGGTATCAGCGACGCGACTGTGGAGCCCACAGACCGAAACGCTATTGGCTTCAATGTCACCGCTGCGCCGCGCCCGGGCAACGCGTCGATGCTCGCGCAGGCCGCATAAGCCGAATACGGGCTGCAGAGCGCAGCCAGTGTCACACCAAGAATCATCGTCAGCGATACACCCAGGCGCTTGAGACGTGCGTCGTCGGACATGTTCCCCTCCTGATTGAGGACCTCACCAGGAAAGGCGGCGTTCTACAGCGGAAGTGCTAACCTAACCCGGACAAGATCCAATCGCGATGCCCTCGACCCCGGACATCACCGCGCTGCTCCTCGCGTGGCAGGCAGGTGACCAGACGGCTCTGGACAAGCTGCTGCCGGCGGTTCAACCGGAACTGCGTCGGATCGCGCGGCGCCACATGGCGGGAGAGCGCCCTGGCCACGTGCTTCAGCCGACGGCCCTCGTCAACGAAGCGTATCTGCGGCTGACCTCGGCGAAGGAGGTTCAGTGGCAGGGCCGCGCCCACTTCTTCGCGGTAGCGGCCCAGGTCATGCGACGTACTCTCGTCGACTATGCGCGCGAGCGGGCGCGTGTCAAACGCGGCGGAGGCGCGTTTCGCATCTCGTTATCCGACGCGGATCATCTGGCCATCCTGCAGCGGACCGATCTCGTGGCATTGGACGATGCGTTGAACGCACTGGAAAAGTTCGATCGGCGCAAGAGCAAGGTCATCGAACTGCGATTCTTTGGAGGACTGAGCCTGCAGGAAACGGCTGATGTGCTCCAGGTGTCGGTTGGTACCGTCAGACGCGACTGGAGCCTCGCGCGCGCGTGGCTCTATCGCGAGCTCGGAGACATGGCTCGACCCGGCGACTCGATCTCGGCGGACAGCGACGTATGAACGAGGATCGCTGGCGGAAGATCGAAGAGCTGTATCACGCGGCGCGGCTGCTGAACGAGACCGCCCGGTCCTCGTTCCTCGCTGCGGCAACGGAGGGCGACGAGGAGCTGCGCCGCGAGGTGGAGTCTCTGCTCGCCAGCGGCGCATCGTCGCCCGGCTTCCTCGACGAGCCATGGCAGACGGCGGTTGCTCCTGCGATCGTCTCCGCCGGATCGACACTCAGCGGACACCGCATCGGCACCTACGCAATCCACGAACGGATCGGGGCGGGTGGCATGGGCGAGGTCTATCGCGCGTACGATTCGACGCTGCATCGCGACGTCGCGTTGAAAGTACTCGCAGCCGAGTTGATCAGCGAGAACGATCCGCAGCGACAGGGTCACCTGCGACGCTTCAGGCGCGAAGCGCATGCCCTCGCCGCGTTGAACCATCCGAACATTGCCGCGATCTACGGCCTCGAGGAAGCCGATGGTCTGACGGCGCTGGTGATGGAACTGGTCGAGGGATCGACGCTCGCCGACCGGATTGCTCACGCCTCTATCCCGGTCGAGGAGGCACTCCCCATCGCCACACAGATCGCCGAGGCCCTCGAGGCCGCACACGCGCAGGGGATCATCCATCGCGACCTGAAGCCGGCAAACATCAAGCTCCGTCCGGACGGCAGGGTCAAGGTGCTCGACTTTGGTCTGGCCAAACACACAACGGCCAGCCCTGACGACGCGACTGGGTCGCTGGATCCGGCCATCACCAAGGTGGGCGCGATTTTCGGGACCCCAGCGTACATGGCTCCCGAGCAGGTGCTGGGAAGAGAATGCGACAGCCGCACGGACCTGTTCGCCTTCGGACTTGTGCTGTACGAGATGGTGACTTCCAGACGTCCGTTTCCGGGGGCTTCGCTCGGCAGCCTGCTGGCTGGAGGCACGGACGCGGCGATCGATCCTCCGTGCCAGGGCCGTTCGCGAATCGCCTCCCGTTTGAACGCGCTGATTCTCGGACTGCTCGAACGGGATCCGAACCGCCGCCCGAGGAGTGCCGCCGTGGTCCGGCGGGAATTGCTCGAACTGGGGCAACCGAGGCGAGTTCCGTCGGCAACGCTGCTCGCCGCTGGAGCGGGCACACTCATGCTGACAGCAGCGGCTTTGTGGTGGTTCATCAGTCCCGGCGCGCGTGCCCGGCCGGTAGTTTCCAGCGTCGCGCTGATCACAACGTATGCTGGAGACGAAACGACACCGTCGGTTTCGCCCGACGGAACGCTGCTGGCCTTTTCCTGGACGGGGGAAGACGGGCGGCACCGGGATATCTACGTCACCCGGTCGGACGGGCAAGACGAGCCGCGTCAGCTGACGCGCGATGCCTCCCCGGACACCATGGATGTCTTTCCCGCCTGGTCGCCCGACCAGACGCAGATAGCGTTCGTGAGGAGGCGCGGGGCTACCAACGGAGACGTCATGGTCACTCCAGCGCAGGGAGGACCTGTACGCACGCTGCGGGAGATTCGTTTCGTGGCGTTCCCCGCGTTCACCTGGCTGGCGTGGACGCCGGATAGCGCCCAGATCGCGTTCGCCTCGCAATCGCTCGAGTCGGGCAGGTCCACGTTATTCATCATGCGGCTGGCAGATGGCAAAGTGCGGAGCCTGGCCATCCTGCCGCCGGACGGTGTGATAGGCGATGCCTCTCCTGCGTTCTCTCCCGACGGACGGTCTCTTGCGTTTGTGCGCTGGTCATCTCCTTCCACCTCCACGCTGCTCGTGCAGAAACTGAGTGACGGGATGGAGGCACTGGGTGAGCCGGCGAACGTCCCGGGTGTCGGGAAAGCCCCGGGATCGCCGGCCTGGGTTGACAACAAACGGCTGTTGTTCTCGGAGGGAGAACGAGTCCTGGAATGGGAATCGGGTGTAAACGCCGAACAGATCTATTTGCCGGGCGAGCGATTAGCGGGCCTTGCGATAGCTGGGCGAGAGGCCGGAGGAACTCTGCGGGTCGTTACCGCGCAACAGAGGGCTCCCGCGCCACGCATTTGGATGATTCCTCTTCGAGCCGCGGGACTGCCCGGAGGGCCGCCAGAGGCGCTGTCCCGCCTCGGAAACGCCAGCGACAATCCGGACTATTCGCCGGACGGCAAGCACATCGTCTTCGTCAGCCGGCGTAGCGGCACTCCTGAACTGTGGATGACGGATGGAGATGGAGGCGACCTGAAGCAACTGACCAGGCTTGGAGTCCAAAGTCTCGGCGTCCCTCACTGGTCTCCTGACAACCGGCACGTCGCATTCTTTGCACGCATGGGGCCCGAGCCGCAGATCTACGTCATCGATGCGGCGCAGGACCAGGCAGTTCCACGGCAAGCCACTCACGAAGTCCCTGGATGCAATATTCCCTCGTGGTCGCGCAGTGGAAAATATCTGTACTGTTCGCGGCGGATCGGAGGCGAAATGCGCCTCTATCGAATTCCAACGGAGAGCGGCGAGACCGGGGCGAGCGAAATGGAGCGGTGGTTCGAAGGCAAATCTGCAACCGAGACCTCCGACGGGCGTGTGCTGTACATCAAGGACGACCGCCAGGGGCTTTTCGCCCGTTCGCTTGCCGGAGACCCGCCGGCGAATCCAGAAGAACGCCTTGTGGAGGATATCAAGGGGCCCATCGGCTATTTTGCTCCTGTGTCAGCTGGCGTCTATTACACGGGACAGGATTCGGTAGGACGCTATGTGGCGCTGCGCTACTTCGATTACGCGCGCGGAAAGACCGTGGACATCGCACCCAAGTCGGTTACAGGCGCGGTGAACTCGTTGACGGTCTCGCCCGATGGCAGGCGCCTGGTCTACACGCAGAATTCGCGGGGCGGAATCGATCTGAGTCTGATCCAGTTCCAGGATGATAGGAAGCATTAGAGGATGCTCCGCATAAGGCCGGTCTCGCGTGTTGAGCTTACCGAAGACCGTCAGACGCGATTGGAGTCTCGCCCGCGCGTGGCTCTATCGTGAGCTCGCAGACATGGCTCGACCCGGCGACTCCATCTCGGCGGACAGCGACGCCGGTCCTCGTTTCTCGCTGCGGCCACCGAGGGCGACGACGAGCTGCGCCGGGAGGTGGAGTCTCTGCTCGCCAGCGGCGCCTCGTCGCCCGGCTTCCTCGACGAGCCAGGGCAGACGGCCGTTGTTCTGCGATCGTCTCCGCCGCATCGACGCTCAGCGGACACCCTTGAGCGCTTGAATGAGCTTCCCGATCTCTGCCTGCACTCGGCCCAACTCACGCTCCGTGGCCGTCACGCTGGCACTCGCCGCCATCCGCAGGCGATTCACCTCGCGAGTGAACTCATGGCAGAACTCCTCGAACAGGTCGCGTCGGAGCAGAGCCGCGCCGTTGGATGCGAGTTTGTAGTCCTGATTGAGTCCGTGAAGGCGTAGGGCTTGAAGGCCTGGTCGCGAAGCGTCTGGACAGCAGGTACGCGTTCGTCGGTAATTTCGAGCCTACCTTACACAGTTTCTACGCAGCCATCACCTCGGAAATAGAAAAGTCGCCACCAGGCGAAACCGCCAGCTGGCAGCGTCATCAGGGCTGGCCATCGTCGGACCGGCGGCCAGCGCGAAACTCATCGGCCGCTTGCCGAGCAGCGTGACCTTACTGATATTGAAGAGCAGGGGCGTGGTCCATGTCTGGTCCGCCTTCCAGTTCGCGGTCGCCTCCAAGCTCAGTCCTGCGGAGAGTCCGCCTCCTAGGTTGTAGTTGGCGAACGGCTGCAGAAACGTCGAGTTGACGTCCTCGCGATCGTTGGCGCCGCTGACCGACAAGATCTGATTGAACAGAATGCCGACGGTCCAGGGACCGGGCTGTGTCAGCGCGACAACCGAAGGGCCGATCCCGAATTTCTCGGAGCCGAGCGAGGGGCTGGTGGCTGCCGGCAATAGGAAGACTGGGCCCGCGCCCCAGATAAGGCGACCTGATTGCGCGGGCGAGAAGAATGCGGTTGCCACGATATCGCCCAGTCCGTTGATGCGGGCATCAGCCGTACCTGGCTGCGACGACAGCGGCATGATGACCCTCAGGATGATGTTCGCGCTCTTGCTGATCCCGAACGGCACGACCGGCTGTACGTTGAACAGTGTCCCGACTGCGTCGCGGTCACCGAGACCGAAGTCCCAGTTGGCCTGGAGCGGCACGCTGGTCAGGCTCCCCACCGGGTTCTGCGTTTGCTTCGCCAATTCCTCCACCGTCTGCGCCGCCGCCGGACGCGGCAGCATCAACAGGCCGGCCAGCGCGCTCAGACTCACCCACTTGTTCATGCCGTGCTCGTGCGAATTCGGTCGTCAGAGTTCCCCATGTCTTCAACGCCAGAGACTTGATCAATTCCTCTGTCGGGCCCGTGCGCTCCCGAGTCCGCCCGCGCGCGCACCAATCGTGCGGTCAACAGCGACCTACGGTGAGCGATCCTCACCTGTGGTGACCGGTCGACAGGCGCTCTTCACCTCAGCGTTGCAGTTCCCGTGCGTTTTAGCCGTTTAGCCTCATCGGGTCTTCGATCGACGGCCGACACGTCCACCACCGTAGCCAGATTGTTGCCAGTAGAGGTTCGGTGTTCTATGCGGTTACGGCATTGGGTGCGCCGCCCATAGCCGTCCGCAGTCAAACCGCGCACCTCGATATCGAGTTTGCCCGCTACGTTCGGGTGTGAGCACGACGGCGTCGATGAGCACGCGCATCGCCGTGGCCGCGTCCTCGCTGCCTTCGCGCTTCGTCGATTCACGGAAGACCGATAGCGACCAGCCGAACTTGATCGCCAAACTCCGGTGATTGCAGTCTGCCCTGGACCCCCGCTGACAAGGGAGGGAGTGCCAGTCCGCCACTACGCGCTGGCGCGTGAGCGTGATCTCCAGATGATCGCTCACGCGTGCGGGCTCACGCATCCAAGCCAGCTTCACCGGGGACATGTCGTCATGAACATTTCGCCAGGCGTGAGGAGGGCGCTCGTCGAGCTGTTTCCTATCCAGGGATCACGCGTGACGCTTCCTTACCTACCCGGACTGCAGACCGGTGTGAAGCGGTCGGCGCCCTGGCAGTCGAGCACGTCGAACTGCAGGACGGCAGAGCCGATGTCCCGTTCGAAACGGCCGGCGCTACGGGCTTCCACCCAGAAGTACATGCGCCCAGGGGCCGCCCTGAGGCCATCCGCCGTCGTCACGCCATTCCACGAAAAGCTCGTGTCGGTTCGCCAGCCGCGCAACACGATACCGTTCGCAATCCAGCGGAACTCAATCGGTGGCGTGCCACCTTCCGCGGTTACCGTAAAGGTATACACATCGCCACCCCGGACTACCGGCAGCGCCGTGTTGGGCAAATCATTGGCGAGGGTCACTCACGTAACCAGCCTGGTTGGTGGATCTGGTGATGTCACTTGCGGCGCTTCGGGCGACGAGCCACACGAAAGAGCGCAAATGCAGGCAAGCGGCGTGGAAGCGTACGTTATCTTGCTCATGAGCACTCTCATGATCCACTGAATGCTCTCACTTGTCTTACGCTCGCTCCTCATAGTTCTCTGTCTGACACTTGCCGGCTGCGGTGGTGAGCCGTCGTCGCCGGCATCGCCATCCTCGCCGTCGCCGACTGGTCCGGCGCCGTTGGTGACCCTGAGCACAGGAACTCCATCGGCGGAGCTTCTCGTCGCGACGAACGCGCCTGGAAAATTCCGTTACAGCCTAGGTTATTCGATTCGCCTTCCAGAGCCGTTGTGGACCAGGGTTGTGACGATACGTCGATTTGAACTCTGGTTGATCGGAGAAGATGGCACTGTTCACGACAACCGGGTGCTCGGGTCGTACGAGGGAGAAAAGCTGGGCGGGCCGGGCTTCTCCGGCCCGATAGGCAAGAGCGGCGGGCTGGTTGCCCCAGATGATCCGAATATCACTCGTCCGCCGGCCGCCACGTACCGATTGAGCCTCGAGTACATCCTCGACAACGAGACGGATACTCACGTTGTCACGACTGAAAGTCCGGTGACGTCGAAGGTTCCCCCGTTGCCACTCATGACCGGCCTGACGATCACAAGTCCGCCGGTGCAGAGCCCCGGCACGCGTTTGAGCAAGCCAATCACGTTTTCGGCCGCCGGCGCTGGCGGTCGACTCCCCTATGAGTACCAGTGGAGCGGCGGCAACATCGTGTTGCGCGATTGGAGTACGGACCCTCGATTCGTGTGGGACGGTCTCGTCAACGGCTACCCGCAGACGAACGAGACTATCATCGTCCGCGCTCGTGGTGCCGGGGGCGCTGCTCCCGAAGTGGTGAATCAACTAAGCGTGTTTCTGAATTGACACTCGCCACGAGGCGACTTCATCGTGGCTCAGTCTCTTCAGGTGAATCCATTTCGCGCAGGATGGCGGCAAATCGCGGATCCGAGTGCAGCGCGCGGTATGGCGGAAACTGGCGCGCCCAGAGGATGAAGGATGGCTCGCGCTCATCCCACGCACGACGCGCGAACGCTATCGCTTCCTCACGTTGCCCGGCCGCGTAGGCCGTGAGGGCCAGGTGCGAAGGCGAGACATAGCCTCGCGAGGCGCGGTCCATCAGCTCGCCATGCACGACGCGCGCTTCCGCCGGCTTCCCCCCTTGCCCGAAGACAACGGCCAGGCCGGTGAGGGCGAGCGGGTGGCGCCCCGACATCTCTGCGGCAGCGTCGAGCGTCGAGACCGCCTCGTCGAATCGGCCAGCCATTCCGAGCGCGATGCCGAGCGCCCAGCGCGACACGAATGACTTGGGGTCCAGTTGAATGGCCCGCCGGCACGTATCGATCGCTTCGTCCAGCCGGCCGGCTGTGAACAGACTGACCCCGAGGGTCATTGTGATGTACGCGGACAGCGGATCGCTGTCGAGGGCGAGGCGGGCTTCCGCGATGCCCCGCTCGAAAGAGCCACAGGCCCAGTTCAGATAGAAGTTCGCGTACCGGCAGCGGCCCATCCCGTCACTCGGACTGAGCTCCAACGCCCGCTCGAACTCCCGCTTCGCCAACGCGCGGTTGTTCTCGTACAGCAGAGTCGCACACGCCAATGCGTTGTGCCCGGTCGCGGATGTGGGATCGAGCTCGATCGATCGTCGCGCCGCCGCGATCGCTTGTGCTTTCGACTCAGAGCCTCGCGCGGCCCCTGAGTACGCCAGCACTGTCAACGCGTCGGCGATGCCGGCCCAGGCCTGCGCATAGCCGGGGTCGAGCTCGACCGCCTTCCGGAGCAGGTCGAGCCCGATCGGGACGCTTGCTCCCCGCCGATCGACCAGCGCGCGGCCCTTCAGATAGAGCTGATACGCCTCGATGTTCGTCGTCGCCTGTTCGACGAGCCGATCCTCCTTGCCACCGGCGAGGGTCACCCGCAATCGCTCCGCAACCGCCTTCGCGATCTCATCCTGCACGTCGAAGATGTGTTTCAGCTCACGGTCGTACCGCTCCGACCACAGTTGAAAGCCATTGGCCACGTCGTTCAGCTGTACGGTAATGCGCACACGATCCCCGGCCCGCCGCACGCTGCCTTCGAGCACCGTCGTGACATTCAGCTTCTCGCCAATGGTCCGAAGGTCGTCGCCCTTGCCCTTGAATGAGAACGCCGACGTGCGCGCTGCAACCCTCAGGCCCTTGAGCGGCGCCAGAGCGTTGAGAATCTCTTCGGCGATGCCGTCGCAGAACCAGTCCTGATCCTTCGCGGCGCTCATGTCCGTAAAGGCCAGCACGGCGATCGACACCGCGCGTTCGGCCGGCGGCGAGGTGCTGTCGAGCCCCGCTGGTCTGGCTCCCGTTTCCCACGCCCGCCGATAGGCTTTCAACTGAGCGAGGATCTCGGTGGCGGTCTGGATTCGGTTCGTCGGTTCCTTCTCGAGACACCGATCGATGAGACGACACACGTCTGGTGGCAGGTCAGAGCGCCGTTCCCCAAGTGGCTTGGGTTGATCTTTCAGAATTGATGACATCAGCGCCGCCGGCGAATCACCGCGAAACGGCCGCTCGCCCGTCGCCAGCTCGTACAGCATGATGCCGAGCGAGAAGAGGTCGGTGCGATGATCGAACGGCTTGGCTTCGATCTGTTCGGGCGACATGTACGGCATCGTGCCAACAATGGTCCCGACCTTCGTCCCGAGGTAGGTGCTGTCTTCCGCCAGGCGGACGGTGTCCGCATCAACCTCCTGCGCCAGTCCGAAGTCGAGGACCTTCACACGGCCGTCGTCAGTCACCATGACGTTTCCGGGTTTCAGATCGCGGTGGATGATGTGTTTCCGGTGCGCCGCCGAAAGCGCATCAGCCAGCGCACTCGCGATGTCGAAGAACCGCGCTAGCGAGAGTCCACGGCCAGGAATCCCCTGGTCGAGCGTGGCCCCCTCGATGAGCTCCATCGTCATGAAGGGAACACCATTCTGTTCCTCGATGGAGAAGATGGTGACGATATGCGGGTGGTTGAGCGCGGCGACGGCCCGGGCTTCCCGCCTGAAGCGCGCCAGACGATCGACGTCGAGCGCGAAGGCATCGGGAAGAATCTTCAGCGCAACATCACGATTCAGCTTCGTGTCGCGCGCGCGATAGACCTCACCCATGCCACCAGCGCCAAGCAAGGACAGAACCCTGTAAGCGCCGAGTTGCCGTCCGATCAAAGACGGGACTTCAGGCGTCATCTCTGAAGTGGATCTCAACACCTTCGTTCGTGCCCCGATGAAGACGCACGAAGGCTGCGGCAATCGTGTCGGGATCGAAAGCGGTGCCACGTTCCACTCGACCGTGCACGGTCACCGTACCTACTCGGACCCCGGTCCCGGCAAGGTCCTGGGCTAATGTGAGGACCCACATCCGCAGCGCTGCCTTGCCCGCGCACAGACTCGACAAGCCCGCCCACGGATGCAGCGCCGCGCCGCCGCCGGTGAACAACAGCGAACCTGTTCCTGACGCACGCATCGCTGGTGTCACGAGAGCGGTGAGTTGGGTGGCCGCGAGAAAGTTGACTCGCATCGCGCGCTGGCTGTCGGCCAGATCGAGCTGATCAGCCGAACCCTGCTGAAACTCAAACGCGTTGTAGATGAGCGATGAAGGATCGCCGCCGGCCCAGGTGCGAACTTGCTCAACCGCGTTGAGTGTGGCCGCAGCGTCCGCAAGATCGACAATGAAGGGCGCGGCGATAATGCCCGCAGCGGTTATCTCGGCATGCCGTTCGGCCAGCCTCGCGGTGTCCCTGGCCAAGAGCGCGATTGCGAACCCCTCGGCTCCGAATGCGCGAGCGATCGAGTTTCCAATGCCGGGACCAACACCAGCGACTATGACGACTGGCTTCATAGGAGCCGCCTGTGCTCAGGCGACGTTGTGATCGACGAAGTGTAACACCACCGCAAC
>Ga0075428_100006107_pt1 | contig 13399 bp, 10 predicted proteins | sample RhiMetdeltSRZDD2_FD_75291 | JGI IMG/M metagenome (GOLD analysis project Ga0075428, IMG submission 75291) | Populus rhizosphere microbial communities from Tennessee, USA - Rhizosphere MetaG P. deltoides SRZDD2 | ecosystem: Host-associated > Plants > Roots > Rhizosphere > Soil | place: USA...
CCGCTACGGATCGCGGTGACCGCCGACTTGCATTTCGGCACCCGGCACGCCGCCGGGCATCGAACCACCCTTGAATTGGCCGCCCGGCTCGCGGAACAACCCCCGGACCTTCTGATCCTGGCCGGCGACGTCGGGGCTGGCGACGACTTTGACCGTTGTCTGGAGATGTTTGAGCGGCTGCCCGGCCGCAAAGCGCTGGTGCCCGGCAACCACGACATCTGGGTACGGACCGACGACCCGCGCGGCGACTCCCTCGACGTCTACGACCGCCATTTGCCCGCCGTGGCCCGCGACCATGGGTTCACCTACCTGGACCACGAGCCCATCTTGTTTCCCGAGTCGGACCTGGCCCTGGTCGGGTCAATTAATTGGTACGACTACTCGTGGGATAACGACCGGCTGCGGGAGGCAGCCCCGGAGGACTGGCAGGAACGCCTGCGCACGAAGCGGTTCACGCGAGGGATGCACAACGACGCGAACTACGTTCGGTGGTCGTTTGATGATGTGACATTTACCGACCGGGTGGTCACGAAGCTGACCACGGATGTGGACGCGGCGCTGAAGCGGGTTGGAAATGTGATCGTCGCGGTCCACCACCCGCCGGTGCGCGGACTTTTGTACCCCGCTCCCGAGCCACTCACGCTCGACGCGCTGTTGTGGCGGGCATTCTCCGGCAACGCCGGCCTAGAGGCGGCGCTAACGGCGCGGGCCCAACATATTCCGTTCGTCTTTTGCGGTCACACGCACACAGCGCGGTCGTGCGTCGTCGAAGGCATGCGCGGCTTCAACGTTGGCAGCGACTACCACTTCAAACGGCTGGTCTGGCTGGATTGGCCCAGCGGCGAAGTACGGGAAGAGGAGTTTCGGTAATGGTGAGTGGTGAGTGGTGAGTTGTCCAGGTACCACTCACCACGCACCACGCACCAATTCACGCCCGCGGCCCCATCGGGGGCAATCCCCATTGCTCCCGGCGCGACGCCATGTCCTTGCGGTACTGGTCCATCAGGGCGCGGAACTCAGGGGTCGTGTTGTTAAGCCTTTCCTTGCGGCGTTTCTCGCGCTCCTCGGGCGACATGTTCCGCGGGCCTTGACCGGACGTGCCTTGACCCGTTCGCGGCGCCGTGTTGTTCGGGTTGCGCTGCGCGAACTGCTGCCGCATCTTCTCCTGCCGGGCGATCTGCTCGTCCAGATGCCGGGTCTTCTCGGCCCCAGACATCTTGGAGTACCGCTCCAATTCGGCCTGGAACCGCCGTTGCCCCTCTTTCGCAAGGGCCTCGCGCTGGGACGGCGAGAGCTTCTGCATGGCGTCGCGCATTTCGCGACCCTTCTCGCGGCGCTGGTCCGGGGTCCAGTCCTTGGCCTGGGCGAACTCCTCGCGGAGCTGCTTCACCTTCTTGAGATTCGGGTCCGGCCGAATGGCGCGGTACAGACCATAAGCGGCAATGAGCATTAGCAGAACGCTGGTCAATCGGACCCAGCGCCGCTTGTGAAATGGCTTGGCCTCAGGTTGTTTTTTCAAGAGTTGATGCATGGGTAGGCTCCAGAAAGTAGCCGTCACGCTCCGCGTGACGAGCCCGGGCCTCGTCAAGCGGAGCGTGACGGCTGCTATGTTTCATTCCACGTGACCATCGGCATAGAGGAACGCGCGCGACCGGTCGCCAAACCCGTGGATCGGGTCAAAGTCGTAAGTCAGCCAGATCTGATGCAAGCCGAGCCCCTGTGAGTTCCCGGCCAACTCGGCGAACGTCTTGCCGGAGACTCGCGGCAGGTACTCGTAGCTCAGCCCCTCGACCGGGAAGCGCTTCAAGTCAAGCGGGCACTGGAACACCTTGCGGTTGCTTTCAATGAACGGCGCGAGGACGTCGGCAAGACTCGGCTGGCCGGGCGGCGACGCGAGGCTGGGCAGTCGCGGCGCGACCGGGAGCGCATCGCGATTCGTGTCCGCGTAGTGATGCATGGCGAGTCCGATCTGGTGCTGGTTGTTGTGACAACTGATTCTCGCGGCCGCCATCCGGACTTTCTGCACCGCGGGGAGCAAAAGTCCCATCAGGAGGCCAATGATCCCGATGACGACCAGCAATTCGAGGAGAGTGAAGGCACGGCGCACGGCAAGAACCTCCGCAGGGCGAAGCACGGAGAAACGTTACCAGCGCGGGGATGAAATGGTGCTGAGGCGGAGGTGAGGGGGTGGTGAGTTAAAGACCCATGAAAGCCAGATCATTCACCCCGCAGGGAACCCAAGAGGTCTGCCACTTCCTGATCGGTGTATTTGCCCTTGATCACGAATCGGCCCGTCGTGATCGGTTCGTTGACCGTTGGGGCCGCGACCACCTTGCCGTGAATGAGTATGGCAAGCGAGCGGACGGTCGGAATCCCCGGCTGGATTTCGGTCGGATGATTGCGCGTGGTCAGCGCAGCAAACTTCTCTGTACCGGTCTCGTCGAGCGAACCGTAGAAGTAGTGGAATCCGTCGACGGCATCGTGTGGATCCCAGTGGATGTAGCGGACCTCCTCAGCCCGGATGGCCTGGTCGCGCGGTTCCTCGCGAACGAGAAGAAAGTACTCGACACCCCCGGGCCATCCGTTTCGCGGCGGCCGCTCGCGGCTCCACCAGATTTGGGAGCACTTCCCGCTGTCCCATTGCCGGTCCTCGCGGTAAAGACGACCTTGTTCGCGTGCCTCTTTCAACCCGGAGTAAAGTGAGGCGCCGAGAAGACCAGGAGCCGGGATCGGCTCGAGCGAATAGCTCCGAAGCAAGCCATCCGAGACGGGAGCCCACCGGTAAGTGTACACCTCGTTAAAGACCACGAACTCCGGGCCGTCGCTGGTCGTCGGCGGCGGTGGCGGTTCGTTCGCCTCGGCCCGCTCGCGAAGTCGGGCCGCGAGCTTAGGATCGGAACGGGCGGCCGCGAAGAACTCGGTTGCCTGCTCGATCGCGTCGCTGTCGTCATCGGGATTGGCCAACGCGCATAGCTCGAGCGATCCCGGGGTGGGACGAACAAAGGAGCTACTGGGCGCGGGATTCTTCGAGCAGCCGTACGCGACGGCGAGAATGAGCACGAAGGGCACGAGGGGGAACATGCGGCGCATGGGCATGCTCCGGGGAGTTTGAATTAGCGTATCGGAACCGGCATCGCCGGCGGGGCAAATGCTCAAAACGCGGTGACGGTTTCCCCAGCCGCCTGGTCCATCACTCCGTCTCCGGCGAACGTCAGGAACCAGTCCCGCCCAATCCCGCCGGCAAGCGAGTCGACCGCGCCGCCGTCGTCCAATACGCCCGCGGCGTCCAAAAGAGTCGTCCCGTTCAACCCCCCTGGCTCCGTTCCCAACAGGTGGTTGATTCGAGTCGAGTAAGAGATGAGGCGCGTCCACTCCTTCCGGATAGCCGACAGAGCCACCGCGTTGCTGTCGTGAATCGTTGATCCGCCGAACAACAGGTCCTGCCCGGCACCACCCGAAAGGGCATCGATCCCCCCTCCGCCAATGAGGATGTCATTCCCGCCGCCGCCGGTCAATTTGTTCGACGCGGCGTCCCCAACCAGAATGTCGCTTGCAGCTCCGCCAGTCACGTGCTGCAAGTTCGTGATACCGGCGGTTCCCGTGGCCGTTCCTAGTTTCAGATTGACCGTCACTGGGGTCAAGTAGCCCGAGTAGTTCAGGGCATTGACACCGGGCCCGCCATCAAGGCTGCCGGCCACCTTTCCGCCGGACGCGAATTTGAACGTGTCGTTGCCGGTTCCGCCAACCAAGTTCTCAACACCCGCGCCCGACACCGCGTGCGCCCCGGCCGCCGCCCTCACGCCGGCGCCAATGCTGAAGTTGGCGTTCGCGGGCACGGCCGACAGGTCGAGAGTGTCGTTACCGCCGGTCGCGGTCTCGGTAATTGCGTCCACACCCCAGCGATTGGCGAACTCGTACGAGTCGTCGCCCAGGCCGCCGGCCAGCTTGTCGCTTCCTTGCCCGCCGATCAGGATGTCCGCCCCGCCCCGGCCAGAGAGTTGGTCGGCACTGGCCCCGCCGTCGAGCTGATCGTCTCCGGCCCCACCGACGAGCGTGTCATTTCCGTCTCCGCCTTGCAAGTCCGCTGGCAGCAACAGGTCGCGATGGATCGTGATCAAGTCGGCGCCGCCAAGACCCCGCACGATAACCCGGCCGGTAATAGCGTTACGATCAAACGTCTCGACGACCTGCCCGTGAACGATCAGGGCGATCCGGTCCGGATTACCCTCCGGTACGATTGCGAGGACATCGGAACGACTTGTACCGCCGACGACCAGATCGCCGGCGACGACTGATGCCCACGGGACCCGCACCGTGATGGTCTGACCCGTCGTAGCGGGCGGATCGAAATCGTCCGACACGGTGACTTCGAACGTGTACTCACCCGGGGTTACCGTGCCGCCGGGCGTCCACGAGAACACGCCGGTCGCCGTGTCGATCGTGGCCCCGGCCGGCGCGCCGACGAGATGGAAAGTCAGTCCCGAACTGTCCGGATCGGTGGCGGTGGCCGTGAATGCCAGAGTGCTTCCGCGGACCACGGTCGCCGCGGAGGGTACGCCCCCAAGCGTCGGGGCTTCATTCACTGAGCGGACTTCAACAACCTTGCGGCTCGCCCCAAGGCCGGCATCGGGCGAGCCATCATCGAGGGTGAAGATAAAGGTCCGCGGCTGGGTGTCCGGGGCGTTGCTGGTGTTTCGGTAGGTGACCGAGCGGAGGACGGCCTGGTAGTCGGCGAATGAGGCCGTGCCGGTAAGTGTGAGCTGTCCAACGGCCGGGTCGAATGTGCCCGTGATCCCGGGCAGCAACGTAAAGCCGACGACATCTTGATCGGGCCGGAAGTTCTCCACGCGGACGGTGGCGCCAATCAGGTCGGAGTTCACGCCTTCGACTAGTACGAGTTGATCGTCGATGGGCGTGGTTGGGTCGCCTTCGGTATAGATCAGGTCGCCGGCGCTGAGGATCGCGGCCGGGTAATGTTCGTTGTGGTAGCGCGCCAGGCCGAAGTCGTGGGCGTTCGGCGAACTGAGCGTGCTCGTGTCGCCGCTCGCGCCCCCGATGACGATCCGGTCGGCGCCATCCATCGCGACGGCTGACGCTAAGTCATAGTCCCCAGTGAACGGCGTGAGAACGAGACCGCCATTTCCGAACGACTGGTCGAGAATTCCTTGTGAAGTGTAACGAGCGATGGCAAAGTCCCGATCCCCGGCGGTCGTCGCCGTTCCCACTGCAACAATTCGCTCCGCGGAGTCGATGATGACATCATAAAACTCATCAGCTCCCGCTCCATACGACGTCACGACGAACCCAGCAGTCCCAAAGCTCGCGTCCGGAGTACCGTTGGCAAGATATCGCGCCAGAACAAAATCAGTGTTCTGGCCATTGTCAATCAACCCAGCCAAAAGGATGTTGTTCGCCGTGTCGCGGGTCATTGCCTGGACCAGAATCCGGCCGCCCACGTAGTCAGTCAGGACCTTGCCATTCGTTCCGAAACTGGGGTCCAGGCTTCCGTCCGGCAGGTAACGGACCATCGCAACGTCGAAATCGAAGCCTCGATTACTGTAGCCGGCCACAAGGATCCGGCCCGCATCATCGATGTCAATGTCTGATGGCCCATCCTGCGCGCCCGCTGAGGGACTGCCATCCAGCTGCTGGAAATTCAGGAAGACCTTGCCGCCCGAGCCGAACGACGAGTCGAGTTCGCCATTGGGAAGATATCGGGCGACGACGAAGTCGTACCAAGTCCGGTCCCCGATCACGTGACCCGCAATTACGATTCGGTTCTCTGCGTCGATTGCTACCGTCTGAGCGCTATCGTCAGAGGTAAAGTTGGTCAGCACCACTCCGGCGTTCCCGAAAGTGCTGTCGAGGCTTCCATCGGGCAGATATCGGACCAGTGCGATGTCGTTTTGGTTGGCGGCAAAGCGATGTCCGGCCAAGACGATGCGGTGCGCGCTGTCGATTACACCCGATACTGGAACCTCGGAACCTCCGAGGTCGGTTCGTACCACGCCGCCAGTCCCGAACGTCGCGTCCAGGCTACCGTCCGGCAGATACCGAGCCAGGATGAAATCGGAGTTACTTACGTCTCCGCTCGATCCGATCGCGAGAATGCGGCCCGCGTCATCGATGGTTAAGTGGAAGATGACATCGTTGGGCGAACCCAAATCGGTAGTGACTTTGCCGCCCTGACCAAACGTGGTGTCCAAATCGCCGGCGCCCGGGGTCGTACGATCTTCGAGTGTCTCGATCGCCAAGGCGCGCGAGCGGCGCGTTCGATTCAATCGTTGGACTTTCTTTGGAGGATTTGGCATGACGCCCTCCCGGATTCCGGGGCGAGAAGGGCGCGTATTAGGGGATCAAGTCGTGCAGCGAGTTATTCTAGCAATGACGGCGCGATCAGTTCAAGCCGCCCGGTCCTGTACGCATTGCGCTCGCCGACGTAGCGGACCAGTGACTTGATTGCACGCGTGGCGGCCAGTGGGGAAGAGAGCGTTGCACCGCAACGGCTTACGGAAACACCGATCGGGCTGGATGCCACCTTGGTCGTCTCGTACGCTACAGTCATTCTCGAAAGCAATCGTTCTTAATTGACCCGGTGCAATGTCCGAACCCCTGACAATCGCGCTCGTCGGCGGCGGGACCGTCGGCGGCGGCGTGACGAAGATCCTGCTCGAACACCCGGACCGCATCGCCGCCCGGGCCGGGCGGCCGGTTCACCTCCGGCATGTCGTCGTCCGCGACCCGAACAAACCCCGACCGACCATCCCGAAAGAGCTGATCTCGACCAACATCGCGAGTGCGATCAACGACCCCCAGGTCCACGTGGTCGTCGAGTTGATTGGCGGGACCGGGGTCGCCCGGCAAGTCGTTCACGATGCGCTCGCGGCGGGCAAGCACGTCGTCACCGCGAACAAGGCGCTGCTGGCGGAGCACGGGCCGGAGGTGTTCGCCGCGGCCCGGCAGCACGGGCGGGCGGTTGGCTTTGAGGCGAGCGTCGCCGGCGGCATTCCGATCATCCGGGCGCTCGCCGAGAGCCTGGCCGCCAACCAGATCACGGCGATTCAGGGGATCTTGAATGGAACGAGCAACTTCATCCTGACGTCGATGGCCGACCGCGGGGTGAGCTATGCCGACGCGTTGGCCGAGGCCCAGCGGCACGGCTACGCGGAGGCCGATCCGACGCTCGATGTGGACGGTAGCGACGCGGCCCACAAACTGGCGATCCTGGCGCAGATCGCGTTCGGCGTCACGGTGCCGGTGCACCACATCGAGCGCTTCGGCATCGCCGACCTGCACGCCATGGATCTGCGCTTCGCTCAGGAACTGGGATACACGGTCAAGCTGCTGGCCGAAGCCTGGCTCGATGGCCGCGAGGTGGCCTTGCACGTGGCGCCAGTCCTGTTGCGTCAAACCGACATGCTGGCCCAGGTCCGCGGGGCGTTCAACGCGATCCAGGTCGTCGGCGACGCGGCCGGCGAGGTGATGTTCCAGGGCGCGGGAGCGGGGGCACTGCCCACGGCGAGCTCGGTCGTCGCGGACATCATTGACCTTGCCGTCGGCCGGGCGCAGCGGACGTTCCAGGCGATGAAACTCTGGGCGCCGAACGAAAAGGGGTTCACGCTTCGCCCCTCGGACGGCGTGCGCAGCCGGTTCTACCTGCGGGTGCTGGTGAAGGATCAGCCCGGCATGCTCGCGGACGTGGCCCGCGTACTGGCCGACGAGCGGATCAGCATCGCGAGCGTGATTCAGCATGAAGCGCAGGAGGACCACCAGGGCGATGTGGTTCCTCTGGTGATCATGACTCACTACGCGGAGACCGGCCGGTTCCGCAAGGCGCTGGGCAAGATCGACACCCTGCCGGGCGTGGTGCCGCCGGGGGTGCATTACTCTGTGGACGATTGAGTGCCGATCCCCACGCGTCGGTTTTAGGGGAGCTCAATTGCATTGCTTGAAAACACACGGACACCCCTGCAATGAAACGCGGTTTTGTGCAATGAAACGTGCAAAACGGCTGCAATGAATCGTCGAAAGGACCGAGGCGAGAAGACTTAGGACGAAATTCGCGCCGGGCCTGAGCCCGTCCCGGCCGGCCGAAAAATGGGTCGCCGATCCGTGCAATGGAACGCCGACAGGCGGCCGGATCCACCGCATGCGCATCATCCCCGTCCTGGACGTTCTTGGTGGAGTAGTCGTCCACGGGGTCGGTGGCCGGCGAAGCGAGTACCGGCCGATCGTTAGCCAATTCACATCCTCGACCGAGCCGGTCGAAGTCGCTCGCGCTCTTGTCGATGCGTTTCATCCTCGGGAGCTTTATCTCGCCGATCTTGACGCCATCGAAGGCGCCGAGCCGGCGTATGAGATCTACCGGACGATCCGCGGGCTTGGCATTTCGCTGTGGGTGGACGCGGGCGTGCGCGACGCGGGCGGAGCGATGCGACTCGCGGACGACGGGTATCAAGTCGTGGCCGGGCTGGAGACGGTAGCGGACGCCCAGGTGCTTTGGAGTATCATCCAAGCAGTCGGGCCGGCGCGGGTGGTATTCTCACTGGACCTTCGTGAAGGAAAGCCGTTGCGCGAATGGCCGACGGCGTCCGGTCGTCCGCCGCAGTTTTGGAGTCCGGCCTCCATCGCGGTCGGTTTCGGCATCGACCGCGTAATCGTGCTCGACCTAGCCCGCGTCGGCGGCGGGACCGGGACTGGCACCGAGGAACTTTGCCGCGAGATCGCGGACGCCTTTCCAAAAGTCGAGGTGATCACCGGTGGCGGGGTCAGTAATCCGGACGACTTGAAGCGGCTAGAAGCGTGCGGCGTGAAGGGCGTGCTGGTCGCGTCGGCGCTGCACGACGGGCGAATCAAGCCCTGACTACTTCCGCCATTCGTACCGCGCCGTCTGCCCGAAACTTTCTTCCACTTCCATGCGGATCACGTCCGGGGTCAGTTGGTGGGCGGTTCGTAATTCGTCGCGAAGCTTCCCCGCCAGGTATTTCGCCAACAGCTCCGCGGTCGTGTTCTCGATTGGCAGGAGCACGCAGTCCTCACGCGGGAAGATCCACTCCTTGTCCCGAAATGCGAGCCGCACGCTCTTCGGCCCCTCGGTCACCGCGATGAGTTTGCTGTGCGTCGGTACGAGCATGTAGTGGTCCAGATCATCAGTCAACCGGCGCATGATGTTCTTGAGCGCAATGAAGTCGAACACGTAGTGATTGTCGTCGAGCGGGGCCTCAACCTCGACGGCCACGCGCCAGTTGTGGCCGTGCATCCGCTCGCACTCGCCGGCGTGGTACGTAATGAAATGCCCGGCGCAAAAGACCAGGTAATCCTTGGTAACGCGGACGGTGTAATGCTCAGTCATTTGCCAACTTCAAAACGGAGTGTCTTCTGACATCCTACGCTCGCGCAGGGCCACGAAAAGGCACGCGGTGACCAGGTCAGCCGTGGTGCCGGGGTTGCGAGCGTGGCCGTCGGCCCGCAGCCAGTGATCCAGGTCCTCGTAGGCCGATCGGCCGGCGTCGGTGCCGACCCCGCCCAAGTCCAGAACGGTTTTGGCCCGCCGGTTTGCTTCGGCTGCCACGCCGGGGCCCCGTTTACGCACGATCAGCGAGTCCGGATGCGTTGAAAGCCACGCAAGCTGACAGTGCTGCACGGCGGGTTCGACGCGGCGAAATCGTTCCAGGCCGTCCAGCAGCGCCGGGACGCCGAGGTCGAAGACGTCCGCGAATCCGTTGGCGTATTGCCGCGCGATCATGTCGCGGGCGGCGGCCAATGCCATGACATCGCGAAGCGGAAGCGTCGGGGGCTCGTGGACATCCTGTTCGCTCACCTTGCCGAGCCCGCCGGGGGCCGCGAGCCGAATTGCCTCGAAGACGCGATGCGCATCCGCGACCGTCGTCTGGCTCAGCACTTCGCGGACCCCGGCGCGCAAATCGATTCCGTCGGCGACCTTGGCTAGCGGGGCGAGCAACAGGACGATGCCGAGGTTGGTATTGGTGCGGACGACGCTTCGCGTGGCTCGGATCGCGGCCAGAATGGTCTCGCCGAGCGGCCGGGTCGGCGCAAGACTGATCGCCGGGGCGGCCGCCTCGGCGCTGAGGATGAAATCGGCATAGGTGACGTCGGAGAAGTCGCGTTCGCGGTGGACGTTCCCGGCCTTCCGGGCGGCCGCCTCCCAAACCGCGGACCTGCGCGCCAATTGCTCCCGCTCGCGTCTGGCGTCTGGTGTCTGGTGGATCATCCCAGGTGCTCGATCATCAGCCGGGCGACGTCGACCCCCGTGGCCGGCGCCAGCGCTCGCCAACCGGGGACCGCGTTCACCTCGATCACGTACCATTCGCCATCGGGCCCGGGAAGGAGGTCCACCCCGGCCGCGATCACGCCCACGGCCTCGGCTGCGCTAATTGCCAGAGCCTCGTGTTCACCGGACAACGTAACCGGTTCTGCCCGCGCGCCCTGCGCGACGTTCGTCCGCCAGTCGCCGTTGCCGAGGCGTCGGACGGCCGCGAGTACGCGGCCGTCGAGCACAAACGCGCGCAGGTCCCAGCCGGGGTGCGGAATGAACCGCTGTACGTACAGGACCGATTGCGTGCGCTCGATGGTTCGGAATGTTCGCCAGGCGATTTCGGGGTCAGTAACGCGGACCATGCCGCGGCCTTCGCTGCCGAAGATCGGTTTGATCACCACGTCCTGGCCGAGTTGTTCGAACGCTGCCACGGCGGCGTCCACGTGCTGGCAGACAACCGTTTCCGGCACGCGCATACCGGCGGCGCTGAGGCGATTCAGCGCGAGGTATTTGTCTACGCAGACTTCGAGGGCCCGCGGCGGGTTGAGGACCGGCACCCCGCGAGCGGCCAGCGCGTGCAGCCGGTCCATCCGGAAGACGACCTGCTCAAGCGACCCCGGCGGCATGGTGCGCACAATGACGGCGTCAACGTCGTCCAGAGTCGGAGCTTCAGGCGTCGGAAGTGCGTCGGTGCCCACTGCGGCGACGACGCGGCGAAAGTCCACCGGCTCGGCGACGTGACCGAGTTCGGCCGCGGCCCGGATCAGGTCGCGGATGTGCCAGCCGTCGCCGCCGGAGAGCAGGGCAATGCGCATAGGGATGGTCTACTGACCGAAATGAGTGAGGTATACTCGCGGCATGGACCCGCCGCTACTGCCTTTGGATCGGACTGTCGGTCGTTGTGGGCATTGGTGCCGGATTGATCGCGGGCCGATTCGGACGCAACGAAGCGATTCCCGAGCCCGTGGTTGAGCCACCATCCACAGTCGCGGCTCCAGAGATCGAATTGCCACCGGAACCGCCGCTGCCGGCTGGGGCGGTCGCGCGGCTCGGAACGGCACTCTTCCAGGGCAGCGCCAATCACCTCGTGTTTGCTTCGGACGGGAAGTCGTTCTTCACTTCGAGTTGGTCCGGAGCGAAAGAGATCGACCTCAGCACCGGCCGAGTCGTTCGCGCCTACAGCGCGCCGCCACTGCTCGACGACAGCCTTGAACGCTGGGTCACTCCCGACGGGAAGTTCCTGATTGAAAAGGAAACGGCGATGGCTTGGACCGAGGAGCCGGTCCATTCAAAGCTGCGGATCCGCGAATGGCCCGGCGGGAAGCTGTTGCAAGAGACATCGGTACCGTCTGGTTCTCTCAAATTGTCGCCAGACGGAACTGTCGTCGCCGCGGCCGGCGTGGGCGGGCGAGGCTACTTCTCCGACCCGGCCGTATTCGTGTGCAAGCTACCCCATGGCCGGTGCAAGACAGTCCGAGGCGGTCCGAGAATCGAAGCCTGGTCACCGCGGCGTTCCGACCGATGACAGGTGAAGTCCTGATTGTGGACCGGGAGTACGGCGAGGACCTCAGCTACGCAAACGCACGACTCCGTCGGTGGGATTTCGGCGCCGAACCGCCGGTCGAGATTGGCGCGTTCTCGTTTCCCGGGAACGAGGCGGGAACGCGTCTCGCGGTCTCGGCCGACGGCCGCTGGCTGGCCGCGGTCGCCGACGTGGATGCAAGCGAACGCCGCCCGGGCCGGCTCCCAAAACTGTTGATCGTCCAGGACACCCGCCTCCAAATCTGGGATATCAACCGCGGCGAGCGGATCGCCCATCCCGAACTCGGGCACGAACGGTTATGGCACTTATCGTTCCTTCCCGATGGTTCGATCCTCACCGTTGGTTCTGCGGACGGAAACGGGATCGTCCGTGTCCGGGAGACCCCCGATTGGCGGCAGACGATCGGTTGGTTGGTGCCCAACTGGCAAGCCGGGTTGAGCGCGGTATCTCCCGACGGCCAGACGCTCATTCTGAGCACCCAAAGCGGACATATCCGCCGCTTCGACATCCCGTCGGCGCGCGAGTACCCGTCGCGGCCCACACACTCGGTGCCCGTCAACGAGATCACCTTCGCTGACGACGGGACGGTCGTCACCTGGGCCAAAGAACTCAATTGGCGCAAAGACGTCCCCGTATCCACGGAGTCCCTCGCCTGGGACCCCGCGACCGGAAGGCCAAGGGAAATGCCCGCGGGGATGCGGAAGCCGGACGCCGGGCCCAAATACGAGAACCCGCCCCCTGAACGAGCCCATGTCGTGCGCGAGCCGGCAGGTCGCTACACGGCCGCGGTGTGGGGCCATTGGGATCAACCCCAGACGGTCGCGGTATGGGATAACGCGTCCGGTCGCCAACTTTGGCAGGCCGAGTTCCCGCGCGGGGTCTATCCAATGGGGTTCTCGCCGGGTGCGCGACACCTCTTCCTCAACAACCGAGCGCTCGTCGCCGTCGAGACAGCGTCTGGCCGTGAGGACTTCCGATGGGACCTGGTAGGTCGCGGCATTGTGACGCGGAATGGACTGAGCACGTGCAGCGTTTGGACTGTGCCTGGTGGCGAACAGCTCTTGGTCCGAACCTATTTCGACGGATTGCGACTGGTCGATGCTCGGTCGGGGACACTCCGCCACAAGCTCGACCCGCACGCGCGAGAGCCGCTTGCATTCTCGTCCGTCGGGCGGCTGGTGGCCGCGACCTTGTCGAGCGAGTCAGGGACAATCGCGGTCTGGGACGTCGCAACCGGCGAGCTCCGCAAGACCTTCGTGACGGACCACGGGCGCGTCTCCGCGCTGGCCTTTGACGCGTCTGGCCGGTGGCTTGTGTCGGGCGGGTACGACGGTACGGCGCTCGTCTGGGACGCGACAACTAAATAGGACACCGGTGGCGTCAGCTGCGGCGCAAAGTTTGCGGAAACCATCGTCCAACCATCAGTTCCGCCCGTTTCCGCACGTCGGGTGGGCATGACCTTGCCGAACGGCCGGGAAAGCTCGTTCCCGCCGGCGGACAAGTTGTCTGCTGCCATTTTCAATCGCAATTTTCGTTACTCGGCGCAACCCGCGGCCCATCCGTCGATTGCGCCCCTGAGG
>Ga0075428_100006108_pt1 | contig 13399 bp, 12 predicted proteins | sample RhiMetdeltSRZDD2_FD_75291 | JGI IMG/M metagenome (GOLD analysis project Ga0075428, IMG submission 75291) | Populus rhizosphere microbial communities from Tennessee, USA - Rhizosphere MetaG P. deltoides SRZDD2 | ecosystem: Host-associated > Plants > Roots > Rhizosphere > Soil | place: USA...
GCAACAAGCGGCTCGACGTCAACCTGGAGAAGCTCTTTCTGGAAGGCGACCTCACGCAAAACGTGCCGCTGGAACCCGACGATTATCTGTACTTTGCTGGAGCGAACTTGAAGGAAGTCTACGTGTTGGGCCACGTGAATACACCGGGGCCGGCGATCTGGACGCCGGGCCTGAGCGTCCTCGGCGCCATCTCCGCGCGCAATGGTTTCACAGACAAGGCATTTAAGTCTCGCGTGCTCGTCGTGCGCGGTTCACTCAACCGCCCGCAAACATTCGTGGTCGACCTGTGGGCCGCGCTGGATGCGCGCGGGCTGGATTTCGAACTGAAACCGAAAGACATCATCTATGTTCACACTCGGCCATTTATTCGTGTCGAAGAACTGCTCGACCTTGCTGCCACGGCTTTCGTGCAATCGGCGACGGCATCCTGGGCGAATCAATTTATCGGGCCGATCATTAAGAGTCCGATCCTTCCTCAACCATGAAAAAATGTGCTTACGTTTTAACGTTCGTAGTGCTGGTGCTGGTTGCGACGGGCTGCCATCACAAAGGGCCACCGTTTAATCCGTACAGCAAGGCGGCTCCGCTCAACGGTGTTGAAGTCACCAATTTGATTGCGGATGAATGGCGCAAACCTTCGCCGGAGCCATTTCGTCTAGGGCCAGGTGACCGGCTCGAAATCGAATTGCTCGGCGATATTCTGACGAAAACAGCGCTCGCGGTTGGACCGGACGGGAAGATTTATTTTTACCTGCTGCCGGGGCTCGATGTGTGGGGATTGACGATTCCCGAAACGAAGGCGCTGGTCGAGCGCGAGCTCGGCAAATTCATTCGCGACGGGGCGCAGGTGAGTGTGACGCTGCGCGAGGTGCAAAGCCGCCACGTCTGGTTGCTCGGGCGCTTCGACAAGCCTGGAGTGTATCCGATGCCAGGCGGCATGAGCCTGCTTGAGGCAGTAGGACTGGCGGGCGGCCCGGCGAGCCTTGGAGGAAACCAGCAATCGAACTTCGCGTACACAAGCGACGACCTGGCGGATCTGCGGCGGGCCTTTGTTATCCGCAAAGGCAAAAGACTGCCGGTGGACTTCTATCGATTGCTCAGGGAAGGGGACCTGACTCAAAACATCTATTTGGAACCCGACGATTTTGTTTATTTCCCGACCGCAGGCGCGCGTGAAGTGTATGTGCTGGGCGCAGTCAATTCGCCCAGGGCAATTACCTACAACGAAGAGATGACCCTTGTGTCGGCTGTGGCCGGCGCCTTTGGCACGCTTCGGACGGATGCTTATGAGCATCACGTTGCCATCGTGCGCGGGTCTCTTTCAAATCCGCGGATTGCCGTCGTGGATTATCGCGCGATTGTCACCGGGAAGGCGGACAACATTGCATTGGAGGCCGGCGACATTGTTTACGTGCCGTTCTCGCCGTATCGCTATCTGACAAAGTATCTCAATCTCATCCTCGATACGTTCGTGGGTTCAGTGGCGATCAATGAAGGCGCGCGCGCCGCCGTGGAAAGCGAAGAGCAGCCCGGCATTTTCATTCCGCTCAATAGCCGGATCATCGTCACTCCGCCTCCAGGGACAGGCGTGCCTTAGTTGCGCTGCCTGACTGGCGGTCCGCGCAAATCGAGCGCTTCATAGGACTAGACCCCATGGAAGGGTGGATGATTCCACCCATAATGGCTTCGCTAGTTAAGACAAAATCACAGCAAAGGAACGAAATGAAGAAATCCAGACTACTTTTGTGCATGTTGGCCCTCGCCGCGCTGGCGATTTTCACCGCGTGCGACGACGACGATGATAATGACGGGAACGGTAACGGCGGCGGCGGCAACGTAAACCTCGCGCCTACCTCTCTGAGCGGTAAGACGATGAACGTCGTCATATTTAACGGCACGTCTCCGTTCGGCACGAACGGCACTTACAACATCCGCTTCGACAGCGATACGGGGCATACCATCCTCGATGAGGTCGGCTCGCAGGTCACCAGCGGCACGTATACTTACACGAGGGGTGCGGACGACGACGCAACGGTCGTTTTCCAGGATAACCGCGGCACCGTCACTTCGGACCTCGTCTTCGACTCGGCCAACTCGGGTACGATCGATAGTCGAGACACTGGAACAGGAACGGAAAGCGCCGACTTTACATTGCAGTAAATGGATTTGACGGAGAAGACCCGCCTCTTGAAGGAGCTTTATGAGGCGGGTTTTTGTGTTTGTGCAGCGAATCATTGTTAATGCGAACCAAAGTCCAACCAATCTGCCTTCGCGGTGTGTGGGGACCAGCAGTGGGCCTGCTGGTCTTCGCGGTCGTTTCAGGTTGCGTCTCCCCGGGCGGAAAAGTAGCGGAGAAGCTTTCTGAACTCCGGCCCCAGTGGCATACCAGCGCCGTCCATCAGGCCAGCCTGCCTGAGCGCATCCTGGATTGGGACGCCGCCGTTCGACATCTTCGCGACCACAACCTGACCTTGCGGCGCGCGCGTGTCGAAGTCACAAACGCCCACGAAAATTATCGCCAGGTCTTTAAGGATTTGCTTCCCCAGGTTACTCTCCGCTCGGGCATCAGCCAAACGATCGGCGAAATTTCGGCAACGACGTGGGATGACGTGGCCTTCGATGTCTTCGGTTTTATGAATATCCCCGGCTTGGTTAGTTTTCACACGCGGTACTTCGCGGCGCGCCTCGCGGTGCTCCGCGCTCACACTCTGCACGAGCTCGCCGAGCGCGAACAGACTATTGAGCTCTACAAGCTGATGCTCTCCTACGGTGAGCATCAGGACGCGATGGCCGCCCTGCAACTCGAGCAACGTTTCGCCAGCGCAGTCCGCGCCGTCGACGAGATCAGCGGCCAGGTTTTACAGCGGGCCGCCGAGCAACGGGAGTTGACGCTCACGCGCGAGCGCGAAGCGCTGCAACAGCGCGCGGGTGACTTGCTCGGTGACAGACGCTGGCAGTGGACGCTCTCCACCAATGGCGCCCCGGCGTTCAGCTATGACGCGGAGCCTTTGCCTGTGTCTGACACAAATCGGATTGCAAAACTGCAGCTTCGACTTGTCGCGATCGAATTGGTGGGCGTGTGGGCGCGCGTGACGGGTATCAAGCTGCAGTATTGGCCGGACCTGCGCGTCTTTCTCACCGCGCCGCCCGTCTATCAACGCCGCGGGGGCAACGAAACGTTTTTCGATCCCGAGGAGATCCGCGTCACGGCGGAGGTGTTCTGGCGCCTTGATACGCGCGGGCAGATTGGAAGGCAATTGCGCCAGGCGCGCCGTGATGAGGAATTGCGTGTTGCACGCATCCGGCAGGAGGCTCTCGCCCTGATCGACCGCATCCTCACCGCGCAGAAGCTTTTGGCCGACGTGCGAACGGAGATCGACGAACTCAATCAACTCATTCCGATTGTGGAAAGCATCGCGCCGCCTGCCGATTTTGCCAGCATCGTAAGCGCCGCGGAGACGCGCCGCGGCCTCCGCGACCAGGAGCGGCGATTGCGTCGCGAAATGGCCGACCTGAACATGCTGTTCTGGTTCGTGGACGAAAATAAATGGAATCAGGATGACAAGGTGTTTTGACATCGCGCTCTGTGTCGTGTTGCTCCTCGCTGCGGGTTGCTCGCGCGAGAAAGAGGCGTCGCAGAGCTCCGCCCTCCCGACAGCGTGGGACTGGAGCAAGTATCCAGCGGTGGAGCGTATGCGACTGGCGAACGTGCCATGCCGTGTCCTGCCCAAAACAAGCCTTAATATTAACGCACCCTTTTCCGGCACGGTGCGGTTGTACGTGGATCGGCCGAACACGAACCTCGTCGCAGGAATCGTCTGGGCCGAGTTCGAACCTAAGATGCTCGCCGCGGAGTCGAACTCGCTTTACGAGGCCCGCGCGAAAATTGATGAACGTGAGCGCTTGCTTCTCGAATTGGAATTGCCGCGGCAACGCATTGAGTTGAGTCGCAAGATCGAGGAGTTGCGCAAGCAGGTAACGCTGATGAAGCTGCTGGCGACGAATCCCGCCGTGGCGCCGAAGGTGATGCCTCTGGCGGGCGTGAAGGAAAAATCACTGCGTGAAGAAGCGGTTGCGCGCACCGAAGAAGAGCTGCGCGTCGCGCAACAAAACTACGAGTACCTGGTGCGCACTAACCTGCAGGTGCTTGGGCATGACTTTCAAACGCAGCGCTCCGAGTTGGAGCGACGCCAGCTCGAGTTTGACCGCCAGCAGGCGCAGGCGCGGCTAAAGATGCCCTTCGATGGCCAGCTCAATCCGTCGCTCCCGCTGGCGGAAGGGATCACAGAATATCCCGTCAACGCCGGCCAGGAGCTGGCCGTGGCCCGCGACCTCAGCCTCATTCTCTTGCGGGTACCCCTTTCGGATGCCTCATGGTCCACTCTCCCGACGGATCAACTGGCCGCGGTGGTGACTTTGCCGGACGGCACGCGCATGGAGGCTCCGTTCGCATTCAAGAAACTCGAGCGCGTGCAATTGCGCGAGGATGTTGTCTATTACTTTCAGTTTTCCACGGAACGCTCTCCCTCAGCCGCGAGGCTGGTGGGTACCGAGGTTTCGTGTGAACTATGGCTGAGACTGGTGCAGCCCGCTCACGTGGTTCCTAAACTCACGCTCGTGTTGCACCAGCCTTCGGCCTTTTCCTCGCGCCGGTGGAACGAAGGCCTGGCCAGGCTGACCCCCGGCGCGAGTTTGCTCGTCGAAGGTCAAACCGACCTCGCCGTGGCTTTGCCCGATGAAGGAAACAGCCCAGCGGAAGTCAAACCCAATGAGCGTGCCACTGCCAATCCGGCCCTCGCCCACCGTCGTTAATGGGGGGCAGGGCACGATGACCTGCCACGAAGTGTCGTTTCGATACTTCCGCCAGCAGCCGTGGGTCATCGAGCGCTTCAGTTACTCGTTCGCGCCCGGTATTACGCTCATCAAGGGCGCCTCGGGCTGTGGCAAATCGACCCTGCTTCGCCTGATGGCCGGATACCTCGTTCCTGCCATGGGTGCCATTGTCACGCCTTCGGGTCGCCAGCCCGCCGACCCTGAATTCCAGCGCCGCGATCTTGGCTACGTCTTTCAACAACTCAACCTTCTCCCGCTGGCCAGCGTCACGCGCAACCTCACCCTCGCCGCGAGCCTGGCGGGCCTTCCGCCTGAAACGACTGCAATGCGTTCCGCGAAGTGGCTGCGGTTGCTGGGTATCGAGGAGTTCGCCAGCCGTTTACCGCAATCTCTTTCCGGAGGCCAGCAGCAGCGCGCCGCCATCTCGCGCGCGCTCGTTAAGGAACCCCAGGTCTTGCTCCTCGACGAGCCGACTTCCGGCCTGGACGACTTGAACACGCGCGTGATTATCCGTGCGCTCCAGGAATACGTTAATGGTGCCCGGATCTGCGTCATCAGCTCGCACGATGCGCGTCTGGAATCTTTGGCCAATGAGATCCTCGATTTTAATCGCTTCCTACCTGTGGAAAGACACCTGGAAGCGCTGGTTTGAACAGCCGGGCAGCCCGCTTTCGCGATTGTTCGTGACGGGCCTGCTGGCGCTGGTCGCGACAGTGATCCTCGTCGCTTTCCACCTTTTGGAGCGCAGTATCCGCGAACGTCTCGAACGCTTCGGCTTGAACACCATTGTCGTGCGCGAATCAGTCAATTCCGATTCGCGTGATCTCACGGTGTTCACCGACGCTCCAGACCGCCTCGCGGCGCTGTCGGACCACGGCCAAAAACTTCGCGTCCGCCAGCTCTTCGTCCGCGGCACGACCGAATGGCAGGACGGCGTCATCGTGCTTACCTACGGGCCGGAATCCTTCGACCACTTCATCGAATTCCTCTCGCCCGAAACCCCAGGCATTCTCTTTAGCGAGGAACTGCCGCCCGACGCGCTGGTGCGCGTGAACGTCAGTCGGCACGCGACGCTCGCTGTGACCCGCCGTCCTCAGGGCTGGCTGCGCCCACTGATTACGGAGGACATGCTCCTCGTGCCCCAGGGGACGTGGCCCGATGAAGAGCGCCTGGGCTTTATTGAGACGACAATTTTTCAGCGCAATCCCGATGCGATCCCGGTTGCACACCTTGTTTCAGCGATGACCACATTTTACGCGATGGACCGTGATCGCCGCTCACCGCCGCAGGTGCAAAGCGCGCTGCCAATGATCCGCGAACTCGAAAAACTCAAGGAACGCCAGGTGCAATGGCGCAACCTGCTCGCCGCGATCCTTGGTCTCGCCGTCTCCCTTGTGTACGGCTCGATCGCCGTGCTGGAATTTCGCCAAAACCTTTTCGTCACGGCGTTGCTTCGCAGCTTTGGCGCACCGCGGCAGTTCCTCTTTTGGCGACACCTGATCGAAAACGCACTGCTCGCGAACCTCGCCGCCATCTCCGCTGTCGCGCTGATGGCCGCGTTGCACACCGCGATCTTCGGCACACTCGGCTTCGCCAAACCGGTGCTCGATTTCTCCGGCGGCAACCCCTACGCGAGCGCCGAAGTCCTCTCGATCCTCATTTGGGTGAACGTCGGCGCGCTCCTCAGCTCCATCCCCATCCTCATCGGCCTCCGTACTCCTGTCGGAGCGACCCTCAATTGACGGTGACTAACTTTTGGATTCTGCTCGGCGCCCTTCACGGTGACATGTTCAAATCATATTCCGCGCACGTGAATCCCACTGCATAGTTCGATCCGTTCTTGCGCCACCAATCGATTAGAAACTTCTCGTACAACGCCGGAATTTCCTCTTTCTTCGGCGCCGGAAACACGTCGTCCAACGATGAGAGCAGGTGGCCGAGAACCGCAAATCGCAGAACCAGACAATACTGCCCCGGATGGTCCAGCTCGGGCAACGAGCCGTTCTTCAGCCATTGCCGCACCGCCGCCTCAATCCGTGTTCGGTGCGGCGCTTCGATCAACTCGTAGGAGCGCATTCGACCCGGCGGCCCATCGCCTTCGCAAATCACCGGCGCGAGCCACGGCGCTTCGCGCCATTCCCTGAAATGCACCGCCACTGTTAGCTCCGCCCCAATGTCAAACCACGAATCCATGCCCTCGCATATTCCGCCGTCAGACCCTGCCGTCAATTTCTTTCCCGCGATCCTGAAGCCAAAATCCAAAACGGAACTCTGCGCTTGCACTTGTATCGCGTAGGCTGCGGTCCGTGAAATACGTCGCTGAGCCTAAGCACGTGCGCGAAGTCTCAATCTCTGCCGCCGCGGATTTGGGTTTCTGGGAACAGTACCTTCGCGGACAAGGCCTGGTCGCCGTCGAGCGAAGTGGCAAGGCGCAACTTATGATTGTCGCCGCAAGCATGCGCTACATGGGGATCGCTTTCAGTGAGGTTAGCTTTTCGCTTCTCGTGGCAAATCCGCTCCAGCCGGAAGTTCCTGCCGCCTTTTTGATCTCCGCTTTTAACTCCTCACGCTTCCTTGCCTGGTCTGAGCGGCTCTTCTTCCACACGCCGTATGTGCATGCGTGTTGCGAAGTGCAACTGGATCCGCCAACGGTTCGGGTTCGTCACCTTCACACGAGCTTCTTTGAAGCCTCCATGCAGAGTGACCGCGAAGCTCCGGCCGGTACCGGCGAAAGCAACCAACCATGGGAAGGCGCTGTCTTTTTGCCGGCGAAGAATGCCAGCGGACCGAGGTTTTATTTTGCAAAGCTTCAGGGGGCGGCTACGACTCGTCCCTTCGCCGGTGCGCACGATCATTTCGCGATTCAGCCGTCCAATCCGCACGCCGTTTTCAAGCTGTTGCTCGATTCCAACTGCGTTCCGCTGCAATGGACTGTCCGCCCCGACGCGGTGCATGGCCGGAGCAAAACATTCCAACGTTTCCTTTCCAGGTAGTGCCGTCGAGGAGATCTCCGTGCTCGTGTATGTTCTTCAATGCCATGTCTGGCAGGCTACAAAGAACACCCGCCGCGGGGTGCGCGCGCCGGGTGTCTATCCAACTTACTGTTATGCGAAGACGTCCTACGGCATCGGAATTACATAGATGCGCGGGAAGTTCGCGCCTACGAGCTCCAATTGGACCAGGGGGCCTCCCGGATTTGGGTTCGCCGGGCTGCTCGCGACCTCGGCCACATTGAAGTCGTTGTCATAAGTGAGCACGATGTTGTTGCCCACCACGCACACGCCTTCAACTTTCTCCAGCAGCGGATCGATCGCCGTCAAGTTATCAATGACCACCGTCTTCGTTACGGGAACGATTCCCAGGGCGGCGATTCCCGCCGTATTGAGTTGCTCAAGGGTCTTCGTCGGGTCTGAGATCAACTTGCCTGCCGCATCTTCGAAAGGAGTGAGGTCCGTCGCTCCAGTTACGTCGGCCTCGTACAATTTATCCGTTGCCCGTTCGGGCACGAGCAATTTACCCGGGGCAGTCGAGAAGAGGTCGCTGAGCGTGACGTTGTTCGGCACGACAGGGATGCGATAGAGATACTGCCGAATCAGCGGCTGTGGAGCGGCGTTGAACAGCACGTTCAGGTTGATCGCCACGAGTCGCACGTTGCCGTTCGCATCGGCTGCGGCCCGGTTCGGGTTGTTCGCCGGACGCTGCATGATGGCGTAGAGGATGCCGTCGGACGATGCCGCGATGCCTTCCAGCCCGCGGTTGTTGCGCCGCTTCGCCAGAACTGCTGGAAGCACGTCATACGTCGGCACTTGTTCTACCCCTGTCTTAGTCCCGGCAGGCACCAGGCGCATGAGCACTGTTCCCGACGGGGTCAGCATGGCCACGCTCGGTTTATATTCATCGCAAACCCAGAAGTTGCCCCATGGGTCGATCGTGATCCCTTCGGCGTCCAGGCAATCCTCGTCGAAGGGCAGCCGCACCAGGTTGAAGTCGAACGGGATGTCCGTGGCCGGCAGGCTCGTCGGCAAGCCGCTGATGTGTTCGCCATCCGGGCGTGTAAGCGGACGGAGGTGCTTGATCTTGGCTCGCTCCTTGTTCTTCAACTCCACCTGGAGAAGGTGTGGACCGAATTCCGGTATCGCGAACGCTTTGAACGTGCCAGCCGAATTCGTAAAATCGGGCGCCGGGCCACGATCCGTGATGATATGGAAACAGTCGGGCTTTCCGGCCACAGGATAAATCCCGGAGAATCCGCCGACTTTGATCTGGTTGCCGTTATAAGGATCGGTATAGAGCGTGAACGGAACCGGGTCCAGGTCCACGTCATACGTCACCACCTGGGCCTTTGATGTGCTGTGTAATGTCAGCAACGTGCCGACGAGCGCCGCGAAACAGGCGCGGCAGGTTAGAGGTGCTTTCATGGTATCGATATATTTGTGCCGCGCCAATCCCGCCGGCCATCGGCAGTGATGTGTTCAGCGCCGCCTTACCCCTTACTTCCGAAATTCTCGAGAGTTGTTACGAAGAAAGATCCTTACCTTAATAAGATGAATCGTGGTGGCCGCCGCCAGCCACCGCTATCCCCAGGCCAAACCCGTGCTCGAGGTCGCGGGCCAGTTCCTCGGCCGTTGCGTACCGGCGCGACGGATCTCTCCTCAGGCATTTCAGGCAGATCGCCGCCAGTTCCTCGTCGATGGCTGGATTGTGCCGGCGCGGAGAATCGGGGTCTTCGTTCAGTTTCTTTCGCCACGCTTCCCACGCTGTCGCCGCGGTGAATGGCAGCCTGCCCGTGAGCAACCCGTAGAAAATGATTCCCAGGCTGTAAATGTCCGTCGCGCGTGTGGCTGGAACATAGCGATCCTGCTCCGGCGGCAGATACTCGTTGAGAGATGAACCAAAGATCATTCCGGTTTCAACATCTTCGCCGAGGAATGCGCGAGACGGGATCCTGGCCACACCAAAGTCCGTCAAATGAGGCCGATCGTAGTAATCAATCAGTATTCGGTGCGGTTTTAGACCACCGTGCACCAGGTCATTTTGATGGGCGCAACCAAGTGCCCTCGCCAGGATCGCGACCAGCCCCGCAATTTGTTGCTCAACGTAACGGGGCCCGCTCGACGAGGGCTTGTCGCTCCTTTCGACTTCATACTCGCCCCGAGCGATCTTTCGCGCCAGTGTTTCCCCGCAAATGAGCGGCATCGTTAAGAACTGTTGCCCCTCCAATTCCCCAATGTCGTAAATCGCCGGAATGTTCGGATGGTACAGTCTCGACACGGCGTCGGTTTCCATGACGAAGTCTCTCCACGCCGGCGGTGACTTCAACCGCAAGTCGAACAACATCTTAAGCGCTAGCGTGCGGTTCAGGTTCAGTTGTTCCGCTTTGAAGACGACGCTGTTGGGGCCGTGACCAATTTCTTCAATCAATTCGTAACCGCCAAAGCCCAGCGGTCCTTTCAAACCGGCTATTTTCTCTTGTGGGCGCTGCGCTTCCACGAAGCCGAACCGAAAGACGCACTCCGAGCAGTATCCGTACAGCGCGTCCTCGTCGATGGCCGTTCCGCATTCGCGGCATGCACGGACGGTCTGCATACAAACGAACCATCTAGTAATTGTAATTCGGATTCATTCCAGGATCCGGCGTCCAGACTACGTCCGCTTGAGGGAGGATCGCTTTTCCGGCATGGCCGCCTTCCGTCTCGACAACGCTCCGCCCTCGCATGTTATCCACGTGCCCGTCGCCGAAGGCCAGGTTGCCGCTGCCGCGATGTCTGATAGAAAAGCGATTCGCATATGCACTCGGTTGGCCAAGATCAAAGTCGTCCTGCGCAGGATGGACTTCGGGTTCGTCGTCCAGTCGGTTATCGAGAAACACCACGGTGTGCGCCGGTTGCTTGACACTTGCCCATGGAATCGTGATCTCCGACCCGTTGATCAGCTTCGAATTCATCGCCACTGAAAAAAATACCCAGGTCTCGAGGTAGGCGAACTTCTTGAAGCGGGCCTTCGGGCAGTGCATCAGCCTTTTCGTATCGTAAAAGTCGTCGCGCACGAAAAAGTAGTCACTGGCCGGCCGCTGCCCAAGGATTCCGGGCAGGGAATTGTACCAAACATCTTGATTGAATTTGTTACGTACTTGCGCCCAGATTTCGAGTGAAACACCTCCCGGGGTGGCGCTTTCCCGCGGCGTGCGATCTTCGTTGTCGTCCACGTACATGAAAAACCCCGTCGTCCACTGCTTCAGGTTGTTCTTGCAGGTTGTTGTGTAGGCCGCGTCCTTGCTCCGGGCCAGAGCTGGGAGCAGGATGCCCGCGAGAATAGCAATCACTGCGATCACTACGAGCAATTCAATCAGCGTGAAGGCGTGGGCGTATATTCGATGTGTGGTCGGTTTCATAGTCTTCTCATGGCCCATGCACTAACCGGTAGAAGCGCTGACGCCCTGCCGCCGAGTTCGTGACGGTCATGATGGTGCAATCGGCCACGAAACTCCCCACTGAGACCCAGGGTCCTTGTGCAAGCGTGTCTCTGGCTTCCAGCGTGCAGGATATCCCTGCCGGCGCCCGCCATCGAATGATCGTATCGTTTCCAACGCGCCGAATGGCCGTGATCCGCGGTGGTGGATTTGTCGTGTATCCAGGCGAGCCGATAGTGTCCCCATTTGCGGCGCAAAAAGTCCCGTTCTGGCCAACCACACTCTCCTCTTGCTCCGTCCAGAATGTTGGCTGAAAACGGAAAGTCACGTTACTCACACCGCCGTCGTAACCGACGTCATGGATGAATACGTGCTCAAGGGTTGTCGTTGCATTCCAAAGGCGCAACGCATCGGTTGTGTCCGCCAATCCGAACTTCTCATACGTGAATACCTGCAGCCCCGGTGGCAAGTGTTCCGCGCCCCACCATTGGCGAAATTCCTCAGCCGTGATCCCGTCGCAAAAGATGATCGATTCACCGGGTGCGATCATCAGGGAGTTTGTAATCTCAACAGCCCGGTAGAATGTCATGCCTTTGTCAACAAACCGATAACCAAGGAGTCGCACCGCATTCGTATCGTAATTGGTTAACTCCCACCAGTCGGCGTAGGGACGCGCTGGCCATGCCATGATTTCCGTGATATAAAGCTCTGGCTTGCGCGTAACGGTGAGCTTCGCCGAGGCAGTACACGTCGCGAAGCGATTTGAAGCGACGACTGAATAATCGCCCGTATCGGCAAAGGTCACGGGACCGACTTGCAGACTCGAGCCTGTCTGGCCGGCGAGCGGCGACCCATTGAAATACCATTGATACGCACAAAGCGGATAGCCGCGCGTCACGACCCTAAACGTGGGTTGTTCATTCGTGGTAACCGTCAAATCACTCAAGCCGCTGATCAGCTCGCAAGGCCGGTCGTTCGTATTGACCATTAATTCTGCGACTCGACTTGTAACGACATTCAATCCATTGGTGATAACGACATAGTAAGAACCGGCCTCGACTGGAGTGACGTTGGCGACGGGCAGTAAACTGTTTGTCCCGTGGGGAATCTTCTCTCCATTAAAATACCATTGAAACCGCGGTCGCGGAAATCCGTAGGCCGCCGAGGAAAGCGTGACGCTCGTCCCGCCGTCAGCCACGGTATTCGTCGGTTCCAGATCAAACCACAGCGGGAGTGGATCGCAGTGTCTTCCCGGCGATCCAATGTCACGTCCTGTCGCGGTAGCGACAGATGCCTGATGACAAGTTCCCTCGCTGCTCGTCACTGGGAATTCTCCGGTTACAGGCGAATAGGTGAATGTGTAACCATCCGACGCGTTCGCCCACACAACACTATCGACGTAGTTATTGCTCCCGTCCCAAAGCTGTAAGGCATCGTTCGCGGGACCGAGGCCTGGAAACGGGTCGGCATTCGGCCTCGCAGGATCCGTTGCCGGGACAACAACAATTCTTACGCCGACAAGCCGGTCGGCGCCCCACCATTCGCGGAACTGTGATTCGTTGGTATAAAAGGCCAGATTTTCTCTGGAAAAAATGATGGATTCATGCGGCTGAATCACCAAACCGTGAAACGCGTCGCTTCTTGCGTTAATGATCGTGTTCAAGTCAGTAAACTTATAACCCTCTAAATCCACCTCGTTGGTGCCGAAATTCGTCAATTCCCAAAAGTCAGGGAAACGATGGCCAGCCTCATTGGTCCATGCATGCGGCATGACTTCGGTAATCGCCAGTTGCGCTCTGAGGTTTGCAGCCGGAAGGACCACTCCGCCGCAAAGCAGAAATACGCACAGGAAACTTCTCCTTCGCGATTTCATGGGTTATCCCCTTCGGCTTTCCGGTCGCTCGTGTCTGGGAAAGCTTTACCTACAACATTGATCGCGCCCTCGAGCGCCCTAATTTCTTCCTGCGGAACTGCAGCAAAGCTGGTATCTGTGCCACCGAACGCTTGAAGCAGGTTGCGGTCGGGAAAGCCAATCAAAGCCCGCTGCATTTCGCGCACCACCTCAGGGCGGAGGTGGCTTCCGGCCAGCCAAAACAAGCTGGTGCTCTGAAAGGTCATCAAGGGCGTCACGCTCTTGTAAAAGAGAGCGTCGCGGAG
>Ga0075428_100006111_pt1 | contig 13395 bp, 12 predicted proteins | sample RhiMetdeltSRZDD2_FD_75291 | JGI IMG/M metagenome (GOLD analysis project Ga0075428, IMG submission 75291) | Populus rhizosphere microbial communities from Tennessee, USA - Rhizosphere MetaG P. deltoides SRZDD2 | ecosystem: Host-associated > Plants > Roots > Rhizosphere > Soil | place: USA...
CCTGCGGCGGCGCCCGCCGCATCGCGGCCAGTAGCAGCGAACGAGAATGTGGCTGAAGAGGTGGCAGAGCAGGAACTCGCCGCCGCGGCAAATTATGGTCCTGTTGGACCCAGAGTTGTCAAAGGCAACGACACACGACAGAGCTCTGCGAGAGTGAGCATGGTTGGAACTGGAGGGCGGCCTCCCTCAGGCGGGAGGCCGACTCCTGGCTCGGTTCAACCTGCCACTCCTGCGCGACGACGAGCCAGGCCGCCGCAAAATCAACCCCAAGTTCGAGGGGATCATCCCCGTGCCATCCGCCGGGATCAGCCGAGAAGAGAATTCGAGGATGAGGGACCAACTCAAGTCGATCTTGAACCAGCCGGAGCAGGGTCGCGAGGGTCGGCGACGCCATCTGGCGGTGGCCCCAGCCAGGTTCCGGACACCGTCCAGGGCGAGATCTCCAAGACTGAATTTACTCGTCCGCCGGCCAGAACGCCCCAAGGTCAAACACCAAGAACGCCTTCCCCTGCCCCTCCCAAGGCTGAGCTGCCCGCGACGTCAGCGCCACCACGGCGAGCAGCAGAGAAGCCAGAAGGAGCAGCCAGCGCCGAGCGCAAGCCGCAGGAACCAACCATAGGGGCAGGGCCGGAACGGCGGGGTCCGGGAGGAGGAGCTGGGAGGCTCTACCAGGACGAGAGATTCCAAGAGGCACAAAAAGAATTGCAGTCCCTCGTGGATCAGATCAATCCGCTTCAGGGCACGCAAAATTGCGTCCCTGCCGCTCTAGCCATGGATGGGGCGTTAGCAACCGGAAAAGCTTCTGTAGCGCCTGTAACCCTGGAACGCACAGGAGTTGAAGAAGTGGCTACGAGATGGGGGAAACTAGAGGTCAAGCAGATCCAAGAGGTAGGTACCAGGCGGAGCGAGTTAGAAGCCCAGCTCGGCGGGAAGTTGAATCCAACCGGTGCCATCGGCCTGCAGCATGAACTGCTTCGGGCTGGGCACGGAGCTCGGGCGATCGCCGTGGACCGGAGTGACACGATTGGGCATGCGTACAATGTGGTTAACCGGCGAGGGATGCTGATCGCGGTGGATGCGCAATCACGAACCATTCGTCCATTCGACGAACTCTTTGCAGAGCTGAAGAAGGCTAACGACGATTGGACTATGATGTGGTACCGCACGGATAATCTGAAACGCAGCGGAACGAAGCGCTAATACTTTCGTCATCACTCGGCAGATCAATAAAGGAGCACACCATGCCAGGCGGTCTTCGTAACCAACCCAAAATCCTGCGCGGCGCGTTCGTGGAATACGGACTGACCACCCCGCCGCTTGTGGTGGGGTTTCAGTTCAACCCGCTGCAACTCTCGCGCAATCACACGCTCACCTTCTCGATGCCGGCGGAGGCACAGACGATGGGGAACGTCACCCTGAGAGATTTTCACCAACGTCAGGAGTTCAGCGATCTGAACAAGTTGCGCGAGGCGCAACAGGTCGGCATCAACCCGCAAACCCTGAGTTTTGACATTCGCCTGGACGCGACCGACAAACTGAATGAGGGCGACTCCATGACCGAGTTGTTCGGCATCGCCCCGCAACTGGCGACCCTGGAGCGCATGATGGAGCCTAAGAGCGAAGGTCTTATCGGCAAGGTCTTGGATAGGTTGCTGCCAGGCGAGTTCAGTTTCACCGGGAGCAAGAAACCGCCACTGATCCTTTTCATCTGGGGACGCAAACGCGTGCTGCCCGTGAACATCGACAGCATGCAGATTACCGAGACCGAGTTCAGCACAGACCTGGACCCTCTGCGCGCCACCATCGCCGTGAGCCTCACGGTAATCGAAGGACCGAACGCGGCCTATCTGTATTCTCAGGGAATGAGGAACACGCTGTCGGAGCTGCACCAGGCACGCCTGGCGACCAGCACGCTCCCTGGCATCTCACGTGTAGCGGGCAACGCATTCGCCGCCATCAAAAGTATCAACATTCGCAGGTAACTTACTATGTTTTCCTCTTTCTCGCGCTATCGCAAACTCCCGGACGTGGTAACGACTGACGCCAAAGGGCGCTCGCTCGCGTCGAAGGCGCTGCGACCCTTGCCGTCGGTGTCGGGCACATTTCAGCATACGGTTGCGGACGGCGACCGCCTGGATCACGTCGCCTTTCAGTATTATCAACAACCGACCAAGTGGTGGCGGATCAATGACGCCAATCCTGAGTTTCTCTCGCCGCAAGAGCTGCTCGGCAAGGAACCAGTTGTGACTGACCGCTTTCCAGTCACGTTCAACGGTCCCCAACCGCCCTGGGCAGCGTTGACTCGCAGCGTGACCGAACGCGCCGGCGTTGAAACAGTCACCGTCGTCGAAACTGTTCAACTTGTGCCGGAATCGCGCACGGTAGGCACTAAAACAGTCACGGTCCAGGCGGAGCGCTTCACGCGGGCCGTGGTGGTGACCTACAATCTGTTAAGCGTTACCGCCGATGCGATTCGCAACCTCATCACTGCTGCGGGTTTCGCCGTGGGGCAACCGGAACGCGCCTCGCGCGTGGGCCAACAGATCATCATTCCACAAGACAGTGTAGAATAAGGCAGAGCATCATGGCCCAGGAACGATTGATACTCATCACCTCGACAGGCGTGTTCAATCCCCCTAGAACGGAGCTCCTGAGCCTGGAAGTTGAACTGGACAACGAGTTAGCCGGCATGTTCAAACTTCGCCTGGCGACGCGGCTGCAGCCGAACGGCTCGTGGACGTATGTGGATGACGAGCGCTTTCAGGCGTGGAAGCCCCTGATCATTCGCGCGGGGTTTAACACGACCGAGGAGCTGATCTCCGGCTACATTACCCACATCAAGCCGGACTTCCAGCGCGACCCCGCGCACTGCACCGTGGAAATCTGGGGCATGGACCGCAGTGTGCTGATGGACCGCGAGGAGAAGCTGCTCGCCTGGCGACAAAAGACGGATAGCGCTATCGCTGCCGAGATCTTCAGATCGCACAATTTTATTCCGGACGTCGCCCTGACCCCGGTCAAGCATGACGAGACGGTGTCGACCATCATCCAGCGCGAGACCGACATGCAATTTCTCAAACGACTCGCGCTGAGAAACGGCTATGAATGTTACGTGGACGGGAACATCGGTTGCTTCAAACCGCCACGGCTGGAGGGGAACCCTCAACCTCTCCTGGCGGTCCACTGCGACGCGAGCGAAACCAACGTCAACTATTTCTCTTTGCAATTGAACGCGCTGACGCCGACGAATGTCGCCATGATGCAGGTGGACCGGCTCAACAAAAAAACTCGCGAAACCGCTGTCGACTCGAGCCTGCAGCCGGTACTGGGCAGGAGAGCCGCTTCAGAGATTTTACCTCCGCACGTACGTCCGCCTGGCCAGGTGTATGTCAGCGGCAATCCCACCACCGGACTAGCAGAAATGGACATCCTGTGTCAGGAGCTGTATCACCAGGCCGCGTGGTTTCTCAACGCGGAAGGCGAGATTGACGGCAATCACTATGCGCACGTCCTCAAACCGCACCAGACGGTCACGATCAAAGGCATCGGCGAGGCGTACAAGGGGGTGTACTACGTTACGCACGTCACCCACGTCTTTCGGGCGAGTGGCTACACGCAACTCTTTCGCGCCAAGCGTAACGCGCTCATGCCCACCGGCGCGGAAGACTTTACCAGGTTTACTCCCAAGCCAAACCCCTACTTATTCGATCCAGTACCGTACGCGTCCGAGCCACGTGAGACCAAGCCCAACCCGTACTAGCAGGAGGGGACAGTGGAGTTAGAAAAGGTCGTTGCTGACCTCATACAGAAAGTTGAACGGCGGTTCTATGGGAAGTATCGCGGTTTTGTCAAGAACAATCAGGACCCCAAACACCTTGGCCGCCTCACTCTTCAGGTCCCTAGCGTGTTAGGTGACGAGGTCACCGGATGGGCCATGCCCTGCACGCCGTATGGCGGCGAGAACAATCAAGGCTTCTTGTGCATCCCTGACGTTGGCGCCGGCGTCTGGGTGGAATTTGAGGAAGGCGACCTGGAATTCCCGATCTGGGTGGGAACCTTCTGGAGTGCGCCAGAGGGCCACAGCGAGATTCCCGCCCCCAATGAGCCTGACGGCAAGGAAGGCAAGAATGAGGCTAACGGCAAGGGAGGCAAGAACGAGCCAAAGCCGCCCACCCGCAAGATCATCAAGACGCAAAAAGGGCATACGATCCAGTTCGAAGATGCGGATGGCAAGGAAATGGTCACGATCGTCCAACGCATTAACCAGAACCTCTGTAACGTGATTACCCTGAAGAATGACGGCATCACCATCAGTTCGGCCGGCGACCTGAAGATCACCGGGCAGAATGTCACCATTGAAGCAAAGGGTAAATTCACGGCAATCGGCAATCCGATTCATCTGAACCCGTAAAGCAACTATGGAAACCTTATTTCCCACCGCTACAGGCTACGAGGGATTTTTCCTGGTCGGCTTTCGCAAGACGGATGGCGCGCTCACCCAGCGTACGGGGACCGCGGTTCTCAAGCGGACCTACGATGTGGACCCCGCGGCAGGGGTGTTAACACCGTCTCCGGATGCGTTGCCCGTCTTCTTACAAGACGCTCCGGATAACGTGGTCGAGAATAGCGATTTCTCAGGAGTCACGAATGGAGCGCCGACCGCGTGGCAGGGGGAGTCTGCCACGGTTGCCGTGGCATCAGGTCACGGCGTATCCGGCGACGCCCTAAAGGTCACTGGGACAGCAAGTGGCCGTGTCGTCCAGACCCTGACGTTCGACGAGCCACTCGGGGGGCGGCAGTTTGTTTTGAGCTTTTCGGCGAAATCCTCACCTGTTGGGAGCGCCATCCAAAACGTGCAACTGGAAGCGGACGGCAGCCCCCCGATTTGCGTCATCAATGCCAATGTCACCACCGCTATGACGCGCTTTTCGGCGAGTGGCGTGTGGCCGGCCACAGTGCAGGCCAAAGAGATGCGGCTGGTCTTACGCATGGCCGCCACTACCGCCGTTACGGTGTACTACGATCGTGTGCAGGTAGAAGAGCGCAATCACCTCACCCGGTGGGACGCCAAAACGATGCTGCGCTATGAGCACGACCTCGTTCCTTTCAAACTCCAGGGAGATGTGGTCGTACTTGGCTTTAGTGACATTGCCGGAGTCAACCGAGTCAAAGTGGACAACACCACCTGGTTTGAGGTCACGCTCTCGCTGAATGAGGGGCGTGCGAAGGCGCTGTGTGGCTGGGAGCCGCGCGGCGACACGCCGCGACTGGCCGGAAGCTTCTCATCGGACCCGAGCCATTATCCACCGCAATGGCCGGTCACCGACCCGGCTCGTGATCCGTTGCCGGCAGATTTTGATAACCGTTTCTACAATGGCTACTCGCGACAGGCCGCCCGGCTCCCTGCCATCCCCTATGTGCCGCGCGGGGCGGAAATTCGCATTGAGCGAGGAGCGGGGAATCTCTATCGCTTTCGTTTGGGTAACGAGACAGTCTCAGCGACAGTCTTTTCTCATAGCGGGTCCGGCCCGGACGAAGAGACCACGTGGAGCCGTACGGTGGTCACGATGCATCTCGATACCCTGGTGATCGAGCCCGAGCGTAATCGCTGTTACGCGGTGTGGCGTGGTGCCTGGTCTTTCGATGAAACCCCGGAAGACGGGTACCGTCGCCTGGTCGTAGAGGCGTCAGCATAAAGAAGGGTGCAAGCGATGGCAAAACCAATCGCCCCAGCCAAAGGAATCGCGTCTGCATTCCCAGATGTCTGCAAAACACAGGTAGGGCCGGCACAGGTCCCTCTTCCGTATCCCAATGTCGCCCAGTTGAGCCAGGCGAACAGCGTAACCAATGCGAGCGGCAAGGAAGTGCTGGTGGGACCAGGCGGCGATTATGTCCTGTTACTCGATGCGCAAGTCGACAGCAGCATCGGTGACGAAGCCGGTTCAATAGGGGGAGTGAAAAGCGGCGGCGTCAAAGGGCAGTGTCGCCTCGTACAGGCCAGTCAGAGTGTAATCTACGGGCCACAAGAGAAGGGGATTGTCCGCTTTCTCGATCGTACAGAACAAAACGACGGCAACGCACAAGGGATGGTGCTGAGCGCTTTCCCGCGTGTGTTGGTGGGGGATTAACATGGCAGAATCTGTGAACTTCACATTTCCGTTTGCCGTAACCAACACTGGACGCATCACCGCCAGCGGCGGCGATGACGCCATTCGCGGCAAGATCATTCAGGTGCTGTTTACCACGCCTGGAGAACGCGTCCACGTCCCCGATTTTGGCTGCGGTCTCTTTAACCTCGTCTTTGAGCCTAATGACCCCATTTTAGCCGCGACGATGGAGTTCACCGTGGGCCAGGCCCTGAGCCGCTGGCTCGAAGACGAGATCGTGGTCGAGGGCGTCAACGTCGAGGCGGACGAGGAAATGGCTACCATTCAGGTCGCGTATACCAAACGACAGGATCTTTCGCAGCAGGCGGTGCAGATTCACTTCCGTTAAATAAGGGGAGAACCGAACACATGGCGGAGCTACAACAAGTAAACGGACGAACGGTTATTGATTACATGGCGCGTGACGCCGGTAGCTTCCTGCGGTCCATGCGGGCGCAGATTCCAGAGAAGTTGCCGGAGTGGACCGATTTTGAATCGGAAGCCGACTTCGGTAATGTCCTGCTCGAACTCTTTGCCCACATGGGCGACATTCTCAGCTACTATCAGGACCGGGTCGCCAATGAGAGTTTTCTCGGCACGGCGCAAGAGCGCCGCAGCATCATCCAGCACTTGCGCCTGATTGGTTATACGCTTTCTACCGCGGCGCCAGCGGCGGCGGCGTTGACGGTGAGCGTCCCTGCTGACGTGACGGACGTCGTTACCATCCGTCGGGGCGACGCGTTCGCCAGCACAGGGCAGCGGGATAAGCCGAGTGTCCGCTTTGAGTATGCGCGCGAGCAACAACTGACCATCAAATTTGGCGAGATTCTCGTCGATCCCATAACCAACAGAAAGGTCTACGTCGGCATTCCCGTCGAAGAAGGGCGACTCATCAAAGAGGAAATTCTCGGGACGTCGCCAGGAACGCCCAATCAGCGCTACACGCTGGCGCACGAGAAGATCATCTTACGCGCGCTCGGCCAGGGGCAGACGGTGAATCGTGACATTATCCTGACCACCGAACTCGGCACGACGAAAGATGAATGGACCCTGCGAGAGAGCCTGGCGTTCAGCCGTGAGGGGCAGAAGGACTTTGCCGTTGAAATTGATGAAAATGACCGCGCCACGGTGATTTTCGGGGATGGAGTGCTAGGCGCGATTCCCACTTCCGGGTCCACGATCAAAGCGTCCTATCGCGTTGGCGGCGGTTCGCAGGGCAATGTCGCGGCCAACAGTATTGAGACGATTATCGAAGCCCAGCAATTGGCGCTCCTTGGCACCCAGGTCACCAATCCGAAAGCCGCGACCGGCGGCGCGGAACGAGAAAGCATTGAGCATGCGGTGTCTCACGCTCCGCAGGTGTTCCGCTCGCTCAAGCGCGCCGTCACCGCCCAGGATTACGAAGCCCTGGCGCTGGATCACAAAAGCGTTGGCAAGGTGCGGGCCGAAGGGACGAGCTGGAATGTCGTGACGCTGTATGTGGCGCCGGCAGGGGGCGGACACGTCAGCGACGCACTGGAAGCCGACCTCCTGGTCTACTTTGAAGATAAACGCCCCATCTCGACTATTATCGAGATCGAAGACGTCGATTATGTGCCGATCTTTGTGACCGCGCAAATTGGGGTGACCAGCTATTACGACAGCGAAGACGTGAAGGAGCGCGTACAACAAGCCGTGATCAAGCTGCTGGCGTTCGAGAACGTCGATTTTCGGCAGACCGTCTATCTCAGCAAATTCTATGAGGCCATCGAAACTCTTGACGGAGTGGAGTTCGTCAACGTCAGCGAGTTCCGTCGTGAGGGACAACCCGATGGCTCCGTCCAGCCCTTGGGAAAGATCGAACTGGGTGCGCACGAAATTCCGATCGTACCCGCTGATAACCCGGCCTATGCCGGTGGGCTGCGCGTGCAGCTTGCGGAGGGCAACTAATTATGCGTTTGCTTGATCTCGTTGCCGTTCCTCATCCGGCCGGGAATCGGATTGATCTTACCTGGAGACATCCAGCGCCCATCCAGTTCCCGGGCGTGCGCGTGGTGCGTCGTGAGGGCGCCTATCCGCTTTCCCCTACCCCGACGTCGCCCCAACAGGGGGTGGTCGTCGCCGACATTAACCCGACTGGGCCTGGTCAAAGTCTGGCGGTGGTGGTGACGATCGGAAGCTACGCCGCGACCGATACCGGCCTCAAAGGAGAAACCGTCTACTATTACGCCCTCTTTCCCTACCATGGGACTCCGCCGACCTACGACATCGACCGCCATAATCGAGTGAGCGCGATGGCGACGTCGCCCTACAACAGCGCCGGGCAGATGGCGGACCTCTTACCGACGCTGTACCACCGCTATGATACGGTAGCGACCAATGATGCCCACGTAGCGCTGGCGGACCGGGATAAAGGACAGTTGCGTCGTTTCCTCGACCTGCCTGGAGGTCAACTCGATCTGCTCTATAGTTTTGCCCGGGCGACGCGCGACCTGCATGACCTGGAAAAAGTCGACAGCCGTTTGCTTTTCCTGCTGGCGCAGTGGATCGGATGGCGGATTGATCAACGAATAGAGACCGATGCGCAACGGAATAACATCAGAAACGCTCCGCACCTGTACAAATCCATCGGCTTGATTCCGACGGTAGAAGCGACCGTCAAACGCCTCGTCGGCTGGGAGAGCCGCACCAAAGAGTTCGTGCACAACGTGTTTCGCTCGAACCAACCGGAACGGTTGAATTTGTGGATGCGCACCCAGAATGCTGCCGGGGTGTGGTCCACGCCGACAGCGCCACTGTCTCTCGATTTCGCCTACGAGGGCAGACCTGCCGCCTTCCGTGATCAGGGCGGAACTCTGTGGCTCTTCTATCACACGCTGAGAAAAGGACGCTGGAACATCTGGTTCAAAACCGTTCGCGACGGGCAGGACTGGACGCGCAGCGAACCGCTCACCAATCGTGCGATGATCGACAAGTATCCAACCGTGGCCCGGCAGGGGACGACGCTGCGGGTGTTCTGGAGCACCTATAATGAGGCGGATCAGCGCTGGCAGCTCAATGTCCGCACCCGCGCGAACAACCAGTGGTCGCCGGTGACGCCGTTTAGCCAGCTCGCGCCGTTTGCCGCTGCTGATACGCAACGCCGGCAGCCCTGGGCCGTGACGGAGACCAGCGGCATGTTGTGGTTATTCTGGTTGGAACTGGTGGGCCAGCAATGGCAGCTGCGCTACAACCGCTATGACGGTGTGAATTGGGCATTACCCATTGCTCCGGCTACGTTCCCTTTAGACACCGGAGCCGACCCGCGCGTCGAAGGTCCGCCGTTTGTCGTATTTCACCCGACCGATACTGCGCAGCCCCTATGGGTCTTTTGGGCGCGAACCGAACCCATCGGCACGTCTGGTCAACGGCGCTGGCGGATCGTGTACCGGGTCAAGGCCAGCCTGAACCCCAGCACGATGGACTGGAGCGCGACCCGTGCCCTGCCGCCAGGCCCAGCCGAGTCACAGGACCGCGAGCCGGCGGCGCTGGTCAAGACCAATGGCGATGTCGAACTCTTTTGGAGCGCCAATCGCAACGGCAGTTGGTCGATTTGGCGGGCAACGGTCAACCGCGCCACTCACGCCTGGGGGCCCGCGGAAATGCTGATCAACAGTCCTTACACGCAGTGCGACCCGCTGCCGATTTCCACCGCCGCCGGCACGATGCTGGTCTATCGCGCCAACGAAAGCGTGCCGTACACCAGCTCAGTGTATGGCGCGACGGAAACGGTGGATATGCGTTATGCCGGTTCCACGACAGTTGATGTGCGCAACACCGCCAAGCGCAATCTCAGGGGACAATTCGGCGACTTCCAAACCTATACGTCTGATGTCGGCAAGAATGGGGTACGGACCAACGACAATCGCTACGCTCGTGAGACCGTCGGGTTGTATGTCACGCCGGATACGACTGACCCGGCAGTGATTCAACGTAATCAAACTTTACTGCGCAACGCGTTGCGTGAGTTTCTACCGGCGCCGGTGCGCACGGTATTTGTGAAGGAAGAGTAGGGCCCGAGTTCGTCACAGTGAAAGACTCAGGAGAGAGCCACATGGGCAACTTTTCACGCAATACTTTTGATCCGACCAAGAATTATGTCGGCGTGCGGCTGCAACAGGGAGTGCCGTTGGTCGACGCGGACTGGAATGAGATGGATGACGCGATCCGCAACGAGATCTACACCGGCTTCACTCAACTCTTTCCCGATGGCATCCGGCCCGGCACACCGGACTTGCAGATTTCTCCAGGTTCGCCGCCGGCAAATAACGTGGCGATGGCGGCCGGCGCGATCCTGGTGGGTGGCTGTCCCCTGCGTGTGCCCGCGGCGGTCACCTACACCGCACAGCCCTGGTTCAACAACCCGGCCCGCGCCGCGCAGGATGGAGTTGCAGTCATCCCCCCTTTGACCACGCCCACGGATCGGAGGAGCGACCTTGTCTACCTGGACATCTGGGAGCGGGAAGTTGCGGAGTACCGAGGATAGCAATTTGATTAACCCTGCCATTGGCGTCGAGACCTGTGTGCGAGTGAAGCGGGACTTGGCTCTGCGCGTGGCTGAGGGCACCCGAACACTGCCGGCAGTTCCCGCTGGGCACTCTTTCGTGCCTCTGGCAGAGCTCACCCGTTCGGTCGGGCAAACCGATATTACGGCCGGGCAAATTTCCGATCTCCGGCCAAAGCTCTTCAACCTACGAGGAGCCCGGTCGCTTGCTTTTGCTCCGGCATTTTTCGCCGACGGCTCTGGAGCAAATCCCTGGTCTTTCTCTGTCTCAGGCGCACTCTGCACTGTGGCAAACGGAGTCGGGTTGCTGCCCCTGCCGCTGCCCGACGGCGCCACCTTGCTCTCGGTGCGCATTCAGGGGACCTCGGCAGAGGTCCACTTTGTGCTTCACCGCCTGGACCCGCCCGCCCCCGGTTCTAACCAGCTATTCAATGAGTCCTTCGTCGCCGGCGGAGGAAGTGGCGGAGTGTTTTTTGATCGCGTTTGCCCGGTCGCTACTCAGTTCAACGTCGTAGATAATAGCCGTCATAGCTATGTGCTGCGTGTACAGAATGGCTCTACCGCCATCACGCAGATCAGTCGAGTAACGGTGAACTACCGATACTAACGGAGAACTCCATGGGCAACTTTTCGCGCAATACTTTTGATCCACTGAAAAACTACGTCGGCGTGCGTCTTCAGCAAGGCGTGCCGGTGCTCGACGCGGATTGGAACGAACTCAACGACGTCACCCGGCAGGAACTCTACGACGCCTTCAGTTTGACCTTTAGCGATGGTATTCCACCAGGCGGCGCCGATTTTAAGGTTCTGAGTCGGCCAGAGCCGCCAGAGCCAAATGACTTCGATATTCTGGCAGGGGCGGCGCTGGTTCAGGGACGCTCAATTCGTGCGCGCAATAACCTGCGCTACTCCACCCAGCCGTGGACCAATCCGCAGCGCGCCGCGCGCGACGGTGTGGCGGTGATTCCGCCGCTCACCACCCCTCCGGGCCCTCCAGAAGGAGCCCCACCGCGAAGGGATCTCGTCTATTTGGATGTCTGGGAACGTGAGGTCGGCAGCACTGAGGATACGAACCTTGTGAACCCCGCGATTGGCGTTGAGACTGCCGTACGGCTCAAGCGGGACGTTGCGGTGCGGGTGGCGGAGGGAACCGAAACGCTGCCGCCTGCGCCGGCGGGCCATCTGTTTCTTCCTCTGGCGGTCCTGCGCCGTCCGCGCACTCAGGCGCAGATCACGGCGCAGCAGATCGAAGATCGCCGCCCCTTACTGCACAGCCCGCGAGGGTCCCGTGAGACTTCCTTCTTACCGGCCTTTTTGCCGGTTAGTCTCCCTAGTGGTACGCCATACCCAGAGTGGAAGATAAAGTTTACGATGGTCTTCCAGGGTCCTTTTCCGGCTCCTTTTAGAGTTCCTAAGTTCCACGCTTCGAAGTCCAATGACGTAGGAGCTTTTGGTGTTCTCCCCCTGATCTTACCCGACGGGGCTTTTCTGACCCACCTGAATATTCGCGGGGCGATAGGCGGTATCAACGGCGAACTGCAGTGCCAGCTTCTGCGTATCCGCCACCCAGTCTTTGAAGACTTCTCCGCGGTTGACAGCTTGCGTACAGAGACGATCCGGGCTCTGACAGAGACCCATGTTTTTGATAACACGTATACCCTCTCCTCCGATGATCTGACGAAGCTTCTGGTTGATAATAGCCGCTACTACTATGCCTTGTATGCGGAAGCCTCTACGCAGGGCGTGTCGTATGGCGTTAGCATTCACGGGATTTCGCTCCGTTATACGTAGCGAGGAGGAAAACGATGGAGGAGAGAACAATGCCTGTTGATCAGCCAGTTGTGCAGCAACAGACGGTGACGGTCCCACAGGGCTATAACGGCATCGTGGTTCGCCTTCAGGGCCACACCTGGGTGTCGGTGTCGACTGACACGCACCAACTGGTCCATAACCAGAGCCCTGATCCAGTGATCGCCTTTTCTCTGGCGCCCGGGACCTACGTTGTGCGTACCGATGGAACGATCGAGAGCCTAGCGACGGAGAGTTTTCGCCAAGAGCCATCGTTGTTCGAACAGTTACGGCAAGGAACACCAGCGTTCCTCGCGCTAACTTCCGATGCGCCAGATCGACACGTCGTGGATGGCATAGGCGAAGTGACCGCTGATGGCACCTCGTACTGCACCATTGCAGTACAGAAGATGGATCTAAACGGCGTCGCTGTGAGCGAGAGCGAGCATAAAGATGAGCTCTTCCTGCGCACCACCGGGGGCGTCATCATGGATGACAAAGGCGAGCAGCGCATCCGGTCTCTCACCCTGCAGTCCGGGCGTGCGGCTTTCCGTCTAATCTCAGAGCTGAGCCCCAAAATTGTAACTGTCTCTGTCTTCAGCCGTGACCCTCTCTTGTCCAAAGCAGAGATTCAGATTGAATTTGTATAGGCGTGAGGATGAATCTAGTGAGTCTAGAGTAGGGTACTCCATGTAATGCTTGTCTGACGCTTCAGTGGCATTGTGGACCCAACATGCCTACTGATTCGCGGAGGTCAACAGCCTGATAGTCAGGGATTGCCCCGGGCTCCTGCACGCAGCTTATTCCTCCTGCATGCTCGCATAGTCACGCAGAGCTGCCAGCACGGCCGCGGCATCATCCAGGCGATGCTGAAACCGCAGGCCCTCGGCGATCAGTTCCTGGACCATCTGGCTCTCCAGTGGGGTCATAGCCGTGGCC
>Ga0075428_100006112_pt1 | contig 13394 bp, 9 predicted proteins | sample RhiMetdeltSRZDD2_FD_75291 | JGI IMG/M metagenome (GOLD analysis project Ga0075428, IMG submission 75291) | Populus rhizosphere microbial communities from Tennessee, USA - Rhizosphere MetaG P. deltoides SRZDD2 | ecosystem: Host-associated > Plants > Roots > Rhizosphere > Soil | place: USA...
GGACGTGCTGTCGTCGCAGGCGAATATCGCCGGCTACAAGGCGGTCCTGCTCGCCGCGAATGAGTACGGGCGATTCATGCCGATGCTGATGACGGCCGCGGGGACCGTGAAGGCAGCCCGCGTGCTGATCCTCGGCGCCGGCGTCGCGGGACTCCAGGCCATCGCCACGGCCAGGCGGCTCGGCGCAGTGGTCGAAGCGTTTGACGTGCGCCCTGCCGTCAAGGAACAGGTCGAGTCGCTCGGTGCAAAGTTCATCGAGGTGCCGACGACGGATGCAGACAGGACGCCCGCGGAGACGGCCGGCGGCTACGCGCGTGAAATGAGCGACGCCTACCGGCAGCGCCAGGCCGCGTTGATCGACGAACGTGCCCGTGCCAACGACATCATCATCACGACGGCGCTTGTTCCCGGCCGGCCCGCGCCGGTCCTCCTGCGCGAGGACACACTCAGGCACATGAGACCGGGCTCGGTGATCGTCGACCTCGCCGTCGAGCAGGGCGGCAACTGTCCGCTGACCGAGCGCGACCGCGTCGTCGCGAAACATGGCGTGAAGCTGGTGGGCTACTCCAACCTGCCTTCCCTGGTAGCGGCCGACGCCAGCGCGCTGTACGCGCGCAACCTGGTTGCGTTTCTTGCGCTCCTCGCCGACCCGGCCACCGGCGAGCGCCGGATCGATCGGGCCGACGACATCATCAGCGCCACGCTCGTCTGCACCGACGGCGCGCCCGTGCGCACCAGGGAGGCGTCGATCGCATGACCGGCGCCGTCGACCCCGTCATCATCAACGTCACCGTCTTCGTCCTGGCCGTGTTCGTCGGCTACCAGGTCGTCTGGAACGTCACTCCCGCGCTGCACACGCCGCTCATGAGCGTCACCAACGCCATCAGCTCGGTGATCATGGTGGGCGCCATTCTCGCGGCAGGCGCCGGGTCGTCGGGGCCCGGGGGCATCCTTGGCGCGATCGCCGTGGGCCTCGTCGCCATCAACACCTTCGGCGGCTTCATGGTCACCCACCGCATGCTCGCCATGTTCCGGAAGAAGGACGAGGCGCGCCGCAAGTAGCTGAAACAGGATGTCCGCCAACCAGATCGCCATCTCCTATCTCGTCGCCAGTGTGCTCTTCATCCTGGCGCTCAAGGATCTGTCGCACCCGCGTACCGCCAGGCGCGGCAACCTGTTCGGCATCGTCGGAATGGCGATGGCGGTGGCGACGACGCTGGTGATCACGAAGCGGATCGACATACCGCTTGGCATGATGGCGGCGGGCGGCATCATCGGCATCATCATCGCCAACCGCGTACAGATGACGCAGATGCCAGAGCTGGTTGCGGCCATGCACTCGCTCGTCGGACTCGCCGCGGTGATGATCGCCGTCGCCATCCTCAACGACCCGATAGCCTTCAACGTCGTCTATCCGATTCCGCGCGGCAATCGCGTCGAGCTGTTCATCGGCACCGTCGTCGGCGCCATCACCTTTTCAGGATCGGTGGTCGCCTTCGGCAAGCTCGCAGGGCTTGGCCGGTACGGACGGATCTTTTCGAGCGCGCCAGTCACCTATCCGGCGCAGCACTGGATCAACCTCGCGCTTGCGCTCGTGATGATTTATTACGGCGTCCTGTTCGTGAACGAAATCCCCGGTCAGCAGTGGCCGGCGTTCATGTACATGACGGGGATAGCGTTCCTGCTGGGCGTCCTGATCATCATCCCGATTGGCGGCGCCGACATGCCGGTGGTGATTTCGATGCTGAACAGCTATTCAGGGTGGGCCGCCGCCGGCATCGGCTTTTCCCTCAACAACTCGATGCTCATCATTGCCGGATCGCTGGTGGGGTCCTCAGGCGCGATCCTGTCCTACATCATGTGCCGCGCGATGAACCGGTCGTTCTTCAGCGTCATCCTCGGCGGGTTCGGCGGCGCGGAGGGCACTGTTGCCAAGGGGGCTGCGCAAACGACTGTCAAGTCGGGATCGCCCGAAGACGTTGCCTTCCTGCTCGGCAACGCCGAGAGCGTCATCATCGTTCCCGGCTACGGGCTCGCCGTCGGGCGGGCGCAGCACGCCGTCAAGGAGATGGCGGAGAAACTCACGGCAAAGGGCGTGAGCGTGCGCTACGCCATCCACCCGGTGGCAGGACGCATGCCGGGGCACATGAACGTGCTGCTTGCCGAGGCCGAGGTGCCCTACGACCAGGTCGTCGAGATGGAGGACATCAACAGTGACTTCGGCTCGACCGACGTCGCATTCGTCCTCGGCGCCAATGACGTGGTGAATCCGCTGGCCGAGCAGCCCGGCAGCCCGATCTACGGCATGCCGATCCTCGAGGCCCACAAGGCTCGGACCGTGCTGGTCAACAAGCGATCCATGGCGGCCGGCTACGCCGGCATCGACAATCCGCTCTTCTACATGGATCGAACCATGATGGTCTTCGGCGACGCGAAAAAGGTCGTCGAGGAGATCGTCAAGGCGCTGGACTAGGCGTGCCGGTCCTCGGTGCGATCGCGCTACATCAACACTCGAATGATGTCTGAGCGCGTAATGATGAAGGTCTTCTCTGTTTTGAAATCCCTGACCAGGACCGCCGGACTCTCTGGGGTAATCATCGTCGAGAGCAGTTCCACCGGCGTCGAGATATCGGCGAACGGGAACGCCGGCTGCATGATCGCCTCCAGCGGCTTCCGCTTGATATCGGGGTCCCGGATAAATTCGTTGTAGAGGTGCGATTCGTTGAGCGATCCGACGACGCGGCCGTCGCGCGTCACGGAGATCTGCGAGAAATCGTGGTCGCTCATCACGCGGATGGCTTCCTCGACCGGCCGGGCCGCCTCGAGCGCGTAGAGCTCCCCCGACACCTTCAGCGCCACCAGGTCCCGCGCGGTCATGCCGGTGACCTCGAGGAACCCTTTCGCCCGCATCCACTCGTCGTTGTACATCTTCGCGAGGTAGCGCGATCCGTGGTCGTGAAAGACGACGACCACCACGTCGTCCTTGCTGAAGTGATCCTTGAGCTGCAGCAGGCCCGCCATCGCCGAACCGGCGGAGTTGCCGGCGAATATGCCCTCTTCGCGCGTGATGCGGCGCGTCATGATGGCGGCGTCCTTGTCGGTCACTTTCTCGAAGTGGTCGATGATGCCGAAGTCGACGTTGGCGGGCAGGAAGTCCTCGCCGATCCCCTCGGTGATGTACGGGTAGATCTCGTTCTTGTCGAAGATCCCGGTTTCCTTGTACTTCTTGAACACCGATCCGTAGGTGTCGATGCCCCAGACCTTGATTTTCGGGTTCCGCTCCTTGAGGTAGCGGCCGACGCCGGTGATGGTTCCGCCGGTGCCGACGCCCGAGACGAGGTGCGTGACCCGTCCGCCGGTCTGCTCCCAGATCTCGGGTCCGGTCTGCTCGTAGTGCGCGGCCGTGTTGGAGAGGTTGTCGTACTGGTTGGCTTTCCAGGAGTTGGGAATTTCGCGCTCGAGCCGCGACGACACCGAATAGTAGGAGCGCGGATCTTCCGGATCGACGTCGGTGGGACAGACGATGACTTCTGCCCCGAACGCCTTCAGCGCGTCGATCTTTTCCTTCGACTGCTTGTCGGTTGTCGTGAAGATGCATTTGTAGCCTTTCACGACCGCGACGATGGCCAGACCCATGCCGGTATTGCCCGACGTGCCCTCGATGATCGTTCCCCCCGGCTTCAGCAGACCCGCCTTCTCGGCGTCCTCGATCATCCGTACCGCCATCCGATCCTTGATCGAGTTGCCGGGATTGAAGGTCTCGACTTTGGCGAAGACGGTGGCGTCGATCACGCCCCTGGTGATCGAGTTGATCCGTACCATCGGCGTGTTGCCGATGGCGTCTAGGATACTGTCGCAGATGGCCTGGCCTGGCGGGTTCGACACGGGTAGATCTTATCCGTACATGAAAAAGGGCGCGGTCACCCCGCGCCCTTGTCCGGGTCATACGCGGATCTAGCCGCCGATCTTCAGGTTGCTGTGCACGGTCTTGACGCCGTCGGTGCTGCGGGCCAGCGTCATGGCGCGGTCCGCTTCGGCCTTCGAGCTCACGTTGCCGTTGAGCGTCACCATGCCGTTGCTGGTGTCGACGTCGATGCGCAGCCCCTTGACCGTCGTGTCGGCCAGGAACTTCGCCTTCACCGCCGAGGTGATGGCGGCATCGGTAATCGCCGCGCCGGTCTTGTCCGCGATCTCGCCGGCCTTGGCCTTCGCTTCGCGGCTCTCCTCCTTGATTTCAGCACCGGCGCTGCGCGCCGCTGAGGCCGCCTTATCGTCGATATTGGTATCGACGTCGACATCCACGTCATTGTCGCGGGTGCCGGCCGTGGCGGCGGCTTCACCGACGCGAATCTGATCGATCACGTCGCGCACGCCATCGGTCCCGCGTGCGATGGTAATCGCCTGTTCCTTCGCCGCCGTGTTCTCGACGGTTCCGCTCAGGGTCACCACGCCGTTGCGCGTATCGACGTCCACCTGGTACGCCTTCACGGTGTCGTCGGCCGCGAGCTTGGTTTTCACATTGGTCGTAATTCCCGCGTCGGTCTGCGCGCACGCGACAGTCAAAATCGCGGCGGCCAGTACTGCGGCACATCTCTGCAGCATCACAATCCTCCTGATGAGTTGCACTACTCCCCTTGGTATAGCGAGCATCGCGCGTACCAGAAGCGGGAACGGCAGAGCGCGAAACGAGCCCTGCTGCAGAAATTGATATCAGGGGCGGCGGCGTCGGGCTTTTTGACGAGGTCGGAAATGGCGGGAAGACGCCGGTTCGCCGGGGCGTGGGTTCGACGGTGCGGCGGTGCGGGGATGCGACGGTGCGGCGGTGCCGGGCTGTTGCCCGGTGCGCCTCTGCACCTTTACCCGGGCGCGAGCGCGCTCTTCGGCCTTGCGCGAGCGGATCGCCGCGATGCGCTCGGCGATGGGAATCTCGAGTTTGGCCTGCGGCCTCGCGCGATAGTCGAAATCGGGGAGGGTGACGCGCGGGAGCGATTTCCCGATTGCGCGTTCGATCGCTCTGAGGTCGCCCTCCTCGTCAGGCGCGACGAACGTGAAGGCGTCGCCGGTCAACTCGGCGCGCCCGGTGCGGCCGACCCGGTGAATGTAGTCGTCCGGGACGGCAGGAACGTCGAAGTTCACCACATGGCTCAGCGCCTCGACATCGATGCCGCGGGCGGCGATGTCGGTCGCCACGAGCACGCGATACTTTCCGCTCTTGAAGCCCGCCAGCGCTTCGGTCCGCTGCGCCTGCGACCGGTTGCCGTGGATCCGCGCCGCGTTCAGCCGATGACGTACCAGCAGATCGGCAAGCCGGTTGGCCCGGTGCTTGGTGCGAGTGAACACGAGCGCTTCCTTCAGGATCCCGCGCTCCAGCAACTCCACCAGCAGCGGCCCCTTCAGATCCTGCGGCACCGGGTACACAGCCTGCGCGATCCCGACTGCCGGCGCCGCCTGGCGCTGCATGCTGATCTGCACGGGGTTCTTCAGCATCTCCGACGCGAGCTTGGCGATCGGCGCCGGCATCGTCGCGCTGAACAGCAGCGTCTGGCGCCGCACCGGGATGTGGCGCAGGACGCGGCGGATGTCAGGCAGAAAACCCATGTCGAGCATCCGATCGGCTTCGTCCAGCACCAGATACTCGACGCCATCGAGCTTCGCGTACGACGAGCGGAAGTGATCCAGCAGCCGCCCCGGCGTGGCCACGATCACGTCGACGCCGCTGCGGAAGGCATGTTCCTGCGGACCCATGCCGACGCCGCCGTAAACCGCCGCGCCGGTGACCGGCGTGTGGACCGCCAGCGCATTCAGATCCTCGACAATCTGCGCCGCCAGCTCGCGCGTCGGCGTGATTACCAGTCCCCGCGTCGTGCGCCGCGGCCGGTCGATCAACTGATGAATGATGGGCAGCAGGAACGCCGCGGTCTTGCCGCTGCCGGTCTGCGCGCACGCGAGCAGATCGCGCCCGGCCATGGCGGGCGGAATCGCCTCCGACTGGATCGGCGTCGGGCGGGCGAAGCCCAGTTCGCGAATGGCCTTCAGCAGAGCTGGATGGAGCTTGAGCGACGAGAACGGCATCAACCGATCTTAGTCGCGAACATCGAATCTGAACACGAACTGAGAAGCGAGAAGGAAGAGTGAACGACCCGTTCGTCGTTCAGTGCGTCATCGCGTAGACGATGTAGTTGACACCGAGGCGGTAGGCGTCGTTGGTGGGGTCGCTGCCGTAGAGCCCTTCGGCCGACCACTCCCAGTAGTCGCCGAGGTCGTTGTTGTAGTTCGCAATCGCAATCATGCGGCGCGAAGGGTCGTTGTTCTCGAACATGCCGTAAAACGCCGGCGGCCCGTTGTAGTTCGGGTGCGGAACCTCCAGGTGCCGGATGCCGAAGAAGGATTGGAAGACCGGCGAGCTGACGTCCAGCCGGATGAAGTCGTGGTCGGGCAGCGCCTGCTTCATCTGCGTCCGCAGGTTGCGCATGTGCCCGTCGCCCTCGAAGTCGTCGAAGATGATGAACCCGCCTTTCAAGAGGTAGTCGCGAAGATTCTTGGCTTCGTCCTCGTGCGTGATCCAGAAGCCCGGCTCCGACATGTAGATGATCGGGTTGTCGAAGATCCGCGGATCGTCCAGGTCGAGGATGTTGGTGGCGTCGACCCGAACGCGGGCGTTGGTGATGTAATCGACGATCGCCGTCAGGTTTCGATCCGCCGTCGGGTAGTCGTGCTCCCAGCCACCGCCGCCGAAGAAGCCGCGCGCGAGCCCGCGGCCGCTGTTGTTGTAGCGAATCCGCGTGAATACGTAGTGACTGTCGTACTCCGCCGTGATCGTCTGGCGCAGCTGCTGCCGCCCGAACTGGCCGGCCGCCAGGACCGGCAGGGCGAGGAGGATGACGACCAAGATGCCGACAAAGGGTCGCATGGTCAGTGGGTCATCGCGTAGACGATGTAGTTGACTCCCAGCCGGTAGGCATCATTGGTCGGGTCCGGATTGAAGAGCCCTTCCGCCGACCACTCCCAGTACTCCGCCAGGTCGTTGTTGTAGTTGGCCAGTGCCATCATCCGCCGCGACGGATCGTTGTTCTCGAAGATCGCGCGATAACTGGGGATCACCTGCACCAGCGGGTGCGGGACATCCAGCTTCTGGATGTCGAAGAAGGAATGGAAGATCGGATGGTCGACGGTCAGCGTAATCCAGTGGTGATCGGGCAGCGCCCGCGCCATCTGCGCGGCCATGTTCTGCCACTGGTAGTCCCCCTCGAAGTCGTCGAAGATGATGAAGCCGCCCTTCCGGAGATACTTCCCGAGGTTTTCCGCCTGGCTGGCTGACGTCGTCCAGAAGCCCGGCTCCGAGACGTAGAGAATCGGGTTCTCGAAGATGCCCTCGTCGTCCAGATCGAAGACGTTGGTCCCGTCGAGCCGCACCCGCATGTTGGTGATGTAATCGAGGATGGCCGAGAAGTTCGTATCCCCGTTCGGGTAGTCGTGGTTCCAGCTGTTGTTGCGATAGCGGACGCGCGAAAACGCGAAATGGCTGTTGTACTCGACCGTCGATGTCCTCTGATATGACTGGCGCCGGAACTGTCCCGATGCGAGGAGTGGCAGCGCGAGGAGCGCGACGAGCAGCACGGCAACGGCCGGTCTGATGCGCATTGGAGGCCTCAGTGGGTCAAGGCGTACAAGATCACGTTAATGCCGACGGCATAGCCGTCGGGCGAGAACTGATAGAAGAAGCGCGGGTCCTCCCCTTCGCGCTCCCACGCGTCCGAGATGTCGGTGTTGTGCGTCATCAGCACCATCACGTTGCCGTGGTGATCGATCACGCCCTGGACGGTCGGGGTCGTGCTGTCCGATCCGCGCTCCGATGTGCCGCCGCCGCTGGTCCGCCAGAACTGGATCGACGGGATCTGCGGCAGCGACTTCACCTCGAACATCGACCGGAAGATCGGGTGGTCGAGCGGAATGTCCTCGACCGGATACTCCGACGGCGGCAGCACGCGCGCGAGCTGCAGGAGCCAGTTCTGCATCGCGTAGCTGCCCCAGTAGTCGTCCACCCACAGGAAGCCGCCCTTCAACAGGAACGCGCGCAGCCCCTGCACTTCTGCCTCGGTCAGCGATGCGGTGCCGACGTCCTCCATGTGGAGGTACGGGCACTGGTAGAGGAAGTCTTCGGTTAGGCGCACGACGAGATGCTCCGGCCGGCCGTTGCTGTCCTTGCTGACGCGGGTCTTGGTGAGTTCCGACAGGCGGATGGAAAAATTCAGCTCTGCGTCGGGGTAGTCGGTCGACCACCCCTGCCCGCCGGCTTCGCGGCGGCCGCTGGTGTATGCCGCACGGCAGAAATTGAAGCCGTGGCCGAAGCTCTCGGCCTTCGCATACTTCATGGGATAGCCGCGGGGACCGAAGCGGCCGAAGCCGCCGCCGAACTGCGCGGCCGCAGCGCTGGCAAGGCAGAACACCAGCGCGACGGCCCCGAACACGCGTTTCATCTGCCAGTCCTGCCGAGCGACCGGTAGTACTCCTGCACCAGCTTCCGGAACTCTTCGGGCACTTCATCCGAGCCGGAGAGGACGATGGTGTTGGCGGCTTCCGACTGCCGCCGGAGGCCGAATTCGAAGCGCTTGAGCCCTTCGGCGATCGTGGACTGCAGGCGCGCCAGCTCCTGGACGTTCTGATAAACGCGTGGATCGTCCAGCTGGCGAAGCGCGCGCAGGATCTCGTCGAGGTCGCGCGGATCGATGTTCTCCGCCGCAAGATCGCGACGCAGCGCCTGCAGATCGCCCGTGTACTGCCGCACTTCGCCGCGAAGCTGGCGAACGTCTTCCTCGGTCAGGCGCCAGTTGCGATAGTCCCATCCACCGCCCCAGCCGCCGCCCCAGTTGGCGCCGCCCCATGCGCCGCCGTTGAAGCCGTTGCCGAAGTTGCCATTGTTGAAGTCACCGCCACGGCCGCCGGCCTGCTGGCCGTCACCGCCGCCGCCGGAGCCGTCGGCCTGGCCCTGGCCCTGACCTTCGCCCTGGCCCTGACCCTGACCCTGGCCTTCCGAGCCCTGCTGGCCCTGACCCTGCTGCCCCTGACCCTGCTGCCCTTGACCCTGCTGACCCTGACCGTTCTGGGCCTGCTGCTGCCCCTGCTGGCCCTGCCCCTGTCCCTGCTGTTGGCCCTGGCGACCCTGCTGCCCCTGCTGCTGACCGCGCTCGCGCGTGCGCTCCTGCAGCGACTCGGCCGCGCGCGCGAGCCGGCGCGCGCGCTCGAGCGCGTTCTCCATCTTGTTGGCGTTCTCTGTGCCCTGGCCCAGCGCGCCAGCGGCCTCGCCAAGGCGCTTCCTCATTTCGTCGATGCCGCCGGCGATATCATTTTCGGCGGCGTCCACCGTCTGCGGCGTGGCCCCCCGGTTGACGAGGTTCTGCGAATAGCGCAGCTTGTCGGCCAGCCGGTTGTCGCGGATCGATCCCGCAGCCTCGGCCATCTTGCGCGACGCGCCGCGCTCGGTCGCGGCGGAATCGCGGGCCGCGCGATCGAGCTGCTGTTCGAGCGCGTTCAGCTTTTCCTCGAGATCCGTCTTCTGCTCGTTGACCTTACCGGCCTGCTCGCGGCGGGTCGCGTTGTTCGGCAATGCCGCCACCTGCCGCGCATCGCCGGCGATCTCCTCCTGCTGGCGGGCGATTTCGTCCGCTTCGCGGATGGCATCTTTGACGTCGCGTTCGGCGCGGCCCGCCTGGTTCTGCTGCAGCCGGCGCTCGGTCTCCTTCAAGCGCTCGAGCGCTGCCGCCGCCTGGGCCGCAGCGTTGGCGTCGCCGCCGGCGGCGGCGCGCCGCATCGCATCCGCCGCCTGCTGCATCTGCCGCGCCGCTTCCTGCAGATCAGGACGATTCTCTTCGCGGGCGAGGCGCTCGAGGCGCCGCGCCGCTTCTTCCGCCTGCTCCGCCAGCGCGCGTTGCTGTGCGGCACCGCCGGACGACCCGCTGCTGCTGCCCTGTTCGAGCGCACGGAGCCGCTGCCGCGCGGCCTCCTGCTCCTGACGCCGCGCCAGTTCCTTCAGCTTCTCGAGCAGCTCGTCAACCTCGCGGTCGCCGCTCTGCTGCTGCGCCTGGCTGGCGGTCTCATAGCGGTTGGCCATCTTTTCGAGCTCCTGCTCGAAAATCTCGGCCAGCTCCTGCTGCTGCGCGCTTCCGCCGCCTCCGCCGCCGCCCCCGCCCTGCTGCTGGACGCTGATCTGAGTCTCGTATTCCTCTTCCGCCTTCTGGAGGATCTGCAGCGCCTTATGTTCGGGCGGCAGCGCACCGTCAGGACTGATGGCCGCAAGCTTGGTTTCGGCCTCTTTCATGGCCTCTACTGCCTGTGGCAGCAGCTCGGCAATCTTTTCAAATGCCGGATCGCGCTGCACGAGCTGGCTGTTCATGCGCGTCAGCAGGCCTTCGACCTGCTCGCGCAGCCGCGACTGCGACAGGCCGACGACCGTGGAGCTCTCCCGCACCTTCGCCGGCGTGTTCTTCTTTCGATCGCGCTGCACGTTGAAGGTCGCCGAGATGATCTGGCGCTGCTGCTCCGACAGCGCTTCCACCTGGCCGCCACCGCCGCCACCACCCCCGCCTCCGCCACCGGCGCCCGACTGTGCCTGACGGAAGTCCTTGTTGAACGGGCGGATGCGCAGGAAGTACAGGTCGCTCGACGCGGACTGGTTCTGGCCGCCGGAGTTGTCGAGCGCGCGCGCGTAGTACGACACGGCGTCGCCCGGCTCGACATTCAATTCCTCGAGATAGAAAGTATGGCCGGCCGTCACCTCGGGTAGACGGTTGCGGCCGCCGAACAGCTTCACCGCCTTCTCCGGTCCGCCGTTGACTGAGTAGACGAGCTCGAGATCGCGTACGCCGAAGTCGTCCTCGGCCTGCGCCTCGACGAACACCTCTTCGATCGCCGACGCGGACGTATCGCGCCCGGGCTTGGCAAACCTGACGGTCGGCGCCTGGTCGGTGAGCACGTCGATCGTGTACTGCGGCGACGCCGCGGTCCGCTCACCCGACGGCGCATCGAGCTCGATGCGGTAGAAGCCGTCGGCGTTGGCCGTGAACGCGGCGGTCAGCGATCCATCCGCCTGCGCCGTCAGCGCGGCCGAGTCCTTGTCGTTCAGCGCCACGCGCCCGGCGCGGGTCTTCATCGTCGGGAACACACGGAGCCGCACCTCGGTGCCCTTCAGCACCGCGATGTCGCCGCCGTCTTCGATCTTCTGCGGTTCGAGCCCGGTGTACGCCGGGAAGTGATATTCGAGCTCCAGGCGATCGACGTAGGGCACGTCGACGATCGTCAACTTATAGACCGCCGAGCGCACGTTGTCGGCCTCGACGAAGTATTCGAGCGCCGCGCCGACATCGAACAGGATGCCTTCGTAGCGGCCGTCGTCGCCACGCACCAGCGAGAGTGCCTCGAACGTGCCGGTGGGCGTCCGTTTGACCATCAGCGAGGCGTCCTCGGCGTCGAACCCGGCGAGCGTAGCGGTAACTGTCTGGTCCGCGCCTTTCGGGACGTTGGCATTGCCCGGCTGCACTTCAATCCGGTACGGCGCCGCCGCCTCGACGCTGCGCTGCACGAGCAGGATCGCCGAGAGAGCATTCCTGACGAAGGCGGGGCCGAGCAGCACGATCAGCGCGGCAGCCACGGCGAGGCCCGCGAGCGCCACACCCCAGCGCCGGAGCGGCTCTTCCTCGACACGGCGGGCGGCGTTGGTCGAGGCGCACGCCTCGAGCGCCTGCTCGACGAGGCGGCGAATCAGGACCGCCGACTCCGGATCCGCGCCCTCGCGGCTCGCTTCGACGGCGCTCACCAGCGTCGCCTGCAGCGACGGCTCATGTTCCTCGAGATACAGGGCAACCTGTTCGTCCGTGACGCGGCGCCGCAGCGGGCGCACCAGGAAGTAATAGATGGACGCGAGGATCGCCGCGGCCAGAAGCACGCGCGCCCCGATGATCGAGACCGGGCTGAACCGCGCCCACTCCATCGCGTAGGCGGCGAGCAGGAACAGCGCCACCGACACGCCGGCGGCCCACGCCGCGCCCCGCAGCGCCAGCTTCATGCGCCAGCGCGCGCGGACCTCCCTGATGATCTGTTGAAGACTGGTCGGAGGGGTTGAGCGGCGCCGCAGGTACTCCGTGTACTCGAGCATGATGCCCTCAGAATACGCCCATCTCTGGGCAGAGGATTACTGGTTATTCTGCTCGTGAATTACGCCGGCCGCTCCGTTGTCGCGGCCGGAAAATCCCGCTCGAAGGCCTGTTGTCAGTATTACCCGCATCTGTCCGGACGCCCCATTAAGTTTTCGACAACCGGTTCGATATCAACGTATCCGCGCCAAGGACCAGGATCCCGATGCACAGCAGGTACCACCAGAGCCGCTGCGAGCGCTCCTGGGCGTCGGGTGGCAGCGGCACGCCGGCCGCGGCCCTCGGCCCGCCGTCCTCCCCGCCGATGGCTGCCGCAACAATCTCCTTGGGATCCATCGTCGTCAGGTCCGATTCCGCCGAATCGACATTGCTGGCCACCACGGCCGTCACGCCCTCACCGGCGCGCGTCCGCAGTTCGTAAAAGCCCTGCTCGGTCAGTTCCAGCACTTCCCCGCCCTCGTCATCGACCGGCACCTGGCGGCCTGACGGCGTGATCACGACGCCGTTCAACGGCTGAGAGCCGGAGGCGCCAAACGAGGCGTCAAGCACCTGACCGACGGTCGACCAGGGCGCCGGTTCGGCATACGCGGACAGGTGGCGCACGGAGCGGTGCACGAACGGGAGGAAGACCGGCTTGAGCGGGAAGTCGCTCCACGCCAGATCGAGCGACGATGTCCAGAGCAGCACGCGGCCCGTGCCGGTGCGCCGTTCGAGCAGCGCGGGCGCGCCGGCATCGAACCGCGCCAGGATCTGCGCCATCGGCGACGGCGTCACGGCGCGGTAGCCGTAGATGCGCGCGGCGGCGAAGTCGCCGCTGCGCGGCGCGCGGAACGGCTCGAACACCGGGTGGCCGTACTCGAGGGCGCCGATGCGCGCGGCGTCGCCGCGCGTCCGGTCGACCGGCGCCTGCACCGCCGCAGGCAGGATGTCGACGTCCTGCGGCCACGACGCGCGCGGCCCCAGCGCCACGAACAGGCCGCCGCCCATCTCGACGAATCGCGCCAGCCGCCGCCCGAGCGCGGCGGGGACTGCGATGTCGTTCAGCACCACCGTCGATGCGCGGCGCAGGTCGTCGTCCGAAACCGTGTCCGGCTGCTTGACGAGCGTCTCGAAGCGAGGCGCCTCGCCGATCGAAAGGGCCCGCGTCAGGTAGAGCGCCGCGCTGCCCGTGCCTCCGCGATCGACGACGATCACGCGGACCGGCTGCGTCGGCGCGAGCACGAAGTTGAAGACGTTGTCAGCCGCGAG
>Ga0075428_100006114_pt1 | contig 13394 bp, 10 predicted proteins | sample RhiMetdeltSRZDD2_FD_75291 | JGI IMG/M metagenome (GOLD analysis project Ga0075428, IMG submission 75291) | Populus rhizosphere microbial communities from Tennessee, USA - Rhizosphere MetaG P. deltoides SRZDD2 | ecosystem: Host-associated > Plants > Roots > Rhizosphere > Soil | place: USA...
ACCGCTTCCGCGCTCGATGCCGCCTGCGCGCGGCATGCCGGTCCGCGCCCCGGTGCGCTGGTCGTGCGCACCTCGCGCGGCGGTGACGCGCCGCAGCGCGCCTACGAAGGGCCGGCGCCCGCGCCGTATCTCTCGCGGCAGGCGGCCGCATGGCTCGTCGAGTGCGGGATCGAAACGCTGGTTCTCGACCTGCCATCGGCGGATCGCGCGGCCGACGGCGGACGGCTGACGGCGCACCGCATCTTCTTCGGCTTGCCGCCCGGCTCGCGCGATGCGGCCGCGGCGCGCCGGCCGGGCGCGACGATCACGGAGCTTGCCTGGGTTGCGCCGGGCATCGAGGACGGCTGGTACATCCTCGACCTGCAGATCCCGCCGTTCCTCGCCGACGCGGCGCCGTCGCGGCCGCTGCTCTACCCGGTGCGGGCCGAGTGAGCGCGGACCTCTCGCTCGAGGCCGCGCGCGCACGCGATGCAGCCGACCCTGCGAGTGCGTGGCGCGCCGAGTTCCATTTTCCGCGCCGGCCGGACGGCGACGAGGTTCTGTACCTCTGCGGCAACTCGCTCGGCCTGCAGCCCCGCAAGGCACGGGTGGACGTGCTCGCCTTCCTCGACGAATGGCAGCAACTCGGCGTGCTTGGCTATCACGATTCCGACGCAGACTGGCTGAACCTGCACGAGCGCCTCGCGCCAACGGTCGCGGCGCTCGCGGGTGCCGATCGCTCCGAAGTCGTCGTGATGAACTCGCTTACGATCAACCTGCACCTTCTGATGGCGAGCTTCTACCGACCGACGCGCGAGCGGCACGTCATCCTCATCGAGCAGGGCGCGTTTCCATCGGACCGCTACGCCGTCGCTTCGCAGATCGGTTGGCACGGCGGCGATCCGGCCGCGTCGCTCGTGCAAGTCGGGCCGCGCGCCGGCGAACAGCTCCTGCGGCACGAGGACCTCCTCGCCGAAATCGAGCGGCAGGGTCCGCGACTCGCCCTCGTGCTGCTGCCGGGCGTGCAGTACCTGACCGGCCAGCGCCTCGACATCGCGGAACTTGCCGACGCCGCGCACCGCGTGGGCGCGGTTGCCGGCTTCGACCTCGCGCATGCCATCGGGAACTTGCCGCTCGACCTGCATGGCTGGAACGCGGACTTCGCGGCATGGTGCTCGTACAAGTACCTGAATGGCGGCCCCGGCGCGACGGCCGGCGCCTTCGTCCACGAGCGGCACTTCGGTCATGCCGCGCCCCGACTCTCGGGCTGGTGGGGCAACGACCTCGAGTCGCGCTTTGACATGGCCGAGCAGTTCAGTCCTTATCGCGGCGCCGCCGGGTGGCAGGTTAGCAACCATCCACTGCTCGGCATGGTGCCGCTCCAGGCCTCGTTCGCGCAGTTCGCAAGAGCCGGATTGACGGCTCTGCGCGAACGCTCGAAAGCGCTCACCGGGTGGCTGGAACAGCTGCTGGATGCCCGCCTCGGTGAGCGCATCGAGATCCTCACGCCACGCGATCCTGAGGCACGCGGCGCGCAGCTTTCGGTGCGCCTGCGTGGGACGCGCGGCGGCGGCCGAGCCCTCTTTGACCGCCTGCTCGCCGGGGGTCTCACCTGCGACTGGCGCGAGCCCGACGTGATCCGGCTCGCCCCTGCTCCGCTCTACAACTCTTATGTGGATTGCTGGCGGGCGGTGGGCCTGATCGAGGCCGAGCTTGACTCCGCACGAGCCTAGGACGGCGCCCTGCTCAGGCGCGGCAGCCCCCCGGTAGACGGGGCTGAGGCGGCCAGAAGGAGGCGGATCAGCCGGGACTGCCCGTGCCGCGACGCCTGGCCGGCCGGAATCAATGAATCCACCAACTTCTCCGGTCGAGCGCCGTATTTGGTAAATTGAAACACCATTGCCGGGCCGTCCAAGGCCCAACTAAGGGGAGAGGCAAGATGGCATCCACGGATCAGAGTTCACCCAAGACCACGATCTGGCTGGTCGTCGTCGGCATCGTCGTGCTGGCCGGTGTGGCCTATGTGGCCGACATTTACCCGCCCGCCGACAAATCCCTGACAGGCTCGGTCGTTCCAGCGGAGCGTTACAGGGCCGAGACGTCGGCAACCAGCTCGAGCCGCCAGGTCCTGGGCGACGAGGCTGTTGCACAGTTCATGCAGACCGACCTGTACCGGCAGATCGTGTCGGATAGGAAATTGGCTGCGGTATTCGCCTCCGACGGGTTCAAACAGGCGCTCGCCAGCGACGGCTTCAAGAACGCGATGGCCAATGACCAGTTCCGCGGCGCACTCGCCAGCGACGGCTTCAAGCAGGCGCTCGCCAGCGACGGCTTCAAGAATGCGATGGCCAGCGACCAATTCCGCGGCGCACTCGCCAGTGACCAGTTCCGTGGCGCGCTCGCCAGCGACGGCTTCAAGAACGCGATGGCCAATGACCAGTTCCGTGGCGCGCTCGCCAGCGACCAGTTCCGTAGTGCGCTCGCCAGCGATGGCTTCAAGAACGCGATGGCCAACGACCAGTTCCGCGGCGCACTCGCCAGCGACCAGTTCCGCGGCGCGCTCGCCAGCGACCAGTTCCGTGGGGCACTCGCCAGCGACCAGTTCCGGCAGACACTCGCGAGCGACAACTTCAAGCAGGCCCTCGCCAGCGACAACTTTAAGCAGGTCATGGCCAACGACCAGTTCCGTAGTGCGCTCGCCAGCGACCAGTTCCGCTCGGCGCTCGCCAGCGACGGCTTCAAGAACGCGATGGCCAATGACCAGTTCCGCGGCGCACTGGCCAGCGACCAGTTCCGTGGGGCGCTCGCCAGCGACGGCTTCAAGAACGCGATGGCCAGCGACCAGTTCCGCGGCGCGCTCGCCAGCGACCAGTTCCGTGGGGCACTCGCCAGCGACCAGTTCCGCTCGGCGCTCGCCAGCGACGGCTTCAAGCAGGCCATGGCCAGCGACCAGTTCCGTGGGGCACTCGCCAGCGACCAGTTCCGCTCGGCGCTCGCCAGCGACCAGTTCCGTAGTGCGCTCGCCAGCGACAGCTTCAAGCAGGCACTCGCCAGCGACGGCTTCAAGCAGGCCATGGCCAGCGACCAGTTCCGTAGTGCGCTCGCCAGCGACCAGTTCCGCCAGGCACTCGCCAACGACGCGATGAAGGCCGCCTCACAGTCAAGATAGCCGGCTAACGTTGGAATGCTGAAGCTCACAGGGCCGCCTGCGCACGCGCCGGCGGCCCTTTCTTCGCCAGGCATCATCGCAAGCCTGTGGCTCGCCGCGTTGCTGGCTGCCCAGCCGGCCCGCGCCGCTTCTTTCGTGCTGGACGAGCTCGACACCGACGATCTCCAGCTGCTTTACCTCGATCCCTTCCAGACCTACCTGACGCCGCTCGTAGCCACCAGTTTCCATAACTCCCTGCAGTTCCAGAAGCGCGTCTTCGAATGGACGCCGTCCGAAAGGACGATGGTGCTGATGAACGACCTCGCAGACTACGGAAATGCGAGCGCCGGCTCCGCACCCCACAACGGCATCATCGTGTACGTTGCTCCCCCGAGCCGTACGCTGGAGACGATGCCGAGCAGCGAGCGCATGTACTCGCTGATGAACCACGAGACCGTGCATGTCGCCAACGGGGACGTCGCCAACTCACGGGACCGGCACTGGCGGAAGTTCTTCGGCGGCAAGCCCGCTGCGTCGCAGGAACACCCTGAGTCGATACTCTACAACTACCTCACGGTGCCGCGACTCAGCGCACCGCGCTGGTACTTCGAGGGTGCGGCGACGTTCATGGAGACCTGGATGGCAGGAGGCATCGGCCGCGCCCAGGGGGCTTTCGACGAAATGGTGTTCCGCGCGATGGTCCGCGACGACGCACATTTCTACAGCAACCTCGGCCTGGTATCCAAGGGCGTCTCCACGGATTTTCAGACCGTCACCAATGCCTACCTGTACGGCACCCGGTTCGACACCTACCTCGCGTACACCTATTCGCCGGAGTCCGTCCTCGAATGGCTGAAGCGCGGCGAAGGGAGCGAGGCGTATTACTCGCGCCAGTTCGCCCAGGTATTCGGCAAGCCGCTCGAAACCGCGTGGGACGAGTGGATCGCATGGGAGCATGGATTCCAGGAGGCTAACCTGCGCTCAGTGCGCGAGCATCCCGTCACGAGCGGCCGCCGCGTCACGCGCCAGGCGCTCGGCTCCGTATCGCGCTCCTTCTACGACGCGAAGTCGGACTCGCTGATCGGCGCCTTCCAGTATCCCGGCGTCGTCGCCTACGCCGGCGTGGTGTCGATGAAGGACGGCAGCATCCGCAAGCTCGTCGACATGAAGGGGCCGATGAAGTTTCGCGTATCGTCGACCGCCTTCGACCCGGCCAGCCGGACGCTCTTCTACACCGACGACAACTACGATTCCTGGCGGGACCTGATGGCGGTGGATGTCGACACCGGCCATGCGCGCATGCTGCTCAAGGACGCGCGCATCGGCGACATCTGCTTCGACGAGTCGGACCGCTCACTGTGGGGACTGCGCACCCTCAACGGCTACGTGACGCTGGTGCGCATCCCGTTCCCATACACCGAGTGGAACCAGGTCTACACCTGGCCCTATGGTGACGTGCCCTTCGAACTCGACGTGTCGGCGGACGGCTCCCTGCTGTCCATGTCCATCGGGACGATCGACGGCAAGCAGCTTCTGAACGTGTTTCGCAGGGCAGACCTCGAGGCCGGCAAAGTGGAGCCTATTGCCCGCCAGGATTTTGGCCAGGCCATTCCCGAGGGCTTCGTCTTCACGCGCGATGGCCGGTACCTGTACGGCAGCTCCTACTACACGGGCGTTTCCAACATATTCCGCTTCGAGCCCGGAACGGGCGAGCTCGAGGCCGTCAGCAACGCGGAGACCGGTTTCTTCCGCCCGATCCCGATGGCGGAAGGCACGCTGGTCGTGCAGGAATACATGGGCGACGGCTTCGCGCCGACGGTCATCGATCCGAAGCCGCTGGAAGACGTCAGCGCCATCACCTTTCTCGGCGCGCAGCTCGCAAGCAGGCACCCGATCGTCAAGGAGTGGGTCGTCGGCCCGCCCGGGAACGTAGACCTCGAGCCGATGATCACGCACCGGGGCAAGTACCGGCCGATGCGCGAGCTCGAGTACGGCGACGGCTATCCCGTCGTCGAGGGGTACAAGGATTCCGTCGCGCTCGGTTATCACATGCGCTTCGCCGACCCCGCCCAGCTGAACCGATTCGATATTTCCGCCAGCTACTCGGTGGACGACTCGCTGCCCTCGGGAGAGAAGCCCCACGTCAACCTGCGGTACGAGACGCCCATGTGGCGCTGGGAGTACTGGCACAACGGGGCGTTTTTCTACGACCTTTTCGGACCCACCAAGCGAAGTCGCAAGGGCGATGCGTTCCTGGGCGAGTACAAGAAAGCGCTCATCTTCGACGATCCGCGCAGGCTCGACCTGTCGGTTCTCGGAGCCTATTTCACGGGGCTCGACACGCTGCCGCTCAACCAGAACGTGCCCACCGACTTCAGCGACATCGTCTCGGGCGAAACCAAGCTCGAGTACACGGACACACGCAGCTCGCAGGGTTCCGTGGACCATGAAAAGGGCTACCGCTGGGCGCTCGCGGCCAACGTCGACCAGGCCGGGGGCGACACGGTGTCAAGGTACCGTGGCGGCTTCGATTTCGGCTTTGCGCTTCCGCTCCGGAACTCGTCCGTCTGGCTGTACAACTCCGCCGGTGTCGCCAATGGCAACCGCGACAACAGCCTGGCGAGCTTCTACTTCGGCGGATTCGGCAACAACTATGTCGACGATGGCGAGGTCAAGCGTTATCGGGAGTACGACAGTTTCCCGGGGTTCGAGATCGACGCGCTCGCCGGTCGCGACTTCGGCAAGAGCGTGCTGGAGCTGAATCTTCCCCCGGTCCGGTTCGAGGAAATCGGATCTCCGGGATTCTTCCTGGACTGGGCACGGCCGGCCATCTTCGTGGGCGCGCTTGCGGCCAGGCCGGCCGACGGGTCCGGGCGTCGGACCGTTTACAACGCCGGCACGCAGGTCGACCTTCGGTTCACGGTGATGAGCCGCTTGAACATGACGCTGTCGTTCGGGTACGCGGCCGGCTTCGAGGATGGCCGCAAGCTCGACGAAGAGTGGATGCTGTCGCTCAAGATTCTCTAGGTCGTACGCCTCTTCAGCCGCCGGACGTAGGTATCGTGAACGCGAGTCCGCGATATCCCGCCGATTTTCTCACGATTGGCCTTGAGGCCAAGCAGGTAGTAGAGGAAGGCGCAGCCTCCGCCGACCAATGCCAGCATCGTCGTGACGAGGCCCTGAGCAGCAGCAAGGTTGAACGCCGCGTGGTAGGCGCCTGCGAGGACGAGGCCCTCGAACATCTTGGCCTCGTGGTACAGGCTCTCGCGCCGGAACAGGAAGACCTTGTGCAACAGCCGATACAGGCGTCCCCTTCCGCCATGGCCGCGCCGGACCTCCTCGGCCGAGAAGTGCGCCAGCCCGTAGAAATAGCCGAGGATGCCGGAGGCGACCGCGTGCATCAGCACGGTCAGCACCGAGCGCAGCAGCAACGTCGGGGTGTCGCCCTCCGCCAGCAGCCGGGGAAAGTACAGGAGCACGTTTTCCGCGAAGGCGAAAGCCAGCCCCACGATGATGGAGAACTCGATTGAGTCGTTGATCGAGCGGATGCTGTCGTCGTCGGTGAAGCGGACGATCAGGTGCTTCGAATACTCCTCGGCAAAGGCCAGGAAGATCAGGCTGAATGCCGCAACCGGCAGCCCGAGCCAGTGAAATATCGAGATGAACACGGTGAGGAACAGGCCGACCCCGACGAAGTTCAGCGGCTCTTCGTAGAGGCCCGTGAACAGCTCGACCGCGGCCGAGCCGGACTGGCGGACGAACGCGATGACCGACCAGACGGACAGACCGGCCAGCACCAGGATGTTGGCGTACCACGCGACTTCGACGTAGGCCGGAGCGGAACGGATCGCACCCGCCAGCGGCAGATCGGGACTGACGCTCCCTGCGGCCCACGAAAGGAATGGAAGCGCGAAAAACGCAAGCGATGCCCCGTGTACGAACTTGATCCAGCGGTTCTCGTGAAGCAGGTAGATCAGGTGCACGAGCGCGACGACCAGGAGCGTGCTGATCGCGGTCACCGCGAAGGTCACGTACACCTGCATGAAGTCCAGGATCCGCAAGGTCAGGCTGTCCTGTTCGACGAGATCGAGCTCGAACGGAAGGCTGAATATCGTAGAAATCGAGCTCAACTCTCCGCCGCCGCCGCCGGTCGCGAAGCCCGTGCCGGCATTGACCGACACGAGGACGAGCACGGCAGCCAGGGTCGCGACCGCGATGTTGGCGACGGTGCGCGCGGACAGCTGTTCCAGCAGGAACATGAACAGGGAGAAAACCACGAGGAAATGGAACACGTCCGTGAGCGGTGCGGCCAGCGCGCCCAGGCCCTCGCTCAGCTGCTGATAACTCAAGGTTGCCGCCAGGAGCAGGCAGGCCGCGAGCAGCAGCGCGCCGAAACGCAGTGAATGCTGCCGGATGCGGCGCGCAATCATGTGGAACAGCTTGAACACGCCGACCAGCACCAGCGCGACAGCCGCCAGGAAGGCCAGGAGCCCGAGCGCCTGCCGCATCGAGTATCCGCTGACGCCTTGCGCCGCTACGGCTTCGTAGGTCTTGAGCTGGATTCCCAGACCCGCCATGAACAGCAGGAGCGGCACCACGGCCAGGGTCCCGAGCAGGAAGGTCACGACGACCAGCTGGCGGGACTCGGGATTGCGCGAGACGAAGAACCAGCCCCATACCACTGAGGGGATCATGGCGACCCCGACAGCCTGCAGGAATGTCGACATTGTCACGAGTCTGGGCGCCCCCTGTACGCCGGCCGGATCGCTTTCCGGGCCCCGCTGCGCTTGTCGCATGCCGCGGACCGAGGCTACAGTGGCCCGTCAAGCCGGCCACCGCCGCACGCCGCCACGGGGATGGTAAGGGATTTGGGCCACTGGGGAGCAGGATCGGGCAGCGCGGGGCGCTCGCCCAAGTCCTGCCAACCTGCGGGGCCCTTACGTGTATTGCATATGGGAGAGAACGTCGACGCGGCGAGGGTCCGTGCCTGCCTGGCGGGCGATTCCGACGCATTCGCCGGACTCGTGGCGGAGTATGAGAAGCCCGTTTACAACCTCGCGCTCAGGATGCTGCGCGACACGGAGGAGGCCCGCGACATCGCCCAGACGGTCTTCCTGAAGGCCTGGCAGAACCTCTCGACCTATGACCCGAAATACAAGTTCTACAGCTGGATCTACCGCATTGCGATCAACGAATCGCTCAACGTCCTGCGCGCGCGCACCCGCGGCATGGAGTCGGTCGACGAGCGCCTTCCGGCGGAGGACGCCGGCCCGTCCGATCTCCTGGACGGCGAACAAGTCCGCGGCGTGGTGCTCGACGCAATCGACCGCCTCAAGCCGGAGCATCGTGCCGTGATCGTGCTGAAGTACTTCGTCGAACGTGATTACGAGGACATGGCCGAGATCCTCGGCATTGACGCGAAGACGGTGAAGTCGCGCCTGTACACGGCGAGGCAGCTCCTCAAGGACCGGCTCGCAACGCGTGGCGTCGTATGACGATCGGGAACGACCGGCTCCACGAATTGATCCAGGCGGACCTCGACGGTGCGATTTCCGCCGCCGAACGGGCCGAGCTCGCGCGCCTCCTGTTGCAGGATCCCGACGCCCGCCGGCTGCATGGCCAGCTGCAGCGCACCGATCGGCTGCTGCGCGACATACCTGCGGATGAGCCGCCGGCTGGGCTCCGCGACGCCGTGATCGCCGGTTCCGCGCGGCGGGGCGTGGCGGCGGGCCGCTGGAACCGGCTCTCGACGTACCGCATCGCCGCTGCTTTCGTGGGCGGTCTCCTCGTCGTGGGCATCGCCTATTTCCTGGGCGACGGAAGCCCGCCGGGCAGGGAGCTCCAGGGCTCGGTGAGCGCCAGCAAGGATCTGGCCGCCGCCACAGTGACTGAGCCTCGCGCGTCGCTGCAGGCCGAAGGCTTCGAAGTCGAGGCCTCGCTCCACCGCGACGGCGACAGGCTGCGCCTCGAGCTTGCGTCGTCGGCCGCGAGGCCGGGCGAGCTCGCCGTGAAGATCGATCCGGCAGCGACTTGGCTCGCGGGAAGCGCCGACGACGTGTCACTCGCCGGCAAGCGCGACGAGGTCACGGTCCGGTTGCCTGCCGGCCGTCACGTCAGCGTGCTGGACTTTTCCGGCGCTTCGCCGCTCCGCCTCGAGCTCCGCGCCGAAGGCCGCGTGATTGCAGAAGCGCGGCTCTCCGTCAGCGAGCCCTGAGGAGCGTCACGAAGCTGAACGGCGCGGAGTGCCTTTCGTCCGCGGCGTGCTCGACCCGCGAGACCTCGCGCCAGTCGCGACGGTCGAATCCCGCGAGCAGCACGTCGCCTTCGGGCGCTGCATGCACTTCGGTGAGCTCGAGCCGGCCAACGATGGGCCAGGCCAGCGAGAAGATCTCCGCACCCCCGATCACGAACAGCGTCGCCTCGCCCGCCTGCGCGCGCGCCTCTTCCAGCGAGTGAAAGGACTCGGCGCCGGTCGCACTCCAGCCGCGGTTGCGCGTGAGCACGAAGTTGCGCCGGCCCGGCAGCGCCTTGCCGATCGAGTCCCAGGTCTTGCGGCCCATCAGCACGGCATGCCCCATGGTGAGCGCCTTGAATTGCTTCAGGTCGTCCGGGAGGCGCCAGGGCAGGCCGTTGTCGCGGCCGATCACGCCGTTGTCCGCCATCGCGACGATCGCGACCGCGTCGCGGGCCACGCGACGGCCTCAGACCGCGACGGGCGCGCGGATTGCGGCCTGCGGCTCGTAGCCGAGGAACTGGAAATCCTCGTAGCGGTAGTCGGCGACGTCCGCCGGACGCCGCAGCAGCGCGAGCGTCGGCAGGGCCAGGGGCTCGCGCGCGAGCTGCTCGTCCGCCTGCGCGAGATGGTTGAGGTACAGGTGGCAGTCGCCGCCGGTCCAGACGAGGTCGCCGACCGAGAGGTCCACCTGCTGCGCGAGGATGTGCGTCAGCAGCGCGTACGAGGCGATATTGAACGGCACGCCGAGGAAGATGTCGGCGCTGCGCTGGTACACCTGGCAGGAGAGTTTCCGGTCCGCAACATGAAACTGGACAAAACAGTGGCAGGGCGCGAGCGCCATCTGCTCGAGCTCGCCGACGTTCCAGGCGCTCACGATGATCCGTCGCGAGTCGGGATCGGTGCGCAGCTGCTGGATGACGCGCGCGATCTGGTCCACGTGGCGCCCGTCGGCGGTCGCCCAGGCGCGCCACTGCCGTCCGTAGACCGGGCCGAGCTCGCCCCGCCCGTCCGCCCACTCGTTCCAGATCCTGACGCCTTTCTCCTGCAGCGAGCGGACGTTCGTCTCGCCGCGCAGGAACCAGAGGAGCTCCTCGACCACGGACTTCACGTGGACGCGCTTCGTGGTGACGAGCGGGAAGCCGTCTGCAAGGGAAAAGCGCAGCTGCGCGCCGAAGATCGAGAGCGTGCCCGTGCCGGTGCGGTCCGTCTTGCGGGCACCGCGCTCGCGGATGTGGCGCATCAGGTCGAGATAGGCATGCATCTCAGGAGTAATTCCCGGAGGGCTGGCGACGAGTGTACGCCCATCCGAGCATCGCAAGGCCGACGAGGAGCACCGGCAGCGACAGGAGCTGTCCCATGGTCAGCCAGCCGAAAGCGAGGTAGCCGATGTTCGCGTCCGGCACGCGGACGAACTCGACCGAGAACCGGAACAGGCCGTACAGCGCGAGGAAGAGTCCCGCAGGCGCAAGGCGCCAGCGCGGCTTCGACGTGAACCACCACAGGATCACGAACATCACGACGCCCTCGAGCGCCGCTTCGTAAAGCTGCGACGGATGCAGGACCTGGCCATTGACCAGCATGCCCCATGGCAGGTCCGTCGGCTTGCCCCAGAGTTCGCCATTGATGAAGTTGCCGATGCGCCCTGCGCAGAGGCCGATTGCCGGCAATGGCGCGGTGAAATCGAAGACGTCGGCGACCTGGCGGCCACGTCGCCTCGCGAAGAGCGCGACGGCGACCATGACTCCGACGAGTCCGCCATGGAAGGACATGCCACCCTGCCACACCCGGACGATGTTGAGCGGGTCCTCGCGGATCGTGTCGAAGCCATAGACCAGGATCCAGCCGAGCCGGCCGCCGACGATCACGCCGACCGCCGCGAAGAAAATGAGGTCGTCGACGTCCACTGCCTTCCAGGTCGTGCCCGGCATCGCGGCGCGGCGGCGCGCGAGCCACCAGCCGGCGACGAAGCCGATGACGTACATGAGGCCGTACCAGTGGACCTGCACCGGGCCGATCGCGAATGCGATCGGGTCGATCTCGGGATACGCGATCATCCGACGGTCACGCGAAACAGGAATGCTCGCAGGTAGCGCGTTTCCGCGATCGCAGGGTGCACCGGATGGTCCGGCGACTGTGCGCCGACAGCGACCAGCTGTGCGAAGCGGTCCTGGCGGCGCGCAGCGCGCTGAACCGCGTCGACGAGTTCGCCGGGCGCGAGGTGGTACGAGCAGGAGCAGGACATCAGGAGTCCGTCGCGGTCGATGAGTTGCAGGGCGAGCTGGTTGATGCGCCGGTACGCCGCAACGCCCTTCGGATGGTCCTTCTTGCGCTTGATGAAGGCCGGCGGGTCCACGACGACGATGTCGAAGCGCCTGCGGTCGGCGGCGAGCGCCTCGAGCGTCTCGAATGCATCCCCTTCGAGGAGCTCCGCCTCGAGACCTCCTGCATCGGCCGTCGCCGAGGCCGCCTCGAGCGCTCCCTGCGAGGAGTCGACGCAGGTCACTGACGCGGCACCCGCGCGCATTGCCTGCAACCCGAAGGCGCCGGCGTAGCTGAAGACATCGAGCACTCGCGCGCCAGCCGAGTGGCGCGCGACAAGCGCACGGTTCGCCGCCTGGTCGAAGTACCAGCCGGTTTTCTGGCCCGCCGCGAGCGGCACGCGGAAATTCACGCCTCCCTCGGGCACCTCGACGTAGTCGGGCACCGTGCCGAACGCCGTCGACACGCGGCGATCGAGCCCTTCGAGCTCGCGCATCGGCGAATCGTTTTTCCAGAGCAGGGCCTTCGGCGCGACGACCTTGACGAGCGCCTGCTCGATCTCGCCCTTCATCGCTTCGATGCCCGCCGTGCTGGCCTGCGCGACCAGCACGTCGCCGTAGCGGTCGACTACGAGGCCGGGCAGCAGGTCGCCCTCGCCGTAGACGAGGCGATAGAACGGCGCGGCGTGGAATCGCCTGCGGAGCTCAAGCGCGACCTTGAGCCGGTGGACCAGCAGCGACTTGCCCGGCGGGTGGTCCGGATCGCGGCTGAGCAGGCGGGCGCTGATGAGCGTCTTCGGGTTGACGTAGGCGTAGCCGAGGAAGCGGTCGGCGCTCGAGCGCACCTGCACGACTTCGCCGGGTGCGAACGCGGTGAGCGGCGTCGCTTCGACGTCGACCTCGTTCGAGAAGATCCAGAGGTGTCCCGCATGCAGGCGCCGTTCCTCCCTCGGCTTCAGCGCAAGCGGAGGCGGGCTCATTGCCGCAGCGGCGGCGGGCTCGGGGATGCTCGACATGCGGGGACGCAGCGCGGTGGCTATAGTGTGCGCAATTCTAACCGACCGCGGCGGCGTCCATGCACGGCGAGCCACCCGCGGGGCCGCGCAACCGGCTCGCGGAAGAATCGAGCCCTTATCTCCTGCAGCACGCGGCGAACCCGGTCGACTGGTATCCCTGGGGACCGGACGCGATCGCGAAGGCGCGGGAGCTCGACCGGCCGATCCTCCTGTCAATCGGCTATTCCGCCTGCCACTGGTGCCACGTGATGGCGCACGAGTCCTTCGAGGACGAAGCGACCGCGGCCGTCATGAATCGCCTCTTCGTCAACGTGAAGGTTGACCGCGAGGAGCGTCCCGACCTCGACAAGGTCTACCAGATCGCGCACCAGCTCCTCACGCAGCGCGGCGGCGGCTGGCCGCTCACGATGTTCCTCGCGCCCGACGATCTCACCCCGTTCTTCGGCGGCACGTACTTTCCGGACAGCCCGCGCTACGGCATGCCGGCCTTCGCGGATCTCCTCGAGCGCGTTGCCGGCTTCTACCGCGACGAGCGTGCGAGCGTGACATCGCAGAACGCGGCGCTGCGTGGCGTGTTCGGCGAGCTGCTTCCACCGCCCGCGAAAGCGGGCGAGGTGCCGACGCGCGAGCCGCTCGAGCGCGCGCGTCAGCAGCTCGCGATGACCTTCGATCCGCGCCATGGCGGCTTCGGCCCCGCGCCGAAGTTCCCGCACGCAACCTCGATCGAATTCCTGCTGCGCGCCTGGCAGGCGACGACG
>Ga0075428_100006115_pt1 | contig 13393 bp, 9 predicted proteins | sample RhiMetdeltSRZDD2_FD_75291 | JGI IMG/M metagenome (GOLD analysis project Ga0075428, IMG submission 75291) | Populus rhizosphere microbial communities from Tennessee, USA - Rhizosphere MetaG P. deltoides SRZDD2 | ecosystem: Host-associated > Plants > Roots > Rhizosphere > Soil | place: USA...
CGATCTCGCGGGTGCGCTCGGTCACCGCGACCAGCATGATGTTCATGATCCCGATCCCGGCGACGATCAGCGCGATGATGCCGATCACGAAGCCCGCGACCTTCACCCCCATGCTCATCTTGTTGAACTCGGTGATCAGGCTGGAGCTGCTGTAGAAGTCGAAGTTGTCCTCTTCGCCGGCCCGCACCCCGCGCGCCCGGCGCAGGACCTGGCGCGTCTGGTCGATGGCGTCGGGCATCAGCTCGGGCGTCTTGGCCCGCACCGTGATGTTGACCGAGCGGGCATTGCCGTTGCGGTCGGTGAGTCCGTAGACGTTCAAGAACGTGGTGACCGGCATCAGCACGTAGTTGTCGAAGTTGCCGCCGAAGGCGGACTTCTTCTCATCGAACACGCCGACGATCCGGTACTTGCGATGGTCGACCAGGACTTCCCGTCCGATCGGATCCAGGAACGGGAACAGCTTCTTCGCGATCGCGTGACCGATCACGACGACGCTGGCCCCGCTTCGCACGTCCATCGGCGAGAGGTTCTGTCCGAGCCCCACGAAGTGCGTGTTGTTGGGCGGGTACTCGGGCGTGCCGCCCACGATCGAGAGATTGGGATTGGTGGTCTCGCCCCGGTACTCGGCGGTGAAGCCGAAGTCCCAGATCTCGGATCCCACCAGGTCCACGGTCGAGACCTGGGTCCGGATCGCGCTGGCATTGACCAGCGTGAGCGGGGGCCGGCGCATGGCGCGCCGCCGCTGAGCATCCGACGCGAATCCCCCGGCCGGCCACTTCTGCACCTGGAAGGTCTGTGCCCCGAGCACGCTCATCTCCTGCTCGAGCGTGGCCTGGACCAGCGCGATCGCGGTCATCACCGCGATGATCGAAGCGACCCCGGCGACGATTCCGACCAGCGTAAGCATGCTCCTCAGCTTGTTGGCGAGGATGGAGTGGAACGCCATGACCAGCACGTCAAACAGCCGCACGGGCCCTCCCCCGGCACTCACTCATAGCGGAGCGCGTCGACGGGATCCATGCGGGCCCCGCGGTAGGCGGGCGCCACGCCGGCCGCCACTCCGACCAGGATCGAGATCAGGACCGCGATCCCGAGGATCGGGAGCGAGAGGCTCGCCGGCATCAGCGTCGCGTTCACGATCGAGGTCACGATCGCGGACAGCACGATCCCGATCGTCCCGCCCATCAGGCAGATGGCGGACGACTCGAACAGGAACTGCAGCAGGATGCGCTTGCGCGTCGCTCCGATCGCCTTGCGGATGCCGATCTCGCGGGTCCGCTCGGTGACCGACACCAGCATGATGTTCATCACGCCGATCGAGCCGACGAACAGCGAGATGCTGGTGACCAGGAGTCCGACCAGCAGGACCACGCCCATGACGCTGTTGAAGGTTCCGACCAGGGTGTCGAGCTTGTTGATCGAGAAGTTGTCGGGCTCGGCAGGGCGCAGCGCACGGACCTTGCGCATCTCCCCGATCACCGCGTACTCGAGATCGCCCATCGCTTCCTGGCTCGGCGCCTTGATCGCCACGTTCACGTCCACCTGGCCGCGGCGGCCGCCGAACGCCCGCACGTAGGAGGTGATCGGGATGAAGATCTGCCGGTCGAAGTTGGGGCCGCCGAGGAAGCTCCCGCCCTGCTTCTCCATCACGCCCACCACCCGGAAGTCGGTGCGGCCGATCCGGAGCGTCCGGTGGAGGGGATCGATGCCCTTGAAGAGGCCGTCCTGGATGTCGCTCCCGATCACGCACACGTACTTCTTGTAGTTCACGTCGAAGGGCATCAGGAAGCGCCCGCTCTGCGGCTGGGCGCTGGAGAGCTGGGTCTGCTTGTCGGTCGTGCCGATGATCGACACGTCGTCGATGGTTTCGGACCCGTACTTGACGTCGAGCCGGCTGTCGAGGCTCGGGTTCACCAGGGCCCGGCCCCGCAGCCGCGCCTCGAGCTCGCGGGCCTCGCGCAGGTCGAGCCTCGGGCGATTGCGGTAGAGGAAGAAGTCGTTCATGACGACCCACGGCATGCGGGACACGTAGATCACGTCGGTGCCCACCGCCGAGAAGCTCTCGCGGAATCGATTCTGCAGCCCGTTCGCCGCGGTCATCGTGGTCACGACCGCGACGATGCCGATCACGATCCCCAGCGTCGTCAGGACGCCGCGCGCCTTGTTGGCCGCGAGCGCCCGGAGGGCGATCTGGAGGGACTCGCGGGCGACCAGCAGCGATCTCATCCTCGGAAGCTCCTACGTGCGGGCCTGGCTCGCGTCCGGCTTCTCGGGCTTCTTCTCGTTGTTGATCCTCACCGTGGCGCCGTTCTCGAGGTCCTTCGAGATCGCGCGGTAGCTCCCGCTCACGACCTCCTCGCCTTCCTTGAGGCCTTCGAGGATCTCGATCGACTCGTTGCTCTGGATGCCGGTCTTGACCTGGTGGGCGACCGCCTTGCCGCTCTCGACGCAGAACACCACCTCGACGAAGCCATCCCGGTCCGGCTTGTAGCGGGCCTCGGCGTCCTTTCGCTTCTCACCCTTCTTCACCAGCTGGTCCACGGTGCGAAGCGCCACGCACTGGAGCGGCACGCTCAACGCGTGAGCATTGGTGTGGGTGACGATCTCGGCGCTGGCGGTCATCCCCGGTCGCAGGGTCTTGGGGGGTGCTGCAATCGCGATCTTGATCTCGAACTCGGTCTTCTGCTCGGAGGTCCCGCTGGCCATCGAGTTGGCGCTGCTGCTGATCTCGTGCACCGCCCCCTTCAGGGGCTGGCCGAGCAGGGCGTCCGACTGGACCTCGGCCGCCTGGCCGTTCCGGATGGAGACGATGTCGTTCTCGTCGACATTGACCTGCGCTTCCATCTCCGAGAGGTCGGCGATCACCAGGATGACGTCGGCCTGGAACTGGGATCCCAGCGCGATCTCGCCCTCTTCCTTGTTGAGCTCGCTGACCGTCCCGGCCATGGGGGCGTAGATGGTGGTCTTGGACAGGTCGTCCCGGGCCTGCTTGAGGGCCGCGCGCGCCTGCTCGACCTGCTCCAGCACCGACTTGTAGCGCGCCTCCTCGACCTGAAACGCGGTCTGTTTGGCGTCGAACTCCGACTGCGATTCCAGCTCGCGGGTCCGCAGCTCCTGCGAACGGGTGAACTCCTTCCCGGCCCGCTCCATCTGCTGGCGGGCCAGCGTGGCGTTCGCCTGGACCGAGCGCACGTTGGCTTCGGCACTCTCGACCGCCGCGAGGTAGCGCTCGCGATCCAACCCGACCAGGAAGGCGCCCTTCTCCACCCACTGGCCTTCCACGACCGCGAGCCGCTTGATCTTGGCGCTCACGTCCGCGCTGATCTTGATCTGGGTCCGGGGCTGGATCTTCCCGGTCGCGCTGACCTTCTGAACGATCTCCTGCCGGCCCACCTTGGCGGTCTGGACCTCGAGCCCCTTGCCTTCGCGGCCTCGGGCGGCCATGAGCAACCCGGCGCTCGCCACCAGGACGATCGCGCCCCCCACCCAGAGAATCTTCCGTTTCATGGTCCCGCGGTCTCCATGATGCCGTGCGTCCGGACGTGAGCCTTCGAAGCGTCGATGCGGGTACGATCCGGACGCCCGAAAGGTTACCTCACCGGGAGATGTGCCCGCCCCGGCCGGGAGACCACCGCCGGCTGCCGGTGGCCCGCCGGGGGTTTGGCCCCTTCCGTCCGAGCCCCTCGCCTGTTTAGGCCGGACGTACCTCTTACGATCCGGGCGGCCCGCCTGTCACGGTCCGTGATAGCGTTTTCGCTCTCACCGTCCGCACCCACGCACGATGCATCTCGTTCGGAGGAGCCGCATGCCGCGATCGAATCGAAGCACCCTGCTGGCCTCGATCCTTGGACTGGCCGTGGCCGGGATTCTCGCCGGGCCCGCGAAGGCCAACGTGGTCAACCTGAATCCGACCAAGGACAATTCGATCTACAGCGATCTGACCGGGAACAGCAACGGGTCCGGGGACGGCGTCTTCGCCGGCCGGAATTCGTTGGGCGGTCTGCGTCGGGGATTCCTCGCCTTCGATCTGTCCTCCATCCCGGCCGGCTCGCTGATCAACTCGGTGTCGCTCACCCTGGTCCTGTCCCAGAGCAATTCCGGCACGGCGATCGTCTCGCTGCACCGGGTGAACGCCGACTGGGGCGAGGGCACTTCGAACGGAACCGGACAGGGTGCACCCGCGACCGCCGGTGACGCGACCTGGCTGCGGCGCTTCTTCAACACCACCTCGTGGACCACTCCCGGCGGCGATTTCGTGGCAACCCCCAGCGCCAGCCAGAGCGTGAGCGGCCTGAATCCGTACGTGTGGTCGAGCGCGGGCCTGACGAGCGACGTCCAGGCGTGGCGGGCCAGCCCGTCCAGCAACTTCGGCTGGATCCTGATCGGCGACGAGGGCCTCAACAACACGGCGAAGAAGTTCGGTTCCAGGGAGAGCGGCACGCCGCCGGTGCTCTCGGTCGACTTCACGCCACACGCTCCCGGTGCCGCCCCCGCAGCGCTCGGCCTGTTGAGCCTGGCGATGGGGGCGTTGGGAGCACGGCTCGCGCGGCGGCGCCGCCCGAGCTAGCGGGTCGCCCCGGCCGAGTCGGCACGAGCCGACTCCTCGAGGAAGAACGGCAGGATCGCCTCGTCCACCAGCTGCCGATAGGTTTCGGCTTCGGGATGGATGGGATCGAAGTACGCCGGGGTCCGCCCCTCGACCAGCGGCTGCATGTCCACGACGGGCACGCCGCGCTCGCGGCAGACCTGCTCGAAGGTGTCGTGGTGCCTGAGTCCCAGGTGCCGAGGGTCGGGCCAGATCACCGCGATCGCGGGAATCCCGAGGCTGTCGATGGTCGCGAACGTTCTGGCCACCTGGCCCCGGTAGAAACGGAACCAGTCGCTCCGCCAGCTGGTGTCGGCGGGTGCGGCCTGTGACGAGTCGGCGGCCGGCCCGGGCTTGGGGATTCCCGTCTGCGGCCCGGCGCCGAACCCGAACGGCAGGAACTTGTTTCGGAAGCGAAAGAGCTGCTGGGTCGGGAGGCGCTCGACGGTGAAGTTGTAGATCCCGACCGAGCGGGCCAGGTTCTTGAAACGGACGGATCGAACGATCCGCGCCCGATCCGCGGGCGGGTAGTGTTCCCCCGGCCAGGTCGGCACGTCGTTGAAGCAGTACCCGACGATCACCAGGTCCGGGCGAATGCCCGCGCTCACGAGCTGCTTCAGGCGGAGTCGCTCGAAGTAGACGTTGTAGCCCATCACGCCGCCGTTCAGGAATCGCCACCGCCCGGGCTCGCGCGCTTCCATCTCGCGTTGCATCAGCGCCTGATAGGTCTCGGAGTCGTCGAGGCCGTAGCCGAAGGTGACCGAGTTCCCGAGCGTGAGCACCTGGAGCCGCCCTGGCCCGTCGTCGGCACCGGGCACGCGGCGCAATCCGCGCTCGTCGATGGTGACCCGCCGGCAGGTGACGTGGTTCCGCGTGGTCTGACCGGGAATCGGGGCCCACAGGAGTTCGCCCGACGGCTCGTAGCGCGGCCGATCGCCGAAGCCCGCCAGCCGCGCCGCTAGCTCGAGACCGGCGACCAGCCCCACGAGCACGACCGCCTGCACCATGAGAACGCGCAGGACTCGTCGGGGCGCGGGGGCGGAGGAGGGGGCGCTCCGCGGAGCGTCGGCGGAATCGGGCGCGGCAACGCGGGTCATCTCGGCCTCGGGGGATGGGTGCGGGCGCGAACCTCCGCGGCAGAGCCGGGCGTGTCGCCGATTCGAGCGGGCGAAACTGTATCACGGCCGCCGGATTCGCCGGTCCACGCGGGTTGGCCACGCCGCTCCGCTCCGGTAGGTTCCCCGGCATGGACTCGCTCCCCTCACCCGCCTGGAGGCCGCTCGATGCGAGGCAGCGCCGCGTCCTCGGCGTGCTGATCGAAAAGGCCAAGACGACCCCCGCGGGCTATCCGATGTCGGTCAACGCGATCGTCGCCGGCTCGAACCAGAAGAACAATCGCGACCCGATCACCGCCTACGACGAGGCCGACGTCGAGGAAGCCATTTCCGATCTGCTCAAGCTCGGCGTGGTGAGCGAGGTCGACTGGCTCGGCCGGGTCCCCAAGTACAAGCACCGCGCCTACGAGTGGCTGGGGGTGGACAAGGCCGAGCTGGCCGTCCTCGCCGAGCTTCTGCTGCGCGGCGCCCAGACCCTCGGCGACCTGCGGGGGCGCGCCGCGCGGATGGAGCCGATCGAGGATCTCTCGGCCCTCAAGCCGATCGTCGATCGGCTGGTGACCCGCAGGCTGATGGTGGAGCTGACGCCGCCCGGTCGCGGGCAGATGGTGACGCACGGCCTCTTTCCACCCAGCGAGGCCGCGGCGCAGCGAGCCGCCGCCAGCGGGCAGGGCGCGGTCCCGGCTCCGCCGGCGCCCGAGTCCCGCTCCACGTCCGCAGCGCTCCCGGAGCCTCCGCAGGCGGAGCTGGCCAGCCTGCGCGACGAGGTACGCGAGCTGCGCTCCGAGCTGGCCGCGGTCCGCGAGCGGCTGGCGGCGCTCGAGACTCGTCCCGGCGAATAGCGGCCGCCGCGGCGGCGAACTTTCTTCTTGATTCGGCGCCACCTGCCGGCCCAGTATTCGCTCCGGCGACGATCCACGCCCAACCTCTACGGTCCCTCCCCAGCAGGGACCTCCGCGAGGCAAAGGGGGGCACACTCCCGGGTCGATGATCGGTAGCTCCTGGTGACGCAGCGGTGCGTCGCTGCTGGGGGGCACGCGTCCGCGGCAAACCCAGGAGGCAGTGCCATGCCGAGTCAGAAAGACCTCAAGCGCCTGGTTCGCCGGCGCATGACGAAGACGGGCGAGTCCTACACCGCCGCCCGCGCCCAGCTCCTCAAGTCCAGCAAGGCCGCTCCCCCCGCCAAGCGTGCCGTTTCCCCTGCACCGGCGTCCGTGGTCGCGCCCGCCGGCTACGCCAAGCTCGCCGGCATGAGCGACGCGGCGGTCAAGGCCGCCACCGGCTGCGACTGGAAGAAGTGGGTGGAAGCTCTGGACTACGCCGGAGCGCACCAGTGGTCGCATCGAGCGATCGCCGACCACCTGCACCAGAAGTTCAAGGTGCCCGCGTGGTGGACGCAGATGGTCACGGTCGGCTACGAGCGCATCAAGGGACTTCGCGAGGTCGGCCAGCGCCGGGGCGGCGACTACGAGGCGTCGAAGAGCCGGACCTACCCGGTCCCGGTGGCGACGCTGTTCGGGGCGTTCGCCAACGCCCGGACCCGGGTGCGCTGGCTCCCGGGGGTGAAGCTCACGGTGCGCAAGACCAATCCGAATCGCTCGGTGCGGATCACGTGGGAGGACGACACCGCGGTCGACGTGTGGCTCGTCACCCGCGGAGCCGACAAGAGCAGCGTGCAGGTCCAGCACCGGAAGCTCCCCGACCGCGAGTCGATCGCCCGGCTGAAGACGTACTGGGGCGAGCGTCTCGACGCGCTGGGAACGATGCTCGACCGCTAGCGCCGGACCCGGCTTCGCCGGGTGCCCCCCCCCCGCCGCGCGACGGCCCCGATGCGGGCCGTCGCCGGCCTTGTCGCACCGCAGCACCCCGGTCCCGGCGAGAGGGTCGAGGGTCGCCCCTTGCCGGGCCGCCGGATCTCTCTCTAGACTTCACGCGGAGTTCCACCCTTCCTGACGCTCCGGCCGCCGGAGGCCTCCGCTCATGCCGCGCCCGCTGGCTCCGCTGTTGGCCCTGACCCTGACGGTCCTGCTGGGAGCCCTTCCCGCTTCGGCCGCCACCGACGACGCCCTGACCGAGCCCGGCTTCGCCCCGGCCGAGCCCGAGCTCGCCGCGATTCCGACCACGCGTGCTCCCGGCTACGAATACGTTCATCCGCTTCCCGACGCGCGGCTGGTTTCGGCCTTCAACAACATCCTCTTGCGGCCCGGGCACCGGCTGGTCGAGGCGGCACTCCGCAGCTACAAGGTGTCGGTGGTGGGCTCGACCAGCGGGAATCATCCGGGCCGGCTGGTGTTGTCCGACGACTCGCGCACCGCGATCTTCGAGCCCGACGATCCGTTCGCCCCCGGCGAGGAGGTCACTGTGACGGTCGGCCGCTTTCCGCTCGCGGGGCGAGATGAGGGCGACGCCGGTCCCGGCTCGATCGTGGACGCCGCGGCCGCGGACCTCGATCAACACGGCCTGAGGAACCTGAGCTTCCGCTTCACCGTGAGTCCGTGGACCACCACCGTCGCCGCCCCCTTCGTTTCCGAAGCCAGCGAGCTCCGTGAGCTCGAGCCGCAGGCCGAATCGGACCCGCTGGCGTCGTTCACGCCTCCCCCGCACCTCGACGATTCGGAAGCGTCGCTCGATCTCAACCAGCTTCCGGCTCGCTATCCCACGCCGACGCTGCTGGCCTCGAATCATCCGGCGCCGGGTCGACTCTTCATCGCGCCGTTCTCGTCCCAGGTCATCGATCCCGGGCACCTGCTGATCCTCGACGAGTACGCCCGGCCGATCTTCTATCGCCAGCTGCTGCGGCCCGCCACCGATTTCAAGCTGCAACCCGACGGCCGGCTCAGCTATTTCACCCGCGAGACTTCGTCGAATCCCATCCCCCAGTTCTACCTGCTCGACGAGACGGCCGCGGTGGTGGACAGCATCGAGGCCGGCAACGGCTACGCGACCGACTCCCACGAGCTGAGGTTCCTGCCCAACGGGCACGCGCTGCTGATGGCCTACGACCCGCAGCCGGTGCGCATGGACCTGGTGGTCCCGGGCGGACGGGGGGGCGCCACCGTGGTGGGGCTGGTGATCCAGGAACTCGACGCCGCCCGGCGCGTGGTGTTCCAGTGGCGGAGTTGGGATCACTTCGAGATCACCGAGACCGCTTCGGCGCTCGCCACCCTCACCGGGCCGACGGTCGACTACGTGCACGGCAACGCCATCGAGATCGATCGAGACGGGGACCTGCTGGTGAGCTCGCGGCACATGAACGAGATCACCAAGATCAGCCGCCGCACCGGCGAGGTGGTGTGGCGCATGGGCCCCAACGCCCGGCGCAACGAGTTCGACTTCCTGGGAGATCCGCGCGGGTTCTCCCACCAGCACGACATCCGCGTGCTGCCCAACGGGCACTACACGCTCTACGACAATGGCAACTTCGTGATGCCGCAGATCTCTCGCGCCCTCGAGTTCGAGATCGACGAGGCCGGCCGCACCGCGCGCCTGGCCTGGGAGTACCGGCGGACTCCCCCGGTCTACGGGCCGTTCATGGGCGGTGTCCAGCGCCTCGACGACGGCGGCACGCTGGTCGGCTGGGGCGGGGTGACCGGCTCTCCCAAGGTCACCGAGATCCACGCCGACGGCACGACCGCCTTCGAGATCGCGCTCCCTCGCAGCAACATCTGGAGCTACCGGGCGCATCGCGCACCCTGGCGCACCCGGCGTCTTCTGGTGAATCGCACCTCGATCGAATTCGATCCCGGCGGCAGCCCGATGCAGGAGGTTCCGGTGGTCGTGACCAATCCCGGCACGGAACCGATCACGCTCAACTACTTCACGGTCGCCGGGTCGAATGACTACTCGATCCCATGGAACACCGAAACACCCCTCGCCGCGGGCCGGTCGGTCGAGATCCCGATTCGCTTCCTGGCGGGCCCGGGAGCCGACATCGACGGCAAGGCCTACATCGGCGCCGTCACCTCGACCGACGTGATCGTGCAGGACATCACGCTGAGCGGATCGAGTGCCGCCGATCGAGCGCCGGCGCCGGCCCGGTTCGAGGCCCGCGATGCCCGGACCGGCATCGAGGCCGGACTCGAGCTGAGCGTCTCGCCGGCCGGGATCCGCTACTCGCTTCCCGGAAACGGCCGCGCGAAGCTCGAGGTGTTCGACCTGCGCGGGGCCCGCGTGCGGGTCCTGGTCGACCAGGATGTGACCTCCGGCGTTCATTCGACCGAGTGGCCGTCGTCCCTCTCCGAGGGCCTCTACTTCGTGCGGCTCTCGGCCGCCTCGGGCCGGCGGGTTCGAAAGTTCGCGCAGGTGCGGTGAAGCTCTCGCACCCGGCCGCGTCCCTCGCGCTGATCGCGTTCGTCACCCTCGTGCCGAGGCTGGCGGCGCTGCCGCGCGCCGGCGAGGACCGCCTGACGCCCGACGGCGCCCGCTTCCTCAACCTGGCCCGTTCGATCGAGCGCGGGCTCGGCTACGTGACTCCGGAAGCGTGGCCGGCGTGGCTCTCCCCCGCCTCGCTGCCCACGCCCGAGACCTTCAAGGAGCCGGGATACCCGTACGCGATCGCGGCGCTGACCCCGATTGCCGGCGGCTCGTTCCGGGCCGGGCAGTGGTTGTCATTGCTCGCGGGAGTGCTGCTGCCGTTCGTGGTCTGGATACTGATGCGCAACCTTGCCGCGGATCCGTGGGTGGCCCTGATGACCGCGCTGCTCGCCGCGGCGAGCCCGGTCCTGATCCGCCAGTCGGTGTACGTCATGGCCGAGTCGCCGTTCGTGCTGCTCCTCACGGTGTCGTTCGCGCTCGCCGCGTGGCGCCCGGGGGAAGGGCGCGGCGCGTGGGCGGCCGCGGCGGGAGCCGGGGCCGCACTCGGCCTCGCGTACCTGGTGCGGGCGCAGGCAACCCTCGCGCTGCCCGCAACACTGGGACTGCTGGCGCTCGGCCGCACCCCGCGGACCGCCGCGCCGCGGCTGCTGCTCGCGACCGGCCTCGCCGCGCTGGTCGCGCTGCCCTGGTGGCTTCGCAACGCGCGGCTGTTCGGCGATCCGTTTCACACCGACGTCGCCGCCTTCGCCCTGTGGCCCTACGTCGACACCTTCGCCTTCGCGCACGGACTCGACCGGCCGGGCCCGGTGCTGGGGTTCGCCCTCGAGCATCCGCTCGAGATCCTGCGTCGCTCGCTCGGCTCGCTCCGCCGCTTCGCGTGGCACACGCTGCCGCACGACCTGCTCGGCAGCCGGATCTGGCTGGTGCCGTTCGGGGCGGGCGCGATCGTGGCGCTCGGGGGCACCCGCGCGAAGCGCGGGTCCGGGCGGACCTGGTGGCCGTTGCTCGGCTTCGCGGCTCTGTCGGCCGCCTTCCTGCTCCCACTCCACTGGGTGGCGCGCTACTTCGCGGCGGTGGCTCCGGTCGCCTGCGCGGTGACCGCGCTGGGTGCGGCGTGGCTCGGGCGCGGGGAGTCCGAGCGCGTGCTGGCGGGGCGGCTACGGACCGGACACGCCATGGCGGCCGGGTTCTCGATCCTGCTGGTGCTGGGCTCGGTCGAGGGCGTGCGCGGCGCGGGCGACACCTATCGGCCCGAGCTTGCGGAGGCGCGCGCGCTCGCCCCCGTGCTTCGCGACTCGCTGGCACCTTCCGAGGCAGTGATGGCGGAGCTGACCTCGTACTGGGCCTGGTGCTGCGACCGGCCGGTGGTCCACCCGGTGGTGGCCGACGACTCGACGCTTCGGGCGATCGCGCGTCGTCTGCGAGTGCGGCGCGCGGCCTTCACGCCGGACCTCGAGCGCGAGTACGCGGCCCGGCTTCCCGGCGCGCGGCTCCCGGACTGGTTCGTCCCGATCGCGAGCGACACGGCGATCGGCGTGCGCCTCTTCGAGCTGCGACCCGACGCTGGAGCCGCAACCCGCTAAGGACCGTCTGAGCCCGCCCCGCGGGCGGGCTCAGAGGGGATCTACCGCACGTCCGGCGTCCAGAGCAGCGCCTGTCCGCTCGCCGGGTCCACCGCGGCGATCCGGTCGCGCGAGAGCCCCGAGAGCCGCGAGAACTGGCCGGCCGCGACCAGCGAGCTGCCGTTCATGCCCAGCGCCAGCACGCTGCCATTCACTTCCGGACGCCAGAGGTCCAGCGAGCCGTCGCGCGCGTCCACCGCGGCGAGATGCGCGCGCGGCAGCCCCTTCATCTCGGTGAAGCAGCCGCCGGCGTAGACCACGCCGTTGCGCAGGGCGATCGCGAAGACCGGACCGTTGGGCGCCGGGTCCCACAGGTTCGCGAGCCCGGACTCGGTGTCGAGCGCGGCCAGGTGCGCGCGCGGCTGTCCCCCGATGCGCCCGAACCAGCCGCCCGCATAGACGGTGTGGGCCCGAATCGCCAGGCTGGTGACGGTGCCGTCGGCGTCGGGGTTCCACAGGGTCGGCACGCCGGTCTCGCGATCGACCGCCGCCAGCTTGCCGCGCGGCACGCCGTGCACCTGGCTGAACGATCCCCCCAGGATGGCCTTCTCCTCGTCGAACCCGATCGCCTGGACCGGACCGTCCGGGTCGGGATTCCACAGCTCGACCCGCCCGTTCCTCACATCGATCGCGGCGACGTTCCGCCGCTCCACTTCGGCGATGCGGGTGAAAGCCCCGCCCGCGTAGAGCGTGCGGCCGTCGAGGGCCAGCGCCATCACCGGTCCGTCGACATCGGTCCGCAGCTCGGTGGCGAGTCCGGTGCCGGCATCGACCGTCGCGAGCCGCGCGCGCTTCTGGCCGCCGATGCGGCGGAAGTCGCCGCCGGCGTGGACGACGCCGGCGCCGAGCGCCAGGGCCATCACCGGTCCGTCGGCGCCCGGGTTCCAGAGGGAGAGCGTCTGGTCGCCCAGCACGTGGGCGAGGTGCGCGCGCTTGAGGCCGCCGACGCGCTCGAAGTCGCCGCCGATGTACCAGCCTCCGGCGCCGTCCGAGACCATGGCGTACACGGTGCCGGAAACGACCGGAAGGACGGGCTCGGAGTCCTGGGAATGGGCGGTGCGGATGCCCGAGAGGGCGATGACGGCCAGGGCGAGGAGCAGCGCTGCGAGGCGAGGAGTCTTCACGTGGGGCTCCGATCGATGCCGGTCAGGATGTGGGAAGCCGACATGATTATCCGCGCCCGTGGCGAGCCGACTCAAGAGCCAATTCCGAGGGAGCCGCTCTCAGGTCGCCGGTGCGGCGTGCCCCTCCTCGCGACGATAGGCCCGCAGCTCGGGAGTCCGCGCCGCCACCCAGGCGGTGGCCCCCAGGCAACCCAGCCCGCCGGTCACCACCGAGACCACCGCCCCGAATCCGTGAGCGACGAGCCCGGCCTCCAGCTCGCCGAGCTGGGGGCCGCCCATGAAGAAGATCATGTTGACGCTGGTCATCCGCCCGCGCAGGGCATCGGGCGTGTGGAGGTGGCGGATGACGTTCCGGATCACCATGCTCACGGTGTCGGTGGCTCCGGTGAGGGCGAGGCAGACGAACGTCAGCGCGAAGTGGTGCGAGAGACCGAAGCCGATGGTGGCGAGCCCGAAGCCGATCACCGCCCACAGCAGAGTCGGGCCGCGGCGGTCGATGCGCTCGACCAGCGGGACCAGCGCCACGCTGGTCAGCATCGCGCCCACCGCCGGGGCCGCCGAGAGCAGCCCGTAGCCCTGGGCGCCGACCTCGAGGACGTCCTGGGCGAAGATCGGCAGGAGCGCGGTGGCCGA